>Ga0118677_10003011_pt1 | contig 32816 bp, 28 predicted proteins | sample AliMusrvi5mmetaG_FD_86154 | JGI IMG/M metagenome (GOLD analysis project Ga0118677, IMG submission 86154) | reverse complement strand
TGCGAAACATCTCGACTATTACCTCGATGAGTACACGTTCCGATTTAACCGCAGGTCCGCCCGGTCAAGGGGCCTGTTGTTTTACAGGCTTCTTCAGCAGGCGGCGAACACCGCGCCGGTGAGTTTCTGCCAAATCGTCGAGGACGACCACAATGGCTAGTAGTTACTTGCGTCAAATGGATACCCCCTTCAGATGAAATATATAAAGAAGTTTCGTGTTGCAAGGAGCACACTTGTGACTTGGTGCCTTCTTATGTTCGTAGTCACTGCGTTCTTTGTGTGGCTGTTGCATGATTTTCCACTTCAAGAGCTCAATGTCGTTGAAATTTACATTCTCTGTTCCATGGGTATTTTCATTTTTCTCCTTTGGCTACTCGCTGCGAGCGCGTCTGTAATAATGGCAAGGTCGTACGTGACTCTCGCGGATGAGGGGCTTTTCCAATATATTCCCGGAGGAATTAACAGATTAAACTGGCAAGTCCGGTGGGACGAAATAGAAGATTGGAGTTTTCTTGAAACTGCTGTCATGCCGGAAGGAAGCCCCATCTGGCAGCCGCACATCTTCCTCCTTTCTGAAGGCAGAGTGTTGGAAACGCATGCTTGGCTTGTGGGGTCAAAGGAAGCAGCTCAAATTGCATCCGAACTCAGACAGTATTGCGGATCGCCGAAGGATTTGGACAATCCGCTCGTTCCCGTTTACTGGCTTGGCCAGCCAAAATGGAGACACCCCATTCGTTAAGGGATTCGATGGATACGGTGTTTGGCCAAGCCAGCAAGCGGGTGGAGGAGCTGGCTGTTGAACGGGTTGCCAGCCTGATTTCGGGCCTTCTTAAACTGTCAGGGCAGTCGGCTTGGATTGATGTCTTCGGTGCCGGAAAACTGCTGCTGGTTTCCATTGAGCGCGTGATCGCACGTGCTCTCCGTCTTTCTGCAATAGGAGGATGCGATTCTCGGCTTCCTCATCCGCCGCGACCACCTGCGCCGCGGTATCGGGCGTGCCGCTCCGCAGGCCCGCGCCTTTGTTTGGCCGGGCCTCACCTAGCTGCCAACATAATTCCATACTTCATGAGGTGTGGAATCACATGAGCGGCAAGTCACGGCAGGAGGACTGGGCTGTATGGCGCTCTACTCTGTGCGTTCGATGCGTTCTTTGCTGCGAAAAAGGGTTTAACCTGGCTGGCTCAATACGTTCGATGCCGAAAAACAGACTGGGCGAAAAATCAGGCCAAATACAGCACGAAATCATGACGTAGAGACCCTTTTGGAAGGAGAGGAAAGAGGCGGTTTGGCAAGAAATGGCAATTGCCCGAGCTATCGGGAAGTGGGATAGGGTGTGTGATTGAGCATCAGACAATCAACGGTTATGCGAGACGTTGCATTGACAGAAACGCTGCCAGATTGTCTAATGTCACAGTGCGATCTCTTTTAGGATGAAATTCTATGAACACACACTTCCAGCATTTGATTTCTTCCATCCTTCCCGCCGTCGTGTCCGTCCTTTTGCCGCTGGCGGGCCAGGCGAGCTATTTCGACCTCGTGCCCGAGTCCAAGGATGACTTGGAATGCGTGACCTATGACGCGCGTTATCCGTATTGGACGCAGCAGATCTACATCGCCACCTATCCGCATCACAGCCGGTCGAAGGAAGTCTGGGGCTGCGAATACTACGGTGGCGTTCAGCTGAATTCATCAGAAAAGAGCACGCACCTGTTGTGGTCCACGTGGGGCGTGACCGGCAAAGATGCGCCGCCGAGCGGCATCGATTTCGTTCATGCCGGCCCGCACATGGGCTGGCACCGGTCCACATGGGAAGGCTCTTCAGGCGGAGTGTCTGGCATGTGGCCAGCCGATGAATTCAAGGTGGACCAGTGGTATCGGTTCGTCCATCGCGTCTGGACGCCGACGGATCACGCGCCTCACGTGGGTTACGCCGGAGTTTGGATGAAGAGCCTGGAGACCGGGGAGTGGCACCACATGGCCACCTTCAAGTTCCCCGCAGAGCTGACCGGGTTCAACAACATGCAGGGCTTCATGGAGTGGTTTGGAGGCAAGGCCCCGGAGAAGGCTGCCGCCGAATTCCGCAACTGCTACGCTTTCTGCAATGGCCAGTGGACTTCGCGGACGAACTTCACTGCGAGGAATGCAGGCGGCAACACCATCATGCTCGCGGCGGGTGAGAACGGCAACGGAGTGCTCATGGAAACCACGGCGAATCCCGTGGATCCCGCCACCGGCAAGCGCAAGACAGGGCCGGTGGTTCGTCAGGACCTCGCGCTCCGCCAGCCCGGCCAACCTGATTTCTTCGACGCCGCGAGGATCGGAACGCCCATGGCCGAATACTTGGGCAAACAGGTGGTCGTTCGCTGGAGCGTCGACGCGAAGTCCGCGCCCCAGCTAGGTTACGACATCGATGTTTTTGATGGAAACACGCGCGTCTCCTCGTATTCATGGAATGATCCCGAAGCGCGCGAATGTGCCCTCGCGATGCCCGCCGTACCCGCCGGCAAGGTGAGCGTGCGGCTCGTTCTCCGCGACATCTTCAACCAGAGGTCGTCTGAAGTCCGGCTGGCTGCGACGCCCAGCCAGCAGCTGGCCTCAGCCGTGATCAGTGGCTTGGTTCCTGGCCTTGCCTATCAGTATTTCGAGTCACCCAAGCCGGACACGTGGTCCGCCCTGCCGGATTTCGCCGCGCTCAACCCCCTCCGCACAGGCGTCACCGCCACGCCCGACATCACCCCGCGGTTGCGGCGCAACGGCTATGCCTTCGGGTTTGAAGGATACCTGCGCATCCCGGTGGATGGCCTCTACACCTTCGGTTTGGTCGCCGCTAGCGGCGCCAGACTCGTCTTGGACAACACGGTCGTCGTCGATGCCGATGGCGACCGCTCGATTGCCCGGTATGCGGGCACGGCTGCGCTCAAGGCGGGCTTTCATGCGTTGCGCATCGCGTTCTATCACGGGAAGGGCCGGCGCAATCAGGCGGACGATTTTCTGCAGATGACGTGGTCGAGCCCGGGCTTCAGCACCACGACCGTGCCAGCGGCCGCCTTCGCGCATGTGGCTGTCGCGAGCGAACCTGCCCTGAGCGCCCAAGCGCGTTTGGCGAACGGCATCCGCCTGGAGCTGTCCAGCCATCTGGCCGGTTTCGCGGGCAAAATCAAACGCATCGACTATTACGCCATCAACGACCACTTCGACTATTTCACGCAGCAGGGCGCGAAATCGGGCAACTATTTCCTCGGCGGCACGGAGCAGCCGGCGCAAAACGTGGCCGCGCCGATCTGGGGTGGCGAAACCTGGGCCATCTTTGCGCGCGCCATCCAAGAGGACAATCGCACGGTGGACAGCAAGCCCGTTGTCGTTCGCCAAGCGGCACCGGCTGCCGTCACCGATGCGAACGGCATGAAGCTCGCCGAGCTCGAACACCATCTCTATCCCATGAACCGCGCCGTGGTGGATGGCACGGTGACTCTGGTCGGCGATTCCATCGGCCTCTTGACGCGCCCACACACAGGCGATGTCACGATGATCGCCCATCTGTCTGGCCTCACGCCAGACCGGGCGCTGGCCGACGGCACGCGCCTTGAATCGGCCGGCAACTGGTATTCCGGCATCATCCTGCGCGACAGCCTCGCTCCCCGCCCGGGCGAGCCGCTCGGCGGCGCGCAGATCCCTTACATCGCTCTTATGGGCTCCTCAGACGGCGCAACCCGCCATTGCGACAGCACAATGATCAACGGGGCGGGCAACCAGCCTTCGGGCGACGTCGGTCGCGACAGCAAGTGGTTCAAGCTGGTGCGCAAAGGTCAGGAGCTTTCCGCATCGATCTCAAAGGACGGAAAAGAGTGGAAGCAGGTGGCAGCCATCACGCAGCCGAAAATGAAAGCGGAGATCGAAGTCGGCTTTGTCCACTATTCCCTGCCCTGCGCTGTGCCCTGCGTCCACTGGGCGCAATTCGACCATCTCTCGATCAGCGACAAAGCCGATTGATTCGGTGACTCGATCATGACAAGAATGCCATCTAAGACTTCCATTCCCATCGGACAGCTGCGTCTTGTCAGTCAGCAGATCAGGGCCAGTCGCTGCGCTACGGCGGCGGAAGTGGTTGCAACACTCGGGGCGGTTCAAGCGCAGGAGTACGCCAGCGCATTATGGGCGATTGGGCTTCGTCTTCCGGGCAGCACGGCGGTGGACATCGAGCGGGCGGTCCAGACGCGCAGCATCGTCCGAACATGGCCAATGCGGGGTACGCTGCATTTTGTTCCAGCCCTTGATGTCCGCTGGATGCTATCGCTGTTGACTCCGCGTGTTGTCGCAGGCACCGCCACACGGGTCAGGCAACTGGAGCTCACAGACGCGACGTTTGCCAAGGCGGGGCGCATTCTGGAGAGGGCTTTGCAGGGCAACCGGCAGCTGACCCGCGAAGCTGTGTTTCAAAAATTTGAGCAGGCCGGGATCCACACAGCGGGCGGACGTGGGTACCATATTGTTTTTCGCCTCTCGATGCAGGGGCTGATCTGTCATGGGCCGCGGGCGGGAAAACAGCAGACCTTTGTTCTGCTGGATGAGTGGCTCCCAACGCGCCGGTCGCTGGATCGTGACGCAGCTTTGGCTGAGTTGGCCCGCCGCTTTTTCTGCGGTCATGGTCCGGCCACGGTGCAGGATTTCGTCTGGTGGTCCGGTTTGCGGGTGACGGAGGCAACGTCGGCCTTGCACGCAGTGAGCTCAGAACTGGAGTGTCGCATGGTGACGGCTACGGAATACTGGCAGGCTCCTGGGCAGTCGATTCCGGACCGCAGAGAAGTGCAACTCCTGCCCAGCTTTGATGAGTATTTGCTCGGCTACAGAGACCGCATCGCCGTACTTGATGTGGCTCATGCCGGGAAAGTTGTGCCCGGTGGCAATGGCATGTTCATGCCGGTCATGGTGAAAGACGGGCGGGTCATCGGAGTCTGGAACCGCGTCGCGCTCAAAGGCCGTGTACGCGTGACGCTCACACCCTTTGTGGCTCTCTCAAAGAAGGCATCGAGCCTGTTCACCGACGCCGGAAAACGTTTCGGGGCATTTCACGGACTCGCGACCCTAATCGAAACGGACAAGGTGTAGCGATTGAACATGACATAATCGGTAAGCCGGAATAGGGGGTAGTCAAGACACTGCCGCTTTACGCGCAGAGGTTGAACCTGCCTGTGAGGGTATGGTACGATGCAAACATCATGCGCGGCGGATGTCGCGTCTGGTGATTTGGTTGTTTGATTTTGATTCTCTTTCATCTGACAAGAGAAGGCTGCCGCTGGTATAAGGCTCTTCTAAGCGTGTTCAATATGACCTCACAATCCCGTCTGCTTTTCGTCGCGAAATGCTGTTCCCTCATTGTCGCCGCCGTCTTGATAGCTCCAGACTGTCAAGCGCAGGCGGCCGCGCTTCCGACGCCGACCCTGGCGAACGTGCCGTATGGCAAGCACCTGCGGCAAGTGCTGGATTTCTATCAGGCTAAGACCGAGCAGCCTGCGCCCGTGCTGTTTTTCATCCACGGCGGCGGGTGGATGACAGGGGACAAGGCGAATCCGGACTTTCTGGCGAAGTGTCTCGAGAACGGCATCTCTGTCGCTTCGATCAACTACCGGTTCATCCCAGATGCCGCCGAGGAAAAGATCACGCCTCCGGTGAAGGTGTGTTTGGACGATGCGGCCCGTGCGCTGCAGTTCGTGCGCAGCAAGGCCGTCGAGTGGCGCATCGACAAGGACCGCATCGGCGGCTGCGGCGGCTCGGCGGGCGGCTGCACCGCTCTCTGGCTGGCTTTTCACGGCGACCTGGCCGATAAGGCGAACGGCGATCCGACCGCCCGCGAGTCCACCCGGCTGTGCTGCGTGCTGGCCTTCGTGCCACAGACCACGCTGGACCCGCAGCAGTTGCTGGCGTGGACCCCCAACATCCAGTACGGCAACCATGCCTTCGCGCTGGGAAACATGAAGGAGTTCCTCGACAAGCGCGAGGCGTTGATGCCGTGGATTCAGGAGTTTTCGCCGTACGCCCTCGCGTCGGCCGATGATCCGCCCGTGCTGCTGTTCTATGACAACCCGCCCAACCTTGGCCAGCCCTATAAAGATCCGCCGCACTCGGGGAACTTCGGCGCTGGCATCGCGGCGAAACTCAAGGAAGTGGGCATTGAACACGAAATCAATTACAACAACGACTACGGCCACATGAAGTATCCCGATCTCTTCGGATTCCTGCTGGCCAAGCTCAAGGCCGCGCAGACAAAATGATCAATAGGTTCCAGTTTCTGTGGAAGATTGTCAGCTGAAGATTGCTAATTATCCGATAGCGGTGAGGGAGCGCATAAGCCGGTCGAGTAGTTGAGCCCAAGGCGGGTGACCGCGTGGCGCTCAAAGGGCCGGATCGACTGGATCGACCTAGCCTCATCATCCGTACCGCTAGGCGGCTTACGGTGACCCGGCCCAGAAAGGCTGAGTGCGGGACTGGTCGACGTGGGTGATGATATCTCACAGGGGGGCGGCTGCGGGACGAACCTGCCATCACCTACATGCCGAATCCGCCCCTGGACCAAACCGCCCACTGCGGCGGCGCGTTCGCCTATGACCGCCTCGAGTCCTTCAAGCCGATGCTGGAGGAGGTGATGAGCGCGGATAACATCGCCAACCTTCAATCCCGCAGAGTGAAACACCGGAGAAGCCCTGAGCCTCGAAAGAACAACCGCTCTTACCTGCTTATGCCCCATTGCGGCTGTTCGGAGAGGACGCCGCTTTCGGCTGAGGCACCTTGATCGGCTTGCCGCACCCGGGGCACTGGAGGGTCATGCCGGCGCCGCGCTTGTCGGCAACGAGGATGTAGTCGCAGTGCACGCAGTCGAAGGTCATGTCGTTATCCGTCACAACGATTTCCTCCGCTTCCGGAATCGGGACGATCCGTTTCGGAACGTCGGCGCCAGGCGGCACGGTCATCAGACGTTCACAGCCGGGGCAAGGCAAAAGCTTGCCCTGCATGGTGTCCGGCACCGAAATTTTCTGGCCGCAACGCCAGCAGTAGAACACAACGTCTGTTCTCGTTTTCATCGGAAGCTCCTCCATCTCGCGCTGTCGCTGAAGTCTCAATAGAGCATGCACAAGAACAGCGCCTATCGTTAAATCAGGACACCACATCGCTCAACATTGAGAGTAAATACTATATCAAAACCACAGGTGCGGTCAATAAAACCGTGAATCTTGCCGGTTTTCCGCCGAAAGGGTGTAGCGTTTTGCGGCTGGCTTCAGTCCATCCGTCTCTGTGTTCTCCGTGTCCTTTTAAGGCACGGCTTGTCTTGCGGGTGAATAATAACGGTTCGGTAATTTTTTCGTATGCGCGCCGTCATTTTCATTCTGTAAGCTGGCGTCATGAACGGTCAAGAACGCAGAATTCAAAATGGGAGTTTTTGTCCTGTTAATCCGCACTCGGGCTGCTGGATTCTGCTTTCTGTCTTCATAGCTTCCGAAAAAAGGACCCACATATGAAACGTATACTCTTGCTTTTCGCGCTTCTCGCAGCGTCTGCACTTGCCTATGAGCGCTTGCAGGGGCCGACTGAACTGCTCTTCTGCGACAAAGAGAAGGCCTTTAGCGGCTACACGCTCTTCGGCGTGGGGAACCGGACGTTCCTGCTGGACATGGAGGGACGCGTGGTGCACACGTGGCCGGTGGGGACCAACCCGCACCTGCTCGACAACGGCCATATCCTCGACGCCTCGAAGGACGATCCGAGCGGCTTTCCCGGCTTTGTCGAAGTGGACTGGGACGGCAAGACCGTGTGGGAGTACTCGGAGAAGCGTGCGGGCTATGCGCCGCACCACGACTGGGTACGCATCTTCAACAGGGCGCTCAATGCGCCGACCACGCTCTATATCGCCAACCGGTCGATCTCGAACGATCAAGCCCTCGCCGCAGGCGCGGACCCGAAGTACGCGCCGTACGAGGAGGGGCAGATGGACGCGGTCGTCGAGGTCGACATGCAGGGCAACGTGGTGTGGGAGTGGTGCTTCTTCGACCATGTCGTGCAGGATATCGACGCGACGAAGGCGAACCACGTCGGCGCCGGCAAGACGGTTGCTGACTACCCGGGCCGCATCAACATCAATATGCCCGGCCGGCCGCTCAAGCGCGACTGGCTGCACTGCAACTCGCTCGACTACAACGCTGCTTCCGGGCACATTGCGATCAACTCCGTGCAGGGCGAGCTGGTGGTGATCGACCACGACGGCACGTTCGTGGCCAACGACCCGAAGGCGGGCGTCGCCAAAGCCGCCGGTCCTGCGGGCGATTTCCTGTACCGCTTCGGCGATCCGGCCCGCTATGGCCAGGGCGATCCGCCGCAGATTAAAGAGAACTGGGACACGGCCACATCGGGCCATAAGCAGATGGGCGGCGCGCACGACGTGCAGTGGATCGCCCCGGGATTGCCCGGCGCGGGTCACATCCTCATTTTCAACAACGGACAGTATCTGTACCAGCGCACGCCGCGTTCTTCGATCCTCGAAATCGATCCCTTGCTCGGCGCGGACGGCAAGGACGCTGGAAACTATGTGAACCCACCCGCTGCGGGCTATCGCCGCGAGGCGTACGACCACGACACGCACAATGTGCCGCGCGACGTCTCCCGGCAGATCGTGTGGAGCTACAGCACGGTCAATAACCACGGGTGCTTCAGTCAGATCGGCTCCAGCGCCCAGCGGCTGCCGAACGGCAACACCTTCATCTGTTCGGACACTGAAGGCCACTTCTTCGAGGTGACGTCTGACGGTAAGCTCGCGTGGGAGTACATCAACCCCGTTACGCGCGACGGCCCCGTGAAAGTGCTGGGCGACGTGCTGCCGATGTCGAACTCCGCGTTCCGCGCCTACCGCTATGCGGCCGACCATCCCGCCTTCAAGGGCCGCGACCTTGCGCCGACTGGAACCATCACAGAGCGCGCAGAGAAGGGCCTCGATGTCTATCACAGGCGTCCGCCACCCGGGGACCGTCCGCAAAGAAGAGGGGAGGGCAAAGAACGGCGGAACAAGGGCGGCTGATGGGTTTCGAAGGGTATCGGATCTTTTTCGCATGCGCCTGTAACCTAAAGCCGCGAATGGGTGTACTCCGTTATAACATCACGAAACGTCCGCATGCCGCGCGACGTACAGTGAAAGCAAGGAGCGCCCGTTTGGCACCTCTCTTCTGGCATCGAAACCGCCTGTTCGTGACCGTGGCCGTCGCTGCGGCCAGCGCGGGGTGGCTATGGGCGCAGTCGGACCCGGATAAGGGTGCCCCGCTCAAGCCCATAGCGGCCGACCGGTATGACACGAAGCCGGCCATCGCGAATGACGAGACCCGGTATCTGGCTTTCCAAATCTTTACCGACTTCACTTCCGATCCGAAAGATGCCCAGGCTCTGAGCAACGGGATGCGGGAGCCCCTCGTGCCGGGCACGGCGGCGCTTTGCGCCTACGTCGAGGACATCAAACAGAGGATTGGAACCGTGGGCGGAAGGCAGACCCGGTTGGCCGTCATGCTGGGGCCGCTGTGTTTTGATCAGAGCGATGCCGAGATCGCCCGGTTTGTTGAGCGGGCCTTTGACTTGGCCCTCGAAGCCAATGTGGCCGTCGGCTTTCACATCGACGACTCCATGTTCTGGAGGACGCGCAAGGATCTGTGGAGCGATCGGAACAACGTGGAGGCGCTGGACTGGGACGGGACGCCCTGCACGGGACGCCGCCTGGACTGGGGGCGGAAGCCGACGGCCGCGCCTCCGCAGATGTGTTTCAACAGCACGGTGATTCAGGGGGAGGTGCGGCAACGTTCCGCCCTTTTGGGCAGGGCGATTCAGGCGGGAGTGAGGCAGTTGCAGCAGCGCAATCGGCCGGAGCTTTTCGCAGGCGTCATCGTCGGCTGGGAGACCATGATCGGTCAGGATTTCAAGACGGGCAAGTATCTCGGCTACCGCGCTCTGCTCAACCGGGGCTTCAATCGCGATCACCCGCCGCCGGATCTTGACCTCGAGCGAGAAATGGTGGTTCAGGAGTTCATCGACCTGTAGGCGTCAGGAATCGCCGGGGCCGGCGTCGCGCCCCAGAAAATCTACTCCCATACCGCGTTTCTCTCTCGCCGCGCTTTCACGATGGGCGACAGCACGGCGATCACCTATATGAAAAAAGCCAAGGATGCCGCTTACTCTCAGCACAGTCACTTTGCGCCGCCTTCGGTGGCCTTTGGGAAAAACCATCGGCCGGGTTTTTCGACCTATCCCCACCCCGGCCTGTTCGACGACATCTACGAGCACCTGTCCTTGCACAAGCAGGTGGGGTGGGCCTCCTCCGAGGGGACGAATATGCAGCCCGGAACCGGTCCCGGGCAAACGGGCATGAACATGGAAACCTACCTCGCGAAGATGTTCAACCATGGTGCCACCCTGACCACCCTCTTCTCCTGGGGAATCGGAGGCGAAGCCATGAAGAACATGAATTTCAGGGTCTGCACTGAGAGCGAGGAAGCGCTGCGGGCCTATCGCAAGTTCCTGAAGGGCGAGCCGCTGACCGAAGGGGTGACGGTGGCGGGCCTTCAGGAGCGCCTGCCGCCCAAGATTCAGAAAATTCAAAAGGAACTGCCGGCCTGGATGCAGAAGACGGGCAACAGGGAAGCCGTCGCACGCATGAAGAAAATGCAGGCGCAGCTGAAGGCCAAGAACTTCGAGGAAGCCGAGAAGACGGCGGATGTGATTTTGAAACGGATGGGCGAGCAATCCGGGCCTTTGCCCGAAGCGGCGGCCAAAGGGGATCGCACCCCCTGAAAACTCAGAGCGAAATCACTTCCAACTGATGGTCGCCCGCAGGGGTCCTCTCGGTGAGGATGGCGAAGTTGCCGGTGTGCTTGTGCTGTTGCAGCCACTCCTTGAGATACGCGGGCCAGGAGTGCGGGCGGTGCGGCTTGAAGACCGGGTGTACGCCGTAGGAGAACTGAAGGCCTTGGCAGACTTTCATGCCGGGGCTGACCGCGATGACGGGTACGGGCAAATGCAGGGCCGCCAGGCGGCGGGCCGTGGTGCCCGTGAGCGACGGAACCATGATCGCGGCGGGCTGCAGGTGGGCGAGGCAGGCCTCGATGCTGATGGCGATCAGGTGTTCGGGAAGCACCTGCCCCTGCTGGCCGGGGCCGGCAAAGAGGTCGCGCACGGCCATTTTGCTGCGGGTCGGTTCGACGGTGGTGGCGATCTTCGCGAGCATCTCGACCGACTCCACCGGATACGCGCCCATCGCGGACTCGCCGGAGAGCATCACGCAGTCGGTGCCGTCGAGGATGGCGTTCGAGACGTCGGTCACCTCGGCGCGGGTCGGCAGGCGGTACGTGGTCATGGACTCGAGCATCTGCGTGGCGGTGATGACCGGCTTCATCCGCTGGTTGGCCCGCCGGATGATGTCCTTCTGGATGACCGCAATGCGCTCGATGGGCACCTCGACGCCGAGGTCGCCGCGGGCGATCATGATGCCGTCAGACGCATCGAGGATCTCGTCCAAGCGCTCCAGCGCCCGGGACCGCTCGATCTTGGCCAGAATGAACGGATCGAAGCCGAATTGTCCGGCCGCGTCGCGGACGGCGTGGATGTCCGCCGCGCTTTCGACGAACGACTGGCTGACGGCATCGACGCCGTTCTCCAGGGCGAAACGCAGACATTCGAGATCGTGATCGGTGAATGCGCTGAGCCCGAGGTCGATGCCCGGCAGATTCAGCCCTTTCCGAGAGCGCAACTCGCCGCCGACCTTCACCACGCACTTGACCTCGGCACCTTCGACGCCGGCCACCTCGAGCTGGATATAGCCGTCGTTGAGCGAAAGCAGGTCGCCCGGCTTCACGACCTTGGGCAGGCGCTTGAAGCTCACCGACACCCGCGTCTGGTTGCCGATGATTTCCTCCGTCGTGAGCGTAAAAGGATCGCCCGCTTTCAGCCGAAAACTGTCGACGTCCAGATTGCCGATCCGCATCTTAGGCCCAGACAAGTCGGCCATGATGGCGACTGGCCGGCCGACGGCCTTCGAGGCGGTGCGAATGTTTTCAATCACGCGCCGCTTATTTTCGAATTCGCCGTGCGAGAAGTTCAGCCGTGCGACAGACATCCCCGCCCGGATCATCTGTTCGAGTGTTTCTGGCGTTTCAGACGAAGGCCCAATGGTGGCGACGATTTTCGTTTTCGGAAAGAAGGGGCTCATAAAACAGTCTCCAAAGCGTCCAGTGATAAGGTGCCAACCAAGTCTCGTGTGAGAGCGAGTGATCGAAGTATTTCAAAGCCGATCAGGGCCGTCAATATGATAAACGGGTGTCAACTCTGTGCAGGATAGAACAGCATGCGACTGGCCGTGGCCGCCATTTTTCAGAGAGATCACCGCTGCGCTTGCCTTCGCCCTTTCACTGTCATAAAATGCGTGCAAAGCAGCGGTGTAATAAGAGGCGCTGCTGAACCAGAAGAGTGAGAATGCATATGAAAAAAAACACCCTCGCACGGTTTGTCCTTCTGCTAGCGCCGCTGGTCTCGCTTCTGGCGTCTGCCAGCCTCCGTTCCGTCGCTGCGGAGACTTCGGACAGCTTGACCCAAGACCGCGCCCTCGAAGCCAGAAAAACGAATCTTCAAAGCGAGTATTACCGGCTGATCAGTATCCAGCCGGCAGCGGCCAGGAAATGTCGGGATGAATACGCTGCGCTCGTCAACCAAACGCCAGCCCAAGCGCCGTTCTTCAGCTATGTGCTAGGGGCGCAGTGGCTCGGGGGGTTGCCAGCGGAACAGGAGCTGGCTCCGTTTCTTAAGGGGAAAGCACCTCTGCCTGAGGCCTGCCGGATCATGGGAGAGCTCGGCTCCGACATCATCAAGATTGCGCCGGGGAGCAAACAGCTCAAAGATCAGGGATTCGATGTGACAGGATACGAAACGCTCGACAAGGCCATCCGGCACCCGCACTTCAAGCGGATCCTCGACCTGCCCTACCGGGTGATGCTCTTCTGGGCGCACGGGTCGTCCGGGTCATCCAGCAAGCCGATGAGCGAACAGCAGAAGGCGGATCTGCACCGGGAGTTCTTTGAACTGACCAAATACCTGCTCACCCAGTACAACGACACGGGCAAAACTTTTCTGATCGGCAACTGGGAAGGGGATTGGATGGCTGGTGCCAAGTCGGTGGGCAACGACAAGGATCTGGACGAGGCCAGAATCCGCGCTTTTCAAGAGTGGCTCGATGTGCGCACCTCGGCTATCGACAAAGCGAAGGCCATGACCCCTCACTGGAATGTGGCCGTTTATTCCTACCTTGAGATCAACCTTGTCAACCGCGCCCGGACCAAAAGAGTGAAGCGGTTGGTCAACACGGTACTTCCCCTTTCGCATGTGGACTATGTCTCCGTCTCTAGCTACGAGACGCAGGGATATGGCGTCTGGGAGGACCCGAAGAGCGAGGCGGCTCTGCATGCGAGAGCCTTCGACAATCTCAATTACATCGAGAGCAATCTGCCCCCGCGCGACATTCCCGGCAAGCGGGTCTTCATCGGCGAGATCGGATTCACGCTGGAGGAAATCCAAAAGAAGCAGCAGTTGACGAGGGAACAGGCCGATAAGGAGCAGGCGCGCTTGGCACTGGTTCAGGCGAAAGTCGATCTGGAGTGGGGGACGCCACTCTGGCTCTGGTGGGCCATCTTCAATTCCCGTGAGGGCAGCTTCTCCCTTGTCAATCAACTGACCGGGCAGAAATCGGCGCTCTACGACGAACTGAAGATCTATTACCAGTGGGCGGATGACTATGTGAAAGGCTACAAGCAGGCGCACGGTACCCTGCCGGATCAGGCGACTTTCCGGAGGCAGGCCCTGGAGCAGTTGAGTAAGCAGATCAGCCGCCTCTCGTGACAACAACCCTCATTACGGAAACAGCAATGAAAAAAGTCTTCTTCACCGTAGCCCAACTGCTGGTGCCATTGACCGCGTTGCTCGCAGCGCCCAACTTTGTTGTCGTCCTTGGCGAGGGCCACGGCTGGAGCAGCACCTCGGTGCAGATGGACGACGCCGTTCCTGACTCGAAGAGCGCCTTTGTCCGCACGCCTAATTTGGAGAAACTTGCGCAGGGCGGCATGCGCTTCGCCAATTTCTACGCGCCTTCGCCGCGCTGCACGCCTTCGCGCGCCGCACTTTTCACCGGCAAGAGCCCGGCGCAGTTGCATATGACGTTCGTCGGCGAGGGCAAAAAGGACAGCGGGGGCGGCACCGCGGCTCGGGTGCTCACGCCGTCGGCTACGATGGAACTGCCAGCCCAAGAGACGACACTCGCAGAGCTGCTCAAGCACGCCGGATATGCGACCGCGCATTTCGGCAAATGGCATGTGGGCCGGACCGATCCGAAAGAGCACGGCTTCGATGAGAGCGACGGGCCGACCAACAACGGCGGGCCGGACAATGTCGATAACCCGCACCCAAAACAACTCTACGGCATGACGGACCGGGGCATGGATTTCATGGCCCGGCAAGTGAAGGCCGGAAGGCCGTTCTACCTTCAGCTCTCGCATTACGCATCGCGGCAAGGCGGGAGCGCCAGCCCGCAAGCGCTCACCGCTGTAAAGGCATGGGGCATTAATCTGGGCGAGCGCGAGAGTGCTGAAGTGTCCGCAGACCTTGATCTCGATATCGCCTTTGGAATGATTCTGAAGAAATTGGACGAACTTGGCATCGCAAACAACACCTACGTCATCTTCACCACGGATCACGGCACGCCCGGAAAGAATCCGCCGTTCAGCGGGGGCAAAGGCACCGTCTCCGAAGGCGGGCTGCGCGTGCCATTCATTGTTCGCGGGCCGGGCATCGCGCCTGGCGCGTGCTCCCATGTGCGGGCCACAGGGGAGGACCTCCTCCCGACCCTCGCCGAGCTGGCGCGGGTCGGCGAGGCGTTGCCCAAAGGGGTGGAAGGCGGAAGCTTGGTCTCGGTGCTCACGCATGCAGGCACCGGAACCGTGACTCGCCCGCGCGAAGAGTTTGTCGTTCACTTCCCTCACTACGACAAGGACGCCATCGGGCCCGCTTCGGCCCTTTATCTTGGCGACCTCAAGTTGATCCGTGTTTACGAAACCGGTGCGCGGCGACTCTTCGACATCGCCAAGGACCCCGGCGAGCGCCATGATCTCGCTCAGGAGAGGCCGGACAAGGTCAAGGCGCTCGACCAGCGGTTGACCGAGCACCTCGAGGCCGTGCATGCGCAGATGCCGCAAGCGAATCCGAACTTCGAGGCGACAGGGGCTACGGTGCCAGACAAACGCGGTAAGAAGAGAAAGGCAGCTCAATGAGGTGACGCGTGTGCGGACACCCTCAGCGGGCGGGCAGGCTCAGTCCTGTGCGGCAGCGCAGTTCGGTCACAAGCGCGCCGGCGACTTCTCGGCACCGTTGCTCCAGAAGAGGCGAGAGCGCGCTTCCAGGCTCAGTCGAGACGGGAATGACGCCCAGAAGATAAATTTCGTCGGGACAGCGCCCGCGCATCTCCGAAACCAAAAGCATCTCTTGAACGCCAGCCTGATGCGGCGAGAGCTTTACAGGAACACGGTTCAGCATGAAGTCGTCCTTGCTGTACCGGAACACGGCACCCGGCTCGCCGTCTGCTACAACCACGTCCACGATGTAGACCAGCTCCGACTCCTCGATCTTGTGGGTGGACATGATGCCCATCGTGCCGGCATCGAAGAGCTCCACGCTGTCAGGGAATGCGTAGTTCTGCTCCAGGCAGCGGATGACATGCACGCCGAACCCCTCGTCGGAAAGGAGCAGGTTGCCGGCGCCGAGGATCAGGATTTTCATGAGATCAAATCGCCTTGACGCGGGTGATTTCGTTGCCCGCAGGGTCGACGGCGTGAACCGCGCAAGCGATGCACGGGTCGAACGAGTGAACGGTGCGAAGGACCTCCAGCGGCTTCTCGGGCTCGGCAACCGGATTGCCCACCAGCGCCGCTTCGTACGGGCCCATCACGCCCTGGTCGTCCCGTGGCGAGGCGTTCCAAGTGCTCGGAACCACCGCCTGGTAATTGGTGATCTTCTTGTCCTTAAAGACCATCCAGTGGGAGAGCGAGCCGCGCGGCGCTTCATGGAAACCCACGCCCTGAAATTCGCCGTTCGGGATTTCCACTGGGTTGGCGTACGTCTGGTCGCCCGACGCGATGTTGGCAGTCAGCTTGTCGAGTTGCTCGAGCGACAGGTCCGCCATCAAGCAGGCCCGCATGCCGCGCGTGAGGATGCGGCCCATGGTGGAGTGGTAGTCGTTCAGGCTGATGCCCAGCGTGGCGTTTGCGTCGTCCACCAGCTTTTTGACCTTCGCGTTGCCCGAGGCGTAGCAGGCCAGAACCTGAGCCAGCGGGCCGACCTGCACCGGCTTTCCGGCGAGGCGAGGCGCCTTACACCAGGAGTACTTGCCGTCCGGCTTGAAGTCGGTGTAGTCCGATTTCGTTTCGCCCTTCCACGGATGCAGGGACGCGCTGCCGTCGAACCAGGCGTGCGCCACGGACTCTTGGATGTTGTTGACCAGGTACTCGTCGGTCTGGCTCGTGACGGGCCTGAACTTCTGCAGGTCGCCCTGCGTGATGATGCCACCCGGCAGGCTGAAGGTCTTGCTGGCTGTGTCTTCCGGAAACTCCGGGACAGCGAGGTAGTTCGTGACGCCGGCTCCGTATTTGAACCATTCTTTATAGGCGTCGGCGATGGCCAGCAGATCGGGATAGTAGACCTGCCGGACAAAGTCGCGGGTTTCTTCCATGAGCGTACGCATGAAAGACAGCCGCTCCATATTGAGGGTGGCGAGGTTGTCGACGTTGATCGCTGTGGCGACGCCGCCGACAACCAGATTCTGGATGTGCGGATTTTTCCCGCCGATAATGGCTTGGACCTGCGCCGCCTTCCTCTGGTAGTCCAGCGCCTTCAGGTAGTGGGCCACGGCCATCAGGTTGATCTCGGGCGAAAGCTTCATGGCCGGGTGGCCCCAGTAGCCGGAGGAGAAGATGCCGAGCCTGCCGCCGCCGGCGAAGCTCGTCAGCTTGTCTTTGACGGCTTTGAATTCGGCCTCGCTGTTGCCCGGCCAATCGGAGAGGCTCTGCGCAATCTGCGCCGTCTTCTTCGGGTCGGCTTTCAGCGCCGACAGCACGTCGATCCAGTCCATCGCCGAGAGGTGGTAGAAGTGGACGATGTGGTCCTGGACGGAGTGCTGGCCCATGATGATGCCGCGGATATAGTGCGCGTTCATCGGCACGGCGGCTTTGAGCGCATGCTCGACAGACCGGATGGAGGCGATGGCGTGCACCGTGGTGCAGACGCCGCAGATGCGCTGGGCAAGGATCCAAGCATCCTGCGGTTCTTTCCCCTTGAGGATGATTTCGAGTCCGCGCCACATCTGGGCGGAGGACCATGCTTTTGTCACCTGGTTGTTGTCGACCTCAGCGTCAATCCGCAAATGACCTTCGATCCTCGTAACCGGATCCAGTGTGATGGTTCGTGCTGCCATGTCCGTTTCTCCAAAAACTAAGCGGTAACTTTCTGTTCAGATTTCGTTTTGCCGGGCTTCCCGTGACCGTGAAGATGAATTTTCGGGAGAACGGGCACAAGTTTTACCAGCACTTGGTACGCGAGGAGCTCAAACGCAACAATGCTGACCGTGACCATCACTTCCGCCAACGAGGGAAAATAGGTCCAGCCCGCGCCTGGGTTGAAGCCAATGAGATAGACGTTGAAGCGGTAAAGGGCGCCGCCGAGAACAATGAGAACGGCTGAAACAAAGAGCCAGCGAGGCGACCAGCGGTTTTCTTGGCGGAAAAGGATGCCGGAGCCTAGGGCGATCAGCGCAAACTCCAAGAGGAAGAAACAGGAATAGAAATCGAAACGGAAGGCGGCGCTCAGTTGGTGGCGGTAGGCAAGATCGCCCAGTACAACCGACAGCCAGATCACCGTGAGCCAGGGGATGATGCGCGCCACGCCGGACAGTTCTTTGACCTCGATGGGCCGCTTGAAGGCGTACGCCGAAATGACGGACTCCAGGATGACGATCGAATAGCCGATATAGATGCAGTTGATCAGGAACAGCAGTGGCAAGAAACCGGTATGCCAAAGCGGATGCAGCTTGGTGGTGGCAATCAGGAGCAGGGAGCCCAGCGCTGACTGGTGCATGGTCGGCAGCGTCATGCCGAGAACGATGAAGAAGATCAGGACTTTGTCCAAGAGAGGCCTGATCCATCCTGCCACCGCGCGCACCTTGTCAATGCGCCTTGCGAGTTTCGCCTTGTCCGGTGTCAAGGCGAGGGGAAGGCTATCCACAAACTCGTGAAGGCGGCGCCACTCGGATTTCTCCAGGCTGTATAAGATGGCCGGCAGGAATTCGATGATCAGCACGACCGTATAGGCCATCACGCAAAGCGCGACTTCGAACATCACCGAGTTGCCCTGCCACCGCGAGGGCACGAAAAAGTTGTACGCGTTCCAGGGCCGCCCGATGTCAACCATGACCGACAGGCCTGCCAGGGCATACCCGAACATGCTTGTCAGAATGCACGACCTGATCAGCGGGTGGTAGTGCATGTGATGGCGGATGTAGACCAAGATGGCTACCGCGTATCCGCCGCAGGCAATGGCCGTGCCGGTGGCGACATCGTAGGTGATCCAGATGCCCCACGGGTAACCGTCACTCATGTTTGAAACGGCGCCAAGCCCTTTGAAGCACCTGACGCCGACCAAGTAAACGCCGATCAGAACAAGGGTGAGAAGGACAAAGAAGGATTTGGTGAAAATGTTTCCTTCCTGTTTCTGAAATTCATCGTGGTGCATAGCTGTTACTTGCCCTCCTTGCGCGTAGGCTGAGGCTCAGGCTCGTGGCGCTTCATATTCCGAAGGGCAATCAGGCAGAGCGTTGTGTAGAGGACAATCGGGGCAATAAAGCCCTTGTAAATGGTGTGGTGTATCTTCTCCGAAAATCCCGGAGGCGCCGCTTCCGGCAATGTGGGGAGCCCCAGTTTGGCGAAAGGCACGCCGGCGAGGTAGAGGTGGTTGACGCCTCCGACTTCCTTCTCGCCGTAAATCGTCTGGATGTACTTGCCTGGATTCAGCTGGAGGCGGCTTCGGGCTTCCTGAAGCAGGTCTTTGCGCTGGCCGAACAGAATGGCGCCGGACGGACAGACACTGGCGCAGGCCGTCGTCCCGTTCTTCTCCAGAAAAGTGCCTTTGCAGAAATTGCATTTGACAATCTGCGGCAGCGCCCGGTCCCACTGGAATTTGGGAATGTTGAAAGGACAGGCAATCTGGCAGTAGCGGCAGCCGATGCAGGCGTCCTTGTTATAGTCTACGATGCCGGTCCGCCTGTCTTTCGTGAGGGCGCGTACCGGGCAGACTGAAACGCAGGCCGGATTCTGGCAGTGCATGCAAGAAAGCTTCACGTAGGACCACGGCTGGCCGGACTCCTTGTAGAGCTTGATGATGGTCCGGTTGTTGCCGGTCAGATCTGTGGGAGCGTCCCAGAGGGCGTCTTGATCGAACGCGGCCCTGTCGCACTCGAGGGTTCCTTGTTCGCTGTTGACGCGCTTGCAGGCGGCCATACACGCCTTACAGCCCACGCATTTGGTGGCGTCATAAAGCATGCCCAGCTCTTCGTTGTTTACCTGGGACGGGGCTCCGGAAGAGGCCAGTGCGACCGGCGCAAGGGCAAGAGCGCCCGCGCCGGTTCCCACGGCTTTCAGGAAGCCGCGTCTACTTTGCCTTTCCATGGTCCTGCTTCTCCTTTTTCTCCAGGGAGGAACCCGGCAGATTTTTGGCCATCATGGAGCCCGCGCCCAGCGCCGCTCCCGCAGCTAGTCCGACAAGGGCCGTTGTCAACGGATCGGCGCCTTTGCCTTTTTTCCCGCCATCGACGGGCGCATATTTGTCGAAAGGCGTCGGCTCGTGAATCTGGACTTTTTCCGCGATCGACGTTTTAAAGAGGATGTCCGGCTCGGTGCAGCCGATACAGGGATGGCCGATCGAGACCGGCCAGGCACCGACGTCGTTGAACCTCTGAACCGGACAGTTGGCGTGGGTGACTGGACCTTTACAGCCGAGCTGGTACAGGCAATAGCCTTGGGCATGCCCTTCATCGCCGTAAGCTTTGGCGAAGCGTCCCGCATCGAAATGGGGCCGCCGCTCGCAGTGCTCATGGATGATTCTGCCATAGGCAAACATGGGGCGGCCAAGGGTGTCGAGCTCGGGCAGGCGTTTGAGCGTCAGGTAATACAGCACGGTTGAGAAGAACGTGTACGGGTTGGGCGGGCAGCCGGGTATGTTGATGATCGGCTTGTTCTTGATGATGTCCCGCACCCCGACCGCGCCGGTGGGGTTGGGCGCAACCGACTGCACGCCTCCGTAGGCGGCGCAGGTGCCGATGCTGATGATCGCAAAAGCGCCTTCCGCGGCAGCGATCAGCGACTCGACGGCGGTTTTGCCGCCAACTTTGCAGAAGACTCCGTTTTCCGCTGTCGGAATAGCCCCTTCGACCACAAGGACATATTTGCCTTTGTTTCGCACCATGGACTCACGGATGGACTGCTCGGCCTGTTCGCCGGAACCGGCCATCAGCGTCTCGTGGTAATCGAGCGAGATCTTCTCCAAGATGAGCGACGCAAGGGTCGGATGGCTTGAGCGCAGAAGGGATTCCGAACAACCGGTGCACTCCTGAAAATGCAGCCAGATGACCGGCAGATTGGTGTTGGATTCGATAACTTCAACCACCTTGCCGAGCATGCTGCGCGGCAGGCCCATGAACGCGGTTAACGTCGCGCAGGTCTTGATAAAATTTCTTCGTGATACGTCGTTACAGGCGTCAGCGTTAGTGTGCATAAAACTCTCCGGAAGAACGATGGAATGACGGCGACAAAAGAGCGCCCCAAAGACACAGCTCACCTTGAAGTTTCGGAAAGAGACCTCTTCGAAACAACGTCAGCCCCCCCTGCCTCAGGTATGCCTTCGAATCTGTTTTGTTGAAAATTGAAAATGACACTTTAGCACCGAGTCGATGAGCGCGCAACCTGATCATCAGCCAACGTGTACGGCGAAACCGGGTAACGCATTGTGTTTTGCGAAACGGCCCCGCCGACTTTGCAGAACCCCCATCACTTGATCCTTATCATAGCAGGATAACCCGGTCCGTACAACACTTGCCCGACGCAAGGGAGCTTCAGAGTGTTTGAGGGCCTGAGGCTTTGAAATCTGTGCTGCAAGCTGCGCGTGAAAGCTCAACGCTCATCGTTCAGCGCCGGAAAGCCATGGCTGGCGGCGGATCACGCGTCGGCGAGCGCGATGTGGGAGAGCGTGCGGTAGATCGGGCCGCGCGGGGTGGGCCGGCTCTCGAAGAGCGTCACGCGTGTGACATCCCACTCGCCGAAATCGATCTCCTCATCCTCGTCCATGGCGCTGACCACGGCGTGGTTGCGCGCGGCTTCGCGGCAGCGTCCGAGGGTGATGTGCGGGCGGAACTCCGGCTCTTTATTGTCATATCCGAACTTCTTGAGCTCCTTCCAGAGCAGATCGTGCAGGGATTCCAGCTCAGGCGTCGGGTCCACGCCGGCCCAGAGCGTCTGAGGGTTGCGCTTCGTTCCGAAGAAACCGAGACCGTAAACGTGGCAGGGAAAGACGGGAAGTGATTTACACACGCGGTCTGCGGCGGCGGTCACATGGGGAAGGATGGCAGGGGCAACTTCACCCAGGAAGGCGAGGGTCAGGTGGAACTGATCCTTGGTATACCACTTCACGTCGACGCCGAGCGACGAGAGTCGTTGGACGGCCGCAGAAAGTTGAAGTTTGACCTCGTCAGGCAAGGCTATGGCTAAGAAAACACGCATGTTGAAAAGATACACGAAGCGGACGTACTGGAAAAGGAAAAGATGGAGGGAGGCGGAAAACGGGCAAGGGTGCAGACCGGAAGAAGCGCTTGATGGAGCCTGTGAGGGAGTGTATAGTGAAAACATGAACGATGCCGCTGAGAGAACGCTTGAATCGAGGCTTGTGGCTGCCTGCAGAGAGCGGGGCGTGGCCGTTGCGACGGCGGAGTCGTGCACGGGCGGGCTGATCGCTGCAAGGATCACGTCGGTGCCAGGCTCGTCGGCCATGTTTTTGGGCGGCGTGGTGAGTTATGCCAATGCGGCCAAACGCGACCTGTTAGGCGTGCCTCAAGAAGTTCTGGACCGAGTGGGGGCTGTCAGCGCCGAATGTGCGGAAGCTCTGTCGACAGGCGTGCGCGAGCGACTGAAGGCGGACGTGGCGGTGTCGGTGACGGGAATCGCAGGGCCGGATGGTGGCACGCCGCAGAAGCCGGTGGGGCTCGTCTATATCGGCGTGGCGACGGCTGCCAGCGCAACGGTCGAGCGCTGTCTGTTCGCTGGCGACCGCGAGGCCGTGCGCAGGCAGGCTTCCGACCGGGCGTTGGTTCTGCTGTTGGATGCGCTGCGTTCGCCTGAACGGGTCTTGTCGGCATCTGAGTGTTTACGTTAATATCATTCGAAAGTCGGGCAACGTTACAATCGAAGGGAGAAAAATGAATCGGACTGTGTCTCGTTTTGTTGCGGCCGCAGGAGTGGCCGCGTGTGCGATGAGCCTTGTGGCGGCGGATCTGCCGGTGTACCAGACAGTGAAGGCGCAGGAAATCAGGCCTCGCGAAGGCGTCGGCAACGTGATGAAGAAAATCGGGGCGGGCCAAGAGGTGACCGTGGCCTATCTCGGCGGGTCGATCACCGCGATGGATGGCTGGCGCAACAAGACGACGGCGTGGCTGAAGGCGACTTATCCGAAGGCTGCGTTCAAAGAGGTTCACGCGGCGATCGGCGGCACGGGAAGCGACCTCGGGGTGTTCCGGCTGGGGCATGACGTGCTGGCGTTCAAGCCCGATCTGCTGTTCGTCGAGTTTGCGACCAATGATGGCGGTCAGCCGCCGGAACAGATTTGGCGCAGCATGGAGGGAATTGTCCGCCAGACCTGGAAGCAGGACCCGCTCACCGATATCGTGTTCACGTACACGATCACGGCGGCCTTCACGAATGACTACTGCAACGGCGTCTGCAACCGCTCGGCCTCGGCGATGGAGCTGTTGGCTGATCATTACGGAATTCCTTCGATCAACTTCGGCATCCGCGTGGCGAAGTTGATCAAGGAGAACAAACTGATCATGGACGCGAAGATGATTGAGACCGCTGTGCCGAAAGAGTCGCCGGAGCGCGATAAGCAGATCCGCGCGAAGATTGCGGCAGATCCGCGGCTGCTTTTCGCCAACGACGGCGTGCATCCGCGCGACGAGGGGCACGAACTCTACAAGGCGGCGATCATTGCGGGCTTTACGCAGATGAAAGAAATGCCCGCCGCCGACCACAAAGCCAAACTGGCCAAGGCCTTCGTCGCCGACAACTGGGAGTCGGCCAAGATGATTCCGCTGAGCGCGAAGATGCTGTCGGGCAACTGGAAGGCGCTGCCGGTGGACGACGGAAAACAGAAGGCGTTCGGCAACCGCATGGGGCAGATCTGGATGGCGGATCAGCCAGGCAGCAAGCTGCACTTCAAGTTCAAAGGCTCCGTGGCCAAGGTCTATGATCTGCTCGGCCCGGACGGCGGGCAGGTTGTTATCACGGTCGATGGCAAGAAGGGCGAGAAACCTGTGCCGCGTTTCGACAGCTACTGCGTGTATCACCGCATCGCGACGTTGGGGCTCGCCGCTGACAGCGCGATGGATCAGGCGCATGAAGTGACCGTCGAGATTCACCCGGAGCAGCCCGACCGCAAGAGCGTGTCGTTCCGGCTGAAAGACCCTGCGAAAGAATTGGCTGAGCCCAAGTTTCAGGGCACCCGCGTGTGGATGAGCCAGCTCATGCTGCTCGGAGATCTGGTTGAGTAGGAAGAGTGGATGCAGGGACGAAAAGGCCCGGGCGCTTGTCCAGTAGATGCCCAAGCAGGGGCGTCTACTGGGTGCCGGCGTATTGGGCGTGAGAGGTGAGCACGGTGGTCTTCTCTCCGTCCGTCGTCAGGATGCACTCGTCAGTTTTGAAGCGCACCCAGACGCCGTCCTGCTGGATGCGCACCACGCCGGGCGGACAGACCGCCACCAGGGGCTCGTGCTTGGCCATTACGCCGAGCGAGCCCACGTAGGAGCGCACCTCAACCTGCGTCACGTCGCCGCTCACGATCGTGCCGCCGGGGGTCAGAATGCTGAAAGGGAAAGTCGTCATAGTAGGCCGTCGGCGGTTAGGCTATTTCTGGGCTCCAGGTTCCGGCTTCATTCTCTTCGCTTTTTCGTACACGTCTTCGATGGTGCCGACCATGTAGAACGCCTGTTCGGGCAGTTCGTCGCACTTGCCTTCCAGCACCGCCGCGAAGGACCGGATGGTGTCCTCCAACTTCACGTACGTGCCCTTCATGCCGGTGAATGTTTCGGCTACGTGGAACGGCTGGGAGAGCAGGCGTTGGATCTTGCGGGCGCGGGCTACGACCATCTTGTCGAATTCCGACAGCTCGTCCATGCCCAGAATCGCGATGATGTCGCGCAGTTCTTTGTACCGTTGCAGCACTTCCTGCACACCGTGCGCCACGCGCACATGATCTTCGCCGACGATCTCGGGTGCCAGCATCGATGAGCTCGACGACAGGGGGTCCACCGCCGGGTAGATGCCTTGCTCCACGATGGCGCGTGAGAGTTCGGTGGTGGCGTCCAAGTGGGCGAAGGTCGTGGCGGGCGCGGGGTCCGTGTAGTCGTCGGCGGGCACGTACACGGCCTGCACCGAGGTGATCGAGCCGTGCTTGGTGGAGGTGATGCGCTCCTGCAGCTCGCCCATTTCGGTTCCGAGCGTGGGCTGGTAGCCCGCCGCGGAGGGAATGCGGCCCAGCAGCGCCGAAACTTCGGAGCCTGCCTGGGTGAAGCGGAAGATGTTGTCGATGAAGAGCAGCACGTCCTGCCGCATCGTGTCTCGGAAATACTCGGCGACGGTCAGCGCGGAGAGAGCGACGCGCGCCCGCGCGCCTGGCGGCTCATTCATCTGTCCGAAGACCATCGCCGTTTTGTCGAGAACGCCCGCGCTGCCCATCTCCTGGTAGAGCGCGGTGCCTTCGCGCGTGCGTTCGCCGACGCCCGCAAACACGGAGTAGCCGCCGTGCTCGTGCGCGATGTTGTGGATCAGCTCTTGGATCAGCACGGTCTTGCCGACGCCCGCGCCGCCGAATAGGCCGATCTTGCCGCCTTTGCGGTAGGGGGTCAGCAGGTCGATCACCTTGATGCCAGTGACCAGAATCTGCGACTCGGGGTTCTGGTCAAGGAAGGGGGGCGGCTGACGGTGGATCGGAAGATGGTCTTCGGAAATCACGGGGCCTTTTCCATCCACGGGCTCGCCCAGCAGGTTCATGACACGCCCGAGCGTCGGCTTGCCGACGGGGACGGTGATGGACGCGCCCACGTCGCGCACCTCGGCGTTGCGAACCAGCCCGATGGTCGAGTCCATCGCGATGGCTCGCACGCGGCAGTCGCCCAAATGCTGGGCCACCTCAAGGACGAGGTTGAAAGGTTTGTCGTTCAGCAGCGCATTCGTGGTTTTCAGCGCATGGAGGAGCCGTGGGCGGTGGCCGTCCGGGAACTCCACATCCACCACCGCGCCCAGCACCTGGATGACGCGGCCGCGATTCACACTCTCCGTTTTCTCGTCAGTCATAACAACCTCTGATGTTCGGGCAGGCACGAGTTCCGCCTACCCCAATGATTCCGCGCCGCTGACGATCTCGGTCAGCTCGTTGGTGATCGCCGCCTGCCGAGCGCGGTTCCTCAGCAAGATCAATTCCTTTTCCATCCGACGCAAATTGACCGTCGCGTTTTCCATGGCGATGACGCGCGAAGCCTGTTCACTTGCAGCCCGGTTCAGTTGCGACACATAGACGATATAATGCACCCACTGCCGCATGAGCGCTTCGAGCAGGCGGATGTCCAGCGGCTCGATGATGCCGGCAGGCACCGTCTTTTCTTCGCCGGGTATTTCCAGCATCGACGGTTCGTAGGGCAACAGGCGCTTGACTCGGGTCTCATGCGTCATTGTGCTCACGAACCGGTTGCCTGCCAGCCACACTTCGTCGTACCGCTTCGACATGAATTCGTCCATGGCGTATGTCGAGATGGGAGACGTCTCTTGGATGTGCGGATGCGCGGTCAGGTTCACCGCCTTCATGCAGGGCCGGAGTTCATGCCAGAGAGCCGTATAACCCTTTTGTCCGGCGTACACCGCTTCGACGCTCGCGTTGCGGGTTTCGGTCTGCTCTTTCAGCCATCGCCTGACTTCGCGTATCACCGTGCCATTGAACGAGCCGCACAAGCCGCGGTCGGACGTCATCACCAGCAGAAGAATGCGCGGGTTCTGCTCGGGCGGGGGCAGGCACAGGCGGTTCTTCTTGAACTGCTCAAGCCGCGCGAGGTACGTCAGTTGCCGGAGTTGCTCGGCGAAGGGTTTCGGCAGGTGCAGTTCGGTCTGGGCACGGTGCAGGTGTGAGGCCGCCACCATTTTCATGGTGGAAGTCACCCGCCGCATGCCGCTCATGGAGATGAGCTTTGCGCTATATTCACGGAAGTTAGCCATGGTTCAAACCGCCTGCCGCGCGTCACCCTTTGCGATAGGGTTTCACGGACTCCTCGATCAGCGTAGAGAGCAACCCTTTGAGCTCGTCGTCCATTGCGGGCTTGGCCGCAAAACGCGCCGCGTAGGCCTGGCCGCTTTCGCGGTTGTCGATCGCGTCGTACAAAGCGCGCATCGCCTCGGAAAGATTGTGCTCGGGAACCTTCACGAACGCCTTCTGCGTGCCCGCGAAAAGCACCGCCACCTGTTTGTGCACGGCCACCGGCTTGTTGGGCAACTGCCGCAGCACGTGCATCAGCGAGCGGCCGACGGCCAGCTGGTCGAGGGTGTTGGCGTCGAGGTCCGAGGAGAAGCGCATGAAAGCTTCGAGCTCGCGGAACTGCGCCAGGAGCACGCGCAGCGGTCCGGCGGTCTGCTTCATGGCCTTGACTTGGGCGTCGCCGCCCACGCGCGACACCGAGACGCCAGGGTTGATGGCCGGTCGCTGGCCCTCGTGGAACAGGCCCGCTTCCAGAAAGATCTGGCCGTCGGTGATGGAGATCACGTTGGTGGGGATGTACGCCGAGATGTCGTTCGCCTGAGTCTCCACGATCGGCAGCGCCGTGAGGCTGCCGCCGCCTTTTTCCGCAGACATTTTCGCGGCGCGCTCGAGCAGGCGGCTGTGCAGGTAGAAAATGTCGCCGGGGAAGGCTTCGCGTCCCGGCGGTCTCCGCAGCAGCAGCGACATCTGGCGGTAGGCCTGCGCATGCTTGGTGAGGTCGTCGTAGATCACGAGCGAGTGGCCGCCGCGGTCGCGCCAGTACTCCGCCATCGCGCAGCCGGTGTAGGGTGCCAGGTACTGTAGCGGGGCGGGTTCGGCGGCATTCGCCAGCACGATCGTGGTGTAGGCCATGGCGCCGCGCTCGGTCAGCAGCATGTGCAGCGCCGCGACGGTCGAGAGCTTCTGGCCGATCGCCACATAGAAGCAGTGAACACCCGTGTCGGCCTGATTGAGGATCGAGTCGATCGCCAGCGTGGTTTTGCCGGTCTTGCGGTCGCCGATGATCAGTTCGCGCTGGCCACGGCCGATGGGCGTGAGCGCGTCGATCGCCAGGATGCCCGTCTGCAGCGGCTCGCACACGTTCATGCGCTCGATGATCGAGGGCGCGAACCCCTCGACAGGCATCCAGTCGTCGGAAAGCACGGGCCCTTTGCCGTCCAGAGGCCGGCCCAGCGCGTCCACCACGCGTCCGGCAAGCGCCGGCCCTACCGGCACGGAGACGACGCGTCCCGTGCGGCGGAACTGGTCGCCCTCGCGGATGCGAGTCACGTCGTCGAGGATCGCGATGCCGACCGAGTCCTCCTCGAGGTTCAGCGCCAGTCCGGCGACGCCGTCCTCGGTCTCGACGAGTTCGTTGTACATGACCTTGGTGAGGCCGTCGACGCGGGCGATGCCGTCGCCCACGCTCAACACCGTGCCGAATTCGGCAATGTCCACCGGCCGGTCGGACATCTGCATCTGACGGCGGAGCAGGGCGGATATTTCATCGGGCTTCAATTGAATGTTCATAGGCTTTTCCTGAAAATGACTTAGCTCGCGGCCTCTTCGAGGTGCATCGGCTTACTCAGACCGTATCTCATGCGGGTGATCCGTCCGGCGAGGCTAGCGTCCACCCGTTTGTCGTTGATGAAGATGCGCACTCCGGCGATCAAGGTTGGATCGACTTGGACGGTCAGTTTCATCGTCGGCCCGTATGCGTCCGAGACCAGCCGCCGGACCTGGTCGATCTCGTCCTGCTGCGGGGCGCAGGCGAAATAGGCGTGCACGTTGCTGCACCCCTGTGCGTGGTCCACGAACGCCTGAAAATGCTGGGTGATCAGGGGGATCAGGCGCAAGTGGTCCCACTGCGCCAACATCCGCAGCAGAAACTTGACCGACAAGGTGAAGGTGACGCCCCAGATCTGGTCGACGTTCCGCGCGTGGCTGAGAGGGGAGCCCGGCAGATGGCTCTGGCAGAATCGGCGCAGCTCCGGCGAACCCTGCCATTGTTTCTCGAGTGCGAGCACATCTTGCGTCACGCCGTCTAACTCTCCGCGTTGTACGGCAGAGCCGAACAGCGCACGAGCGTACGCGCGGGCATAGACGCCTTCCTCGATCATACTTTCACCTCTTTGAGGATTTCAGCCTGATAGACGCGCTTCTGCTCGTCTGTCAGTTTCTGTCGCAACATGTTCTCGATGGTCTCGCCGAGGTGCAGCGCGACATCGTGGCGCACCGCCTCTATCGCCTTGCGCTGTTCGGTCACGATGGCCCGTTCCGCCTCTTCGATCCGGCGCTGCGCCACGAGCTTCGCTTCGCGGTCCGCCCGTGTCACCGTGGCGGCGGCTTCGCGCGCAACGCGTTCGGCCATGGCGCGGCTCTCCTCCGAGGCCTGTTCGATGATCTGGCGTCCGCGGACTGCAGACTCGCCCATCTCTTTGCGGGCATTCTCGGCTCCGTCCAAGGCGTCGCTGATCGACTGCTCGCGTTTCGCCACCGCGCCCAGGATCGGCTTCCAGAGCAGCTTGTGCAGGAAAAGCGCTGCCACGCCGAACACGATCCAAGTCAACAGGATCATCGTGTTCGACACCTGCATCACATCTGTTGGCAACTTCTGGATCGGCTCTGGCACACCCTGAACAGACTCGGTATGTGCCGTTGCTTCGACTTCCGGCATGACGCTCTCCTTCTGGCGAAAAGCCCCCTACGGACACGGGCCGTCAGGCTCTGTCATTTCAAGAGAATGCAAAGAACCAGCGCGAAAAGCGCCGTGCCTTCGATGAACGCCACGCCGAGGAGCATCATGGTCTGAAGCTTCTTTTCGAGTTCGGGCTGCCGAGCGATGCTCTGCAGTCCCGCCGCCCACAACAGGCCAATACCGATTCCTGCGCCGATGATCACAAAACCTGCGCCGAGCGCCTGCGTGCTTTCTGCCAAAGGAACCATCATCTCTCACCTCTTTTTTTCAGACACCTGCGAGGCCCCGCCGGAGCGCCATACCCCGGCTCCTCGCTCACCCGTGTTCGGGATTTATCATCATGTTCATAAAGATCGCCGAGAGCAGGGTAAAGACATACGCCTGCAAGAACGCCATGAACAGCTCAAAAAGGTACATCGCGCAGGCCATGATCAGCGCGGGGAAGGCCACCCAGCCGAAAACGACCGTCATGCCGACCATCGAATAGATCACCATGTGGCCCGCCATCATGTTGGCGAACAGACGGATGCACAGCGCGAAGACGCGGGCGATGAAGCTGACGACCTCCATGACCAGCATGGGTCCGCGGAGTGCGCCCGGCAGTCCGCTGGGGACAAAGGCGGCTTTCAGGCCGTGCAAGCCGTGGAGTTTCAGCACCATGCTGAGGCTCAGCACCATGAAGATGGCGGCCAGCGCCGCCGTCACGTTGACATTGCCCGTGGCGGTGCTAAACAGCGGAAAAAGGCCGAGCAGATTGGCCGTAAGGATGAAGATGAAGAGGGTGCAGAAAAAGGAGACGAAGCGCTTGCCCTCTTTTTCGCCGAAATTATCGTAAACGATGTGGTTTCGGATGAAGAGGACGTAGGCCTCCATGACGGAGGTGAATCCGCGCGGGATCGGGCTGCGGTCATATGAGCGGCGGACAAACACGCCGACCGAAAGCAACAGGAGAAGGACGACTCCCAGCATGACCGCGTCATAACGGAACCAGTCGAGCGCGTTGACATGCTTGTAGGGCAAGTTCCACACGTCGGACGCACCGACGTGATGCATCACGTGGTGATTCAGGAAACTTAGCAGGGCATCCAGTTTGTCCGAGGTCATTGCATGCCTACACTAGGCGTAAGAAACATTTTAGGCGTCCGCTTCTGCCAGATCTCATCCCTCTTGTAAACGTAACAGATAACACGCACTGATTCTACAAAGCGGATCACCAAAATCAGTATGCCGATCAAGTATAAAGGACAGACGGCAAGTGCGTCAACTCCCGTTTATCAGCATTTTCGGCTTGAAAGTTCCAGTATTAAAGGGGGCAGCCCGTGAAGGAGAGGCGGACAGCGGACGCAGAGTCGGGCGATTGCACAGGAAGGCTCAACGGGGTGGTCCGCCGGCTGCAGGGCGCGTTCAACTTCAGGCTGAGATTCCATCGCGGGCCGGTTGCCGCCGGTGCCACAAGACGGGAAATGCTTGACGACGGCCTCCGATCTCCGACTTCAGCGCGTCTCACAGGCCGATGAGGTCGCGGATGTCGTCGAAGGAGAGCTTCTGCATGACGGATTCATCGGTGGCACCGACCGTCGCGTTGATCACCGCCTGTTTCCGCTGCTGCATGGCGAGGACCTTCTCTTCGACCGTGTGCTCGGCGATGAGCTTGATGCTGTAGACCGTGCGCTTCTGCCCGATGCGGTGGGCGCGGTCTGTGGCCTGGTCCTCGACGGCCGGGTTCCACCACGGGTCGAAATGTACCACCATGTCCGCGCCGGTGAGGTTGAGGCCGGTGCCGCCTGCCTTGAGGCTGATGAGGAAGACTGGGATGGACGGAGTCAGGTTGAAGCGCTGGCATTGTTCCAGGCGGTCTTGAGTTGAGCCGTCAAGGTAACAGTACGGAAGCCCGCGCTGGTCGAGTTCGGCGCGCAGCAGCTTGAGCATGGTCACGAACTGGCTGAAGACGAGGATGCGGTGGCCGCCGTCCATCGCCTCGTCAAGCAGCTCGAAGAAAGCGTCGAGCTTGGCAGAGGGGGCCTCGTAGGCGCCGGGCTTGTGATGCTCTTTGAGCAGGTCGAGGTGGCAGCATATCTGGCGCAGGCGCATGAGGATCGCGAGAATCTCGAAGCGGGAGCGGTCGAACCCCTTGGCCTTGACGAGGTCGCCGATGGTGCGGCGCGACTCGGCGAGCAGGTCGTTGTAGACGCGCTGCTGGTCGAGCGTGAGCTGGCAGAACGAGACCTTGATGATCTTGTCGGGCAGATCCTTGGCCACGTCCTTCTTCATGCGGCGCAGCAGAAAGGGGTGGAGCTTGCGGCGCAGCTTGGCTTGGGCGAGTTCGCCGTCGCGGTCGCCTGCGGCGATGGGTAGCTCGTAGCGTCCGCGGAACAGCTCGTAGTCGCCGAGGTACTGCGGCATGAGGAAGTCCATGATCGACCAGAGGTCGGCGACGCTGTTCTCCACGGGTGTGCCGGTGAGCACCAGTTTGCCGACAGCATTGATCTGCTTGGCTGCGACGGCGTTCTGGGTGGAGCGGTTCTTGATGTGCTGCGCCTCGTCGAGCACCGCCACGGAGAACTGGAACGAGCGGTAAGCGTCGAGGTCGCGGCGCAGGAGCGCATAGGAGGTGATCACGAGGTCGCTCTCGGGAATCTGCGCGAAGAGCGTCTCGCGGTCGGGGCCGGAAATCACGAGGCGGCGCAGGTGGGGCGTGAAGGTTTCGGCTTCGCGGTTCCAGTTCTCCACGAGGCTGGTGGGGCAGACGATGAGGGCGGGCTTGCCGCGCGCCTGGGTGTCGGTGCGCGGCAGGCTGAGCCACGCAAGGGTCTGGAGTGTTTTGCCGAGGCCCATCTCGTCGGCGAGCAGTCCGTTGAGGCCCGACTCTTCGAGAAAACGCAGCCAGTAGACGCCCTCCTTCTGGTAAGGGCGCAGCGTGTTTTCGAGCGGGCCGAGAGGCACGGGCCTGAAACGGTTGTTGCCTGTGCGGTTGCTGGCCGCCGCCTTTTCGCGCCAGTCCGGCGGGTCTTCGACATCGATGCCGTCGAGGGCATTCAGTGAAGCCTGCACGAAAGGCGCGAAGAGCGAGGGCATCAGGAAGTGGCCGGGCGCGCTGCTCTCGCGGCTCTGGCAGTCGCTGAAGATCGTGCGCATCGATTCGACGGCCTCGCGGTCGATGAGCAGCGTCTGGCCGTCGCGCTCGAGGAAGGCGTCGCCGCGGTTGATGGCGCGCTGGATTTCGGCAGGGGGCAACGTGCCGTGTCCGGAGAGGTCGAAGGTGAAGCCGACATCGAACCAGCCGGCGCTCTTCTCCGCGATTTGGACGACGGGGGTGACGACCGGGAGATCATCCACGAGTTCGGCCAGCCGTCCGGAGAAGGCGATCTTCCAGCCGCTGCGGCCGAGCGCCGGGTAGCCGCTGCCGAGGAAATTGATGAGAATCGCCGAGAAAAAGAGCATGTTCAGGCCCTTCGTGGCGACCACCGCCGCG
>Ga0118677_10003010_pt1 | contig 32825 bp, 31 predicted proteins | sample AliMusrvi5mmetaG_FD_86154 | JGI IMG/M metagenome (GOLD analysis project Ga0118677, IMG submission 86154) | reverse complement strand
TCCTGGTATACTTACTCTAAGCACAATAAATCGTAAATCGTAAATCGTAAATCGTAAATCGTAAATCGTAAATCGTAAATCGTAAATCCAAAATCCCCTTATGTCCTTTAACCTTCGCAACCGCAACTTTCTGAAACTGCTGGATTTCACTCCACAGGAAATAAAGTTTTTACTTGATCTTTCCATGGATCTTAAAAAGGCCAAATATGCCGGCACTGAACAACCCCGTTTGAAAGGGAAAAATATCGCCTTGATTTTTGAAAAGGCATCTACCCGCACCCGTTGCGCTTTTGAGGTGGCTGCCCTTGACCAGGGAGCCCGAGTGACCTATCTTGGACCGGAAGGGTCGCATATCGGGAAGAAAGAGACCATGAAAGACACAGCCCGGGTGCTGGGACGGATGTACGATGGCATCGAATACCGTGGTTTCGGCCAATCCATCGTTGAGGAACTGGGCAAATATGCCGGTGTGCCCGTATGGAACGGGTTGACAAATGAATTTCATCCAACCCAGATCCTGGCCGATTTTCTCACCATGATCGAACATTCCGACAAGCCTTTGAACCAGGTTGCTTTTGTTTATTGCGGCGATGCCCGTAACAATATGGGAAATTCCCTGATGGTAGGTGCTTCGAAAATGGGTATGGATTTCCGTGCCTGTGCGCCGAAAAAGTACTGGCCGGAACAGGAGCTGGTGGATACTTGTCGTGAAATCGCGAAGGAGACCGGCGCGAAGATCACGCTCACTGAAAGTGTTGAAGAAGGATTGAAGGGAGTCGATTTTGTTTATACGGATGTATGGCTCTCCATGGGAGAAGCCAAGGAGTTATGGGATGAGCGGATCAGGGAGATGCTCCCTTACCAGGTCAATCCCATAATGATGGCAATGAGTGGCAACCCGAAGGTCAAATTCATGCATTGTCTGCCTGCATTCCACAACAAGGATACGGAAGTAGGCATGGATATCTTCAAAAAATACGGACTGAATGGGCTTGAAGTGACCGAAGCGGTTTTTGAATCTCCGGCTTCCATCGTCTTTGACGAGGCCGAAAATCGGCTTCATACCATCAAAGCAGTGATGGTTGCCACTTTAGGAGCTTAAAAGGGAAGCACTCTTCCATTTTCACACAAAAGCGTGCGGGCCGGGTATTTGTCGAAAAACGTGTAATTATGCGTCGCCATTACCACGGCCCGTCCTGTTTTTGAAATGTCCATCAGCAGACTGATAATGCCTTCGGAGCTCTCCGGGTCAAGGTTGCCGGTAGGTTCATCTGCAAGGATCACTTCAGGATCGTTTACAAGGGCTCGTGCAATGGCTACCCGCTGCTGTTCACCTCCGGAAAGCTGGTGGGGCATTTTTGTCCCTTTATTGCCAAGGTTTACCTTGGCAAGCACTTCAAGCAACCGTTTCCGCATCTCCCGTTTATCCTTCCAGCCGGTGGCACGCATCACAAATAAAAGGTTTTCATTGACCGAACGATCCATTAATAACTGAAAATCCTGGAATACAATTCCCAGTTTACGGCGCAGGAAAGGGATATCCTTTCTCCTCAGGCTTTTCATGTCAAACCCGGCAACCATTGCGGAGCCTGTCTGAACAGGCAACTCTGCGTAAATGGTTTTCAGCAGGCTGCTTTTCCCGCTTCCCGTTTTCCCGATCAGGTAAAGAAACTCACCTTTGCTGATAAGCAATGTCACATTGGCCAGGATGAGGTTCTCATGCTGATAAACAGATATTTTGTCAAGTTCGATAATTCGGTCGCCTGTCATTTCGGTTGGTTCGGTTTCAACAAATTTACTGATTGTTCGTGATATATTCCTATAATTCCAGTTTTTGAATTTTTCCATACGCCAGCCCGCCGATGATGTTCAGGATCTCATCCTTTTTGTCAAGCAGGTTGCATCGGGCCAGTGCGGTTTGTGGATTGGTGATTTTGAAATAGGCAATGAGGGCAAAATTCTCATCCCTGATCTGCACAAAATCCGGAATTTTACCGATGCCCTTTGTCTTCAGGATATACATTCTTCATTAATTTTTCATTGCTTACCTTGTTTTCATTTTGTTTTTTCCGGTAAAAGAACCCCTTCGATTTTGCGGCAGTCAGGTTCGTCTTTCAGGGAGACAAAATCAATGGCGAGATCGTCTGCATAAAGTTTATACAATGCCGACGGATTGAAAAAGTAAATCTTCACCACCCCGTCTGCAGGCATTTCCCGGGGCACATAAAACGCGGCTTCAACCGGGGTCCATTTGTCCACCGGAACAAATTTGTCAAGGATGAACTGGTTGTAACTGAGACTTCTTCCATGCGATTGGAAATCAACAACGAGGGTCGCCTCGGTCGTCTCCCTTGGGGAAAGCACCCAGCCCCTGACCTGGATCAGGCGATTTTCTGTGCTGAAAAGCGGCTTCAGGGTGTCTTCCAGCCCAACGCTGTAGGGACTCTTCCGATCGGCTTTTGATGACCAGTGCCCCTGGTGAAAAACCGTGTCGTTGCGTGTTCCGGAGTTCATCCACGGAGTGCCCCGGCCGGCCTCCATGTCGTTTATAAACGATTTTTTGCCGGCAATGCCATCAGCGGGAATATACACCCTGGCTTTTTGGGTAAGGCTGAAGAAAGAGCCCCTGTAAATGGCCCCGGTGATGTTAAATGGGGGGAATATCCACGTTGCATGCTGGTAAAATTGCAGCAGGTTCAGCGAAACAAGCAGGATAAGGATAGCAGAAAGCAACCGTTTCATCTTCCTGGTCCTGAAATAGCTGAAGAGGAAGAGCAGTAAAAGCGCAACGGCAACATAGATGTCGATGAAAACCCGTTGCCCGCATTTTGAAGCATAATACCAAACCCACCAGCAGGAGGCAGTATATACAAACAATAGCAGAAAGCCGGCCAGCCAGTAAAACCTGTACCTGTTCTGCCTGTAAAGCGCGGCAAACCCAAAGATGGAAACGAGTGCCACGGGTGTGTAAAGGAACCAACCCCGGTTAAAACTGAAAAGAATATTCATCACATGGGGTTGGATAAAATTCAATTTTTCCTCCCCGTAGGTATATACAAATGGTTTTCCGGTCTGGAGGTACCATAATATGACTGGAACAGCCAACAGGATCATGGATTCGATCACCCCGCGGATCAGCGCTTTCTTGTCGGATGTGACTTTTCTGAACGTTTCTGCAAGGACATCCCTGTTCCCGGCAATAAACGGAACCAGCAGAAGGACCAACAGGTTGGTGGGCCTGATGAGAAAGATCAGGGTGATCAGCAGCAGGGATCTGACGAACAATTTCGGTTGGTATGCGTGGAATAATTTCCATGTAGTGAATGCAAACCCGGTGATCAATGCAAAGGAATAGACATGGGTCATGGAGGGTTCGACCACCGTGAAAAAAACCAGGTTTGTACCAAGAGTGATGGTCAGGGTTAAAAATGCGGCCGTGCGGTCGTCCGATCCAAACTTTTTCAGCAGTTTCTGCAGCCATCGGGCGCCCAGCCATAGAAACAGCAGGGCCGACAGGGCAATGGAATATTGGTAGGGGAGGGAGTAACCATCCATTGGGAATAATTCAAGCCAGGCCAGAATATGTCCGAAAAGGAAAAACGGCAGCCATACGATCGCCATCCCCGGGAAATATTTATTTACCTTCCGGCCATTTGCATCATTTCTGAATTCCTTGAATACAGAACGGTTGGCGGGGTAATACTGCGCTTCATACTGTTCAACGAACCTGAATTGAAAATCATGGTAAATGAAAATTGCCGGCAGGTAGGCATAGTATCCTTTTCCGTCGCTGTTGATCACCCGGTCCCATTCGCGTTCCGGGGATTTAAACCCCAGGAAAATCAAAACATAGACCAGCAAAATGATCTCCGGTGTGTATTTGTAAAGATATTTCATCCGCCCTGACTATTTCAGATTGCGTTGGCGCAACGCCTCAAAGAGAACGACCCCGGTAGCCACCGAAACATTGAGCGATTCGATTTCTCCGACAAGCGGTATCCGGATCACTTCATCGGTAAGTTTCAGGTACTCTTCCGAGATTCCTTCCCCCTCAGAACCCATGATGAGTGCCATCGGGCGGTTAAAGTCAACGGCAGTATATTCCTGGTTCGATTTTTCGGTAGCCGCCAGGATGGTCAGTCCGCTGTTTTTCAGGAACTGGATGGTCTCCTTTAAATTTTGTGCCCTGACAACCGGGAGTTTGTAAAGGGCCCCGGCTGAAGTCTTGATGGCGTCGGAATTGATCTGTGCCGAGCCCCTTGCAGGGATGATGAGGCCGTCAACCCCTGCACACTCTGCAGTTCGTGCAATGGAACCGACGTTGCGCACATCGGTCACCCGGTCGAGGATGACGAACAGCGGCATTTTGCCCTGCTCAAAGGCAAAAGGGACGAGATCCTCGATGAGCTGGTAGGTGATTTCCGACACATACGAGATCACCCCCTGGTGATTCTGGCGCGACAACCGGTTGAGTTTTTCAATCGGGACAAACTGGTATGGAATCTCCAACTCCTTGATTAGGTTGAACATTTCGTGAAAGCCATCACCTCTCAAACCGTTCTGAAGAAAAATCTTCTCAAGTTCTTTCCCGGCCTTGATGGCTTCAATCGTTGGCCTTATGCCATAAATATAAGTCTCCTTCTTCATTTCTCATTCTCCATTATTCATTATTCAATATTCGTTATTCATTATTCGTCTCCCCCCTCTTCCCCCGCCTTCTCCAGCAACGACTTTGGAATCTCTTTCCCCGCCTTGGCTCCCAATAACCTGATCGCCTCCACACGCCTGATCAGGTTGCCTTTTCCGGTGGATATTTTATTCATGGATGCGTCGTAGGCCTTGCGTGTGGCATCAATTTTAGTACCGATGTCCTGCAGGTCTTCCAGAAACCCGGTGAATTTATCGTACAATTCTCCGCTCTGGCGGGCAATCTCCATGGCGTTTTTATTCTGGTATTCAACCCGCCACAGATTGGCGATCATACGCAGGGCTGCGATCAGGTTGGTCGGGCTGATGAGCAAAATGCGACGATCGTATGCCCAGTTCCATAGGTTTGGGTCGTATTGCATCGCAAGCATGTAAGCAGGTTCGATGGGCATGAAGAGCATCACGAAATCGAGGCTTTTCAAAGTATAGATATCCTGGTAGTTCTTGCTGCTAAGGTCGGTAATGTGGTTTTTAACCGAAACAAGATGGTCGCGCGCAGCCATATCCTGCTCTTCTTTTGTTTCAGCGGAGGAATAACGTTCATAGGCAATCAGTGACACCTTGGAATCGATAACCACATTGCGCTCGCCGGGGTAGGCAACAATTACATCAGGTTGCAACCGCTTACCGTGTTCGTTGGTATGTGACTGCTGAATAAAAAATTCACGGTCAAGGGTCAGTCCTGACTTTTCCAGGATGCTCTCCAGGATGATCTCCCCCCAGTTGCCGCGGGTTTTTGCCTGTCCTTTCAAGGCATTGGTGAGATTGGTGGCCTCTTTGCTGATCTGCTGGTTGAGGTCGGTAAGGTTCTTGATCTCCCGTTCAAGAGAGAACCGTTGCTTTGACTCCTTATCGTAAGTCTCCTCCACCTTCTTCTCAAAATCCCGGATCTTTTCACCCAATGGTTTCAGGATTTCATCGAGTTTGATTTTATTCTGTTCAGTGAATTTCTGCGTTTTTTCTTCCAGGATTTCATTGGCCAGGTTTTTAAATTCTATCCTGAATTTATCCTGCAGCTTTTCAAGGTCGGCTTTCTGCTCATCCAGTTTTTTTTGCAGATTGTTGTATTCCGTGATGCTGGCAGTAAGTTTGTTGTTCAGACCGATGATGGAGGTGTCTTTGTCATTGAGTTGAAGGACATGCTGATCCAATTGGCCCTGCAACATCCTGGAACGCTCTTCGATTGTGATTTTTTCATGATTGAGTAGCCCGACCTGCTTTTGAAGTTCCTCAATTTCATGAACAACGTCCCGGGCCCCGGTTTTCCCGAGTTTCAAAAAAAGTACTGCGAAACCCGCGATAACAATAATACCGACAATGATTAAAAGAATTTCTGACATGAAGTGGCCGTGCATTAATCTACAAAAATAGGTTAATTAACCCAAACCCCGTAATTCAGTATCAAATTCATCCCTCTTCACTCTGGCCATGACAGCCCGTAAGAACCCACCCCCTCCATCTCAATTGTCAATTGTCACTTGTCACTTGTCGTTTGTCAACGTTCCTTCACAAATCGTACCTTTGCCCCATGCTCCATATAGGAATACTCTCCGACACCCACGGCTATGTGCACCCCCGGGTGGTTGATTTTTTTTCGGGTGCAGATGAAATCTGGCATGCCGGTGACCAGGGCAGCATCGGCATAGCACGCCAGTTGCGTGGATTGAAACCTTTGCGTGCGGTGTACGGAAACATCGACGGACAGGATGTGCGAATTGAATATCCCGAAGTTCAGCTGTTTCAGGTAGAACAGGTAAAGGTTCTGATGATCCATATTGGCGGGTATCCCGGCCGTTATGATCGAAAAGCAAAAGTCTTGATTGAACAGGAAAAACCCAAACTCTTTGTTTGCGGCCATTCCCATATACTGAAGGTGATGTTTGATAAAAAGTACAACCTCCTGCACATCAACCCCGGAGCCGCCGGAAAATACGGAATCCATCAGTCGATAACCGCCGTGAGACTGATCATCGAGAACGGAAATATGCGCGACCTGGAAGTTTTAGACATCCCCAGATAAACCTGTTGCCAGCCAAAATCGTAAATCGTAAATCGTAAATCGTAAATCGTAAATTACCTCAGCCTGTCCGCCCCCCTCACCAACGCCTCGTCCTTCCTGATCGCCTGGTTGGAAAAGATTAAAAATAACAGGGACACCAGCGGAAGAACCATCCCTGTGTAATTGTATTCGGGTTCAATTTGAGTCATGGTTTTAACCCTGGTGGCATAGAAGAAAAAGATCACCATGATGAGTACAATATTGGTCAGCATGTTAAAGGCACAAAGACGGATCTGAAGCGGCCGGTTTTTAAAAAGGAAAATCGTGGAGACGGTGAATATTAATGAGGCAACCACAAGAAAAATCAGTGGGATCGTGAAATAATTTGGGAATAAAACTTTGGGCTCGGGATCCATGCACCTGATACCGTAAATGAATAATTTGTAGTTCCCCTGGATCTCATTGTAGTAATTTGCCAGCGGGAAGAAGAAAATCATCACGCATGCAATGGCCACAATGGCAAGGTATATAGTTTGAATTCGCTGTAACATATCCGGATCATTATTTACATGCGAAATTAGAAAAGATTTCGGTCGGCGGGAAACGGGATGAAGAAAAAATTTGATAATCCATTATTTTTTTCTATATTTGCATCGATTTTAATCCCCACGATCCGTTCCTTAGTTCAATCTCAACCCATTTCACCTTATATCTCCAAACCCATAGTTCATTTTTACGTTGACTATTCAATCAATTAAATTTTTTAAATCATGTATGACATTATTTCCCTCGACGGCAAAGAGCTGTCGGAGATCAGAGTAATTGCAAAACAATTCAACATCCCCAAAGTTGATAAACTTGAAAAACAGGATCTCATTTATAAGATACTGGATCATCAGGCGCTCAATCCCACTCCTGAAATTTTAGACCAGGAAAAACAGGAATTGGTAAAACCTTTCCGGGGTCGTCCGCGCAAAGATCAGGATGCCAAACCACACGAACCCAGGGAGCCCCGGGAACCCAGAGACCCAAATGCAGTGAATGTGCCAAGGGAACCCAAAACGGTTACTCCCGCAGTCGCAACCGACAAAAAGGAACAGCCAAATACTGAGCAACGGCTCCCCCGTGAACAACGCCAGCCCAGGGACCAGCGTCCTCCAAGGGAACCGCTTCCTCCGCGTGAGCAGCGTAATCCCCGCGAGCAAAAAAATCCAAGGGAAAACAAACCCTTCCGCCCATATCATGAAAAATCACCGGCCGAACCATTGGTCCACATGACTCTGCCTGAACTTCTTGACACACCTGAAGTTCGCTTTGATTTTGAAGAAACGAGCGATAAGCCTTACGTTGCAATCGATCCGGTTGATGTGATCCAGAAACCTGACGGGGTAATCGAGCCGGCTGAACTTGAAGCCATTGAGGCAGAACTTGTGAGTGATGCCTCCGCACAACCTGTTGTTGAAGAACGCAAACAACGCGAGTTTCCCCGTAAATTCCCCGAGCGCCACCGGGAAGAATACACTTTTGAATTCGAAGGAATCATTGTAAGCGAAGGAGTACTTGAAATTATGACCGACGGTTATGGGTTTCTCCGTTCTTCCGATTACAATTACCTGAACTCCCCCGACGATATTTATGTTTCACAATCGCAGATCAAATTATTCGGTCTGAAAACCGGGGATACCGTTCGTGGAACCATCCGCCCGCCAAAAGAGGGTGAAAAATATTTCCCGCTGATCAAAGTCGACCTGATCAATGGCCGTAAACCTGAGGAAGTGCGCGACCGTATCCCGTTCGATTACCTCACCCCGCTCTTCCCGATGAAGAAATTCAAACTCACAGGTCATAAGAATGAAAGCATGTCGACCCGTGTGATCGATATGTTTGCACCCATCGGTTTCGGCCAGCGCGGATTGATCGTGGCACAGCCAAAAACAGGGAAGACCGTCCTTCTTAAAGAGATCGCAAATGCCATCGCAGCAAATCACCCTGATGTTTACATGATCATCCTGTTGATCGATGAACGGCCGGAGGAGGTTACCGACATGCAACGCAGCGTGAAGGCAGAGGTCATCTCATCCACTTTTGATGAACCTGCCGAACGCCATACCCGCATCTCAAACATCATCCTGGAAAAGGCAAAACGGCTGGTCGAATGCGGTCATGATGTCGTGATCCTGCTCGACTCCATCACCCGTCTCGCACGAGCTTACAACACCGTTGCCCCGGCTTCGGGAAAGGTATTGTCGGGCGGGGTGGAGGCAAATGCGCTCCAGAAACCCAAAAGATTTTTTGGCGCAGCTCGCCAGATCGAAAACGGAGGATCGCTCACCATCATTGCAACAGCTTTGATTGAGACAGGCTCCAAAATGGACGAGGTCATCTTTGAAGAATTCAAGGGTACCGGCAACATGGAGTTGCAACTTGACCGCAAACTGTCCAACAAACGAATTTATCCGGCCATCGATATTGTTTCCTCCAGCACCCGCCGCGATGACCTGCTTCTTGACAAGGATGCTTTGCAGCGTATCTGGATCCTGAGGAACCACCTGGCCGACATGAATCCTTTGGAAGCGATGGAGTTTCTTAGAGAAAGGATGAAATTCACCAACTCAAATGAAGAGTTCCTGATCTCAATGAACAGCTAATCCTGGTTTCAGGGTTACCCATTGCAACGAGAAATCTTTAAGGTCAATACCATCATAATTTCCTGAACTCATCATCAGGAGTACTGTTCCGGGATCCTCTTCCCGGAACAGTCGTTTAATCAGTTTCGCAGAATCGGTAAATACCTCCATCCCGGCCTTACAAAATCCTTCTTTGACTTGTAATTCAGTGATTTCCGGCAATCGCTTCACCTGCAGTGCGTGAGAATTGAAATATACGAATGCAGCATCTGCCGGATCGAGCGTGCCCTTGTAATGACCCAGGAATTCCTTGTTAAGGCTGCTGTATGTGTGTAATTCGAGGCAGGCCACCACTCTTCTTCCCGGAAATTGTTCCTTTACGGCTTTCAGCGTAGCCTCGACCTTTGAAGGGGCATGGGCGAAATCTTTATAGACAACCCTGCTCTCTTTTTTTGCGATCAGTTCCAGCCGCTTCGACGCCCCCCTGAATGATTGGATTGCTTCATAGAATTCTGCATCCCCGATACCAAGTTGCCGGCATACCAGCCGCGCACCGTTCAGGTTCATCAGGTTGTGCCTGCCAAAAATCTGAAGTGGCACCCACGCATTATTAACCTGGATTCGAGTCACCCCGTTGCTGATTTCGTGAGGCAGAGCCCCATAAGGAATGATGTTGATGTCGTTCCTTGAAACCTGGCATATACGTTTAAGTTCCTCGTCTTCATTGCAGTAAATCAACGTTCCTCCTTTTGAAATCTGGTTGATGAAGATAATAAACTGATCTGCATAATTTTCGAAGGTTGGGAAAACGTTGATATGGTCCCATGCGATGCCGCTAAGCAGTGCAATATCCGGTTTGTAGAGATGGAATTTCGGGCGAAGGTCGATGGGAGAGGTGAGATATTCATCTCCCTCGATGATCATCAACGGGGCTTCCTCCGTAAGCCTTACCATCACGTCAAAACCTTCAAGCTGCGCACCAACCATGTAATCGCAGTTAACCGATAACTGTTGCAGCACGTGCAGGATCATGGCAGTAATGGTGGTCTTGCCGTGACTGCCTCCGATCACAACCCTTTTTTTATCTTTCGATTGTTCGTAGAGATATTCAGGGTAGGAGAAAATTTTGATTCCCAGCTCAGTCGCTCTCAGCAGTTCCGGGTTGTCAGACTTTGCATGCATGCCCAGGATCACGGCATCAATCGCGGGCGTGATGCGTGAGGCATCCCATCCCTGGGTTGCCGGAAGGATATTGCACGCAGCGAGCCTGCTTTTTGAAGGTTCGAAAATTTCGTCATCAGATCCGGTTATGGAATAACCCTTATGATAGAGGGCAATGGCAAGATTGTGCATGGCGCTGCCGCCAATGGCAATAAAATGGACCTTCATGGGAAAAGATTTTGGTCAAAAATACACCAATCTTTCAGGAAAAAATTGCATTTTTTGGCCGATTGTCGTAAATTCACAAAAAATTTAATCTGTCTGATCAAAATGCAGGATAAGATTGTTGCATTAAACCGCAAATTTAAAGATACCACCCCGGAAGAAATTTTCTCATGGTTTGCCGCCGAATTTGAGGGAAAGACTGCCTTTTCAACGAGTCTTGGCGCAGAAGACCAGGTGATTACGCACATGCTCGCCGGAATTGAAAAACCGGTGAAAATGTTTACCCTGGATACCGGGCGCCTCTTCCAGGAAACCTATGATCTGCTTGATATCACCCGGAAAAAGTATACCCTCGACATTGAGGTCTATTTCCCTGAAACCACCAGGGTGGAAGAGATGGTAAGGACCAAAGGAATAAACCTGTTTTATGAAAATATTGAAAACCGCCAGCTTTGTTGCCGCATTCGTAAAATTGAACCATTAAAAAGGGCTTTACAGGGCATGAACGTCTGGATAACCGGGATGCGCGCGGAACAGTCGGTCACACGGGCCCGGGCGGACCTGATTGAATGGGATGCCGGGTATGAAATAATAAAAGTCAACCCATTGATTCTATGGACTGCAGAGATGGTTTGGCTCTATATCCGTGAATGGAAAATACCGGTCAGTGATTTGCATGCGAAAGGATATCCCAGTATCGGTTGTTTGCCCTGCACACGTTCCATTCAACCCGGAGAAGATGTTCGTTCGGGGCGTTGGTGGTGGGAACTGCCTGAATTTAAAGAATGCGGCTTGCATAAGAAACATTAAAAACTTAAAATATGAATACAATTGATTTGGTTGAACTTGGTCGCATGTTCATGGAACGGTATGATAAGCCAACCCCGCTCTTTCAGGATAATCAACATGCAATTTACTGGCTCGGAGTGCCTGAAGACTCTGCTTTCAGGTGCAATACCTACCTCATTGTCGATGGACAGGAGGCAATCATTGTCGATCCGGGAGGACACAACTCCTTTGAATTCGTTAAAAAACGCGTAGCCCAGATCCTTCCGGTTGAAAAAGTTACCGCCCTCATTGTTTGCCATCAGGATCCGGATGTAGCCGCTTCGATGACCGACTGGCTTGCCCTCGATCCTGACATCAGGATCATCACATCCGTCAGGACCAATATCCTTTTACCGCATTATGGCAGAGCGGATTATTCCTTTGTCAATATCAACGAAAACCCATCCTTTTATTTCCTGTCAGGAAGACAGCTGAAATTTATTGAATCACCTTTTCTTCATTTTCCCGGAGCCTTTACAACCTATGATCCGACTTGCGGATTCCTTTTTTCAGGTGACATTTGGGCCTCCATTGACATGGACTGGCGCCTTGTGGTTGATGATTTTAACCGGCACGAATTGAAACTCAGTCTTTTCCACATCGATTATATGGCCAGCAACATTGCCGCCCGTGGCTTTGTGAGCAGGCTCAGGAATATTGAATTGAATGCCCTGTTGCCCCAGCACGGATCGATAATTCCAAAAAAACACGTGGCGCAGGCATTGGATTATCTGCGTGAACTTAAATGTGGACTTGACCTGATATATCCCGATTTGAAACAAAAATGAAAGTGAAATTGGTAATAAATTTAATACCTGAGTGTTATGTCTGAAGAGTTGAAAAAGAGGATACAGGAACTCGAAGCCGAAAATAAGAAAGTCAGGTTGGCTTCGCAACAATGGGAGCACCTCCGGAAGGTTTATCAGGATTCGATCGAGCGCTTGCAATTGATTGACCAGGAACTGTCTGACTCCAATGACCGGACAAACCGTGCATTGTATGGAGGTGACCTGGCATGGTGGGACTGGGATTATAAAACCGGCAAGGTCTGGTTCAATGAAAACCGGGCAAGGATGCTGGGGTATGGCGTTGATGAATTGCCTCAGAACTACGATGACATAACCAGGATGATTCATCAGGATGATTATGAACATACCATGGAAATGCTTAAACAGCATCTTTCCGGGGCCCATCCAAACTATGAGGCTGAATTCCGTTTAAAGACCAAATCGGGCGAATGGCGCTGGTTTTTTGACAAAGGCAAGGTTGTGGAGACGGATATACTGGGCAAACCGGTTCGGCTTGCAGGTGTACTGATTGATATTCATGATCGAAAAAATATTGAAAATGAACTTGTTGTGGCCTATGCCACCGCAGCAGCCGAAAGCCTCGCCAAGAGCAACTTTCTTGCCAGCATGTCTCATGATATTTATACCCCTATGGCAGGAGTTATCGGGATGGCCGACATCCTGAAACAATCCAGGCTCAGCCGGGAACAGGAAGATTATCTCAATGTAATTGTCAAATCGGCCCATAACCTGATGTCAATTCTGAATGACATTCTTGAATTCTCAAAATTGGAATCCGGGAAAATGGAGTTTCATGAAAAGCCATTCAGTGTTCATCAGGTGATCGAGGAGATTGCCGGTTCCTGCTACGACAGGGCCCAGGAAAAGGGTCTTGAGATTCTGGTATTCCAGGATCCGAACATTCCTTTTGAAGTAGTTGGTGATCCGGTAAGGCTCAGGCAGGTGATGAAAATATTTACCGATAATGCCTTGAAATTCACCGAAACAGGGGAAATCAGGGTGGAAGCGCACTTTTTATCGTGGGACGGCGAAACGGTTAAAGTACGATTTAGTGTTTGCGATACCGGTATCGGAATTTCAGAGGCAGGCATGAAAGTGTTGTTTACATCATTCTCCAAACTTGATTCGCCGGAATCGAAGAAATACACCGGGGGCGGGCTCGGACTGGCCATTGCCAGGAGGCTGATCGAACGCATGAACGGCCATATTGAAGTTGAAACCAAACCCGGCAGCGGAACTACTTTTTCGTTCACCGTTGTCTTCGAACGTTACAAAGACTCGGAACTTCCCGATCCGATGAAAGAAATCCTGCAGGGGTTAAAAATTCTGATTCTCGACCCGAATGCCAGCCGTCGTACCATCCTCACAAACTACCTTGTCCGGTGGGAAGCAGAAGTGGTTGAGAGTGGTGTGCCTGCTGAAGCCCTGAAATTGATCCACCACAGGGCTGAAATCAACAAACCATTTGACTTGATTTTTATCGAATATCTGATGCCAGGAATGGATGGTTTGAAATTTGCCTCCTCAGTGAAACATGAGGCCTGGTTGAAAAAATCAAAGATACTGCTCACTACTTCCCGGCTGGAACCTGTCTCGGCAGCCGAATTGGCTGTGGCTGGAATACTGGTATCCCTGGTGCGTCCTTTTACCCTCAGCCGCATGAAAACCAGAATCAGGGAGGCATTGACGCAAACAAGGAAAGTTTCACCGGTTGAACTTGACGAGGTTGACCTTCACCTGCTGGATGATCAAAAGAAGGTTTTGAACATCCTGCTTGCCGAAGACAACCAGATCAATCAAAAGGTGGCCCTGGTGACGCTCCAGAAACTGGGCCATTTGACAGATCTTGCGGGAAATGGAAAGATTGCAGTGGAAATGTTTGCCGGAAAAAATTATGACCTTGTCCTCATGGATATGTTCATGCCTGAAATGGATGGGCTTGAAGCCACAAGGCAGATTCGCCTGTTTGAAACCGGCAATCCCGAACGTAATCCTGTCCATATCTGTGCAATTACCGCCAACACCTCTGCCGAAGATGAACAAAAATGTTATCAGGCGGGGATGAACAGTTACATCTCAAAGCCATTTCACCTGGAAGAACTGGTTAAAATCCTGAATCGTATTTAACTGAATCTGATTGCTTTAACCGGAGTTATCCTGGAAATGATCAGGGATGGAATAATGAAGATCAGGTAACATATTAACAAGGTTCCGGCATTGATCATCAGGATGTTCCACAGGTCAAGGTTGATGGGAATGACAGAAACATAATAGGTTTCCTGCGCCAGCGTTACAATGGCAAACTTTTTTTGAATAATGCAAAGGGTAAAGGCAAGGAAATTTCCCCATAGCACTCCCCAGCCCACAATGTATAGGGCATTATAGAGGAATACCCTTCGGATACCACTGTTGGGCATGCCCAATGCCTTCAGGATGCCGATCATGGTTGTTCTTTCCAGGATCAGAATGAGCAGCGTGGAGATGATGGTCGTTGAAGAGACCAGAATGATCAGTATTAAAATAATTAAAACATTGATGTCCTGAAGATCAAGCCAGTCAAAAATCTGCTGATTAAGCATCCTGATAGTGGAAGCATCAAGGCTGAACCCGATTTGATGATAAACATAAACACCCATGCGGTCCATGTCCTCAAATTTGTCGAGAAATACTTCAAACCCGCCAACCTGGTTATCCGTCCAGTTATTCAATTTCTCGATGTGATGGATATCACCGATAACATAAAGTTTGTCAAACTCTTCCAGCCCGGTATCGTAAATGCCTGCGATCCTGAATTTTCTCCCCGGAGTGGTGTTGCCGACGATAAAATACATCCTCAGATCATCGTTCAGATGAAGATCGAGCAAATTGGCAACCTTGCGGGAAATGATCACTTCATCCGTCCTGGCGCTGTCCTTTACCTTGAAAGTATGCCCTTCAACTATTTTATCCCTGAAGAACTCCCAGTTAAAATCGGAACCTATTCCTTTGAGCACAACCCCCTGGATGTGATCTTTGGTTTTGATGATCCCCGCTTTGATTGCATAGGACTGAATATGGTTTATCCCGTCGGTATTTTTTATCTTATAGTAAAAAGGCTGCTTTCTTTCGATGGGTTGAGGTTCGTAACCTGCATTTTCTGCAAAGCGGGTAATTTGAATATGTCCGCAGAACCCGACGACCTTCTCCCTGATCTCCTTTTTAAATCCTGTAAGGATCGCAACGGCAATGAACATAATCGCCAGCCCCAGCGCGATTGAGGTTACGGCAATGACGACGAAGGTCCAGGAAAAATTTCCCTTGCTGCGTGAAACAAGACGTTTTGCCAGAAAAAATTCAGTGCTCAAATGAAAGAAATCTTTACTTTGCAAAAGTATATGTTTTTTTGATGCCTTATGAGAAGGGAATTGCCATTAGTCCGGGTCTTCCTGACGATTTGTCTGTTTCTGCCGGTCGTGCTGCAAGCCCAGTTAAGGATCGGAGCCGAACAGACAGCCATTTATTATCCGCTGTTGAAAGGCAAACGGATCGGGGTTGTTGCCAACCAGGCGTCGGTGGTCGGAACTCGAAAATCAAATATCGTGGATATCCTTGTTAAGCAAGGGTTCCAGGTTGTGCGAATTTTTTCTCCGGAACATGGTTTCCGGTTGGCGGGTGAGGCCGGACAAAAAATAGAAAACAACATCGACTCCGCAACAGGAATCCGGGTAGTATCCCTTTATGGAGTTGAAAAAAAACCTTCGTCATCCGATTTGGGGTCTATCGATGTTATCCTGTTTGATCTGCAGGATGTTGGTGTTCGGTTTTATACCTATATATCCACATTAAGCTATTTGATGGAGGCCTGTGCAGTACATAAGGTGCCATTGATTCTGCTTGACCGTCCCAATCCAAACGGATTCTATATCGATGGTCCTGTCCTGGAAAAACAGTTTGCCTCATTTGTTGGCTTGCACCCTGTTCCGGTCGTGTATGGCATGACAATCGGTGAATATGCCCGGATGGTCAATGGTGAAGGTTGGCTGGAAAACAGGACGCAATGCAACCTTCGCGTAATACCGCTGGAAAATTACTCGCATGATGATCGTTGTGAGTTGCCTGCAAAGCCATCACCGAATTTACCCAACCTGGAAGCCATCTTGCTTTATCCTTCGCTGTGCTTTTTTGAGGGAACCCGCATCAGTGTCGGGCGTGGTACATCTTTCCCGTTTCAGGTGTACGGAGATCCGGAATCGGGTGGCGGTGCTTTTTCTTTCACGCCCGAAAGCATCCCGGGTGTTAGCCTTCATCCCCCGCATGAAGGAAAGACTTGCCGTGGGGAGGACCTGAGAACCTATTACTTGCAAAATCCCCTTGAAACAGGCAGGATAAATCTGAAATGGCTGATAAACGCCTACCGGGACTGTAAAAATAAACCTGCTTTTTTTACTGATTATTTCAATAAACTGGCCGGAAATGCATCGCTGGAGAAACAAATAATCGAAGGGAAAACAGAAACAGAGATCAGGGAAAGCTGGAAGTCAGGGATAACAAGATTCAGGAAAATACGCGAAAAATATCTCCTTTATTAACACCCGCCATGCGTCACCCGCCACGCGTCACAATTTTCTCCCCGGATAAACCTTCAGTCCCTCTTCCAGGCACTTCATTGCATTTTTCAAGTCGGTCAGATTCAGTACATAGCTGATACGTACTTCATCTTTACCTCGTCCGGGGGTCGAATAAAAACCGGTTGCAGGGGCAAGCATCACCGTCTGTCCCTGGTAATTAAAATGCTCGAGCAGCCATTGGCAAAAGATATCCGAATCATCAATAGGCAACCGTGCAACTGCATAGAAGGCTCCACCCGGATTGGGGCAAAAACAACCTTTCATCCTGTTGATTGATTCCACAACAATGTCCCTGCGCTTTACATACTCTTCCAAAACCTTTACCAGGTAACTGTCAGGTGTATTAACTGCCTCTTCGCCGGCAATTTGTCCAAATGTGGGAGGGCTCAGCCGGGCCTGGGCAAATTTCATGGCAGTGGCGATGATCTCCTTGTTTTTCGAGATCATGACACCTATACGGACACCACAGGCACTGTAACGTTTTGAAATCGAATCAAGCAACACCACATTCTGGTCAATACCTTCAAGGTTCATCACCGAATAGTGCTGATTCCCGTCATAACAGAATTCACGGTAAACCTCATCGGAAAAAAGATAAAGGTCATGCTTTTTCACGATATCTCGAAGCAGGCCCAGTTCCTCTCTGGAATAGAGGTACCCGGTTGGGTTATTCGGGTTGCAGACCATGATGGCTTTGGTTCGTGGGGTGATCGCCTCCTCAAATGCACTCATGGGAGGAAGTCCGAAACCATTGTCTATGAACGATTCGATGGGTTTCACCACGACACCCGCAGCAATGGCAAAACCATTGTAATTGGCATAAAATGGTTCAGGAATGATGATCTCATCGCCCGGGTTAAGACAGGTTAGCAGGGCGAAAAGAATGCCTTCCGAACCACCTGTCGTCACAATCATTTGATCAGGGGTAACTTCGATTCCCGCACGCAGGTAATATTCAGCCAGTTTTTTCCTGTAGGAGAGAATTCCGGCAGAATGGCTGTATTCAATAACCTTGATATCGGTATTCCTTATTTTTTCAAGAACGTTGGCGGGCGTTTCGATATCCGGCTGGCCGATGTTCAGGTGATAAACTTTAATCCCCCTTTTTTTTGCTTCATCAGAAAAAGGAACGAGTTTGCGGATCGGGGAGGGAGGACACGCCTGACCACGCTGAGAAATAGTTGGCATTGCTAGTGGTTTTACAAAGCACCAAAGCCAGCTTTTGGCTGGCTCGATGCTTGGAGGTGAATGATTTATTTATTTTGTTATTGGTGCGGCACCCTGTTCGGCAGGTTTCTCAGGCATTGTGGTTGCCGGTTTAGCAGTAACCGTGCCTTTTATCTGTAAAACAACCCGTGCGGTTTTGGCATTTGAAGTTACCGTGACAGTTTTGTTGATGCCACCAACATTATTGGTATTGTAAGTCACCTTGATCACATCGCTCTTACCGGGAAGAACAGGCTCCTGGGGCCATGTGGGAACGGTGCATCCACAGGATGATTGCGGCCTCGACAAGATCAAAGGCTCTTTGCCAATGTTGGTGAATTTGAATTCGCAGGTACCATCGGCACCCTGTACGATTGTTCCATAATCATGCACCGTTTTGTCAAATGAGATTTCAGGAGCATTCGGATTTACCGGCTGAGCCGGTGCTGCTGCATCCTGAGCATTAACAATAAAAGCTGAAAACATCAAGAATACAAATGAAAAAACTAACTTTTTCATATTTACTTATTTATTTAGGTTAGAACTATAAAAGAATTTGATGCAAAATTATAAAAAAAAAGGAGGTCGACACAGAAATAAGATTGTTTAAAAAGTACCTTTGGTTCCGGTGGGCAAAGATTCAAATCAAATCTGTATTAAATTTGTAGTTTACTGCCTGCAAACTGTTTTTTAATGTGAGGCATGGGGTACATTGTCCATTTTGACTGGCGGGTGCTGTAATAACAGCAAAAATGCTATTGCAAAAATAATTATACCTTTGCATGTTTTTAAATTAGGAAAGATTGACGGAAACTGTTCAAATAAAGGAGCTGGATGGGAAACAACTTTATTACTCTTTTCTTGCCGGGGCTCAGCGAATATTCGAACATCAAAAACTGCTGAATAAAATTAATGTTTTTCCGGTTGCCGATGCTGACACGGGAACCAATCTTGCCTCCACCATGCGTTCCATCATGGACGCAATCATACCAACCGAAAACCTCAAGCAAACGGCTGTAGCCCTTGCCGATGCTGCGCTTATTGGTGCCAGGGGAAACTCAGGAATTATTTTTGCCCAATTTCTATATGGGTTCAGCAACGAGATCAATCCCGATGAAGCGTTGACCGTTCAGTCATTTGCCGAAAGTGTGAAGAAAGCGGTTGCCTATGCCTATGATGCCATTGCAAACCCGGTTGAAGGAACCATTCTGACTGTTATCAAGGATTGGGCCGAGTATGTTTACCTGCTGAAAGACACTTTTGATGATTTTACCAAATTACTGGTGGAAGCCTACAACAAGGCCCTTGAATCACTCGCTGCCACCACCGGTAAACTCGAAGTTCTGGCGCGTTCGCATGTTGTTGATGCCGGAGCGAAAGGTTTTGTATTCTGGCTCGAAGGTTTCATGGATTTCTTCACCCTGGGAGCCGAAAAAGCGATGAGAAGGCCTGAAGAAGTTGCCGATACGACCAGCGAAATTGTTGAAATGCCCCACGATGTGATCAACTTCAGGTTTTGCACCGAAGCACTTTTGTCCGGCAATCATCTTGACAAACACAAAATCAGGAATTTTATTCAGCATTGCGGCGACTCTTTGGTTGTTGCCGGAAGCCCGCAAAAGATCCGGGTGCATATCCATACCGACTTTCCTGCAGAAGTCTTTTCGCAGTTGCAGCAATTTGGTGACATTACCTATCAGAAGGTCGACGACATGGTAATGCAGAACGAGATCCAGTTTAACCGTAAATATAAAGTGGCGCTGGTTACCGATTCCTCCTGTGATTTGCCCAAGGAATTTATTGATAAATACCAGATTCATGTTGTTCCGCTGACAGTCCATTTTGGCGAAACCTACTTTTTAGATCGTCTCACCATAAATCCGCCGCAGTTCTATGCCATGCAGGAAAAATCGGATGTGAACGCATCTTCTGCACAGCCAGCTTCAAAAGAGTTCCAGAATAAATTTGAATACCTCGCTACACACTACAATTCCATCATCGGTATTCATTTAAGCCAGGCCTTGAGCGGAACCTGGTCAAGCAGCGAAAAAGGCTCAAGAGATGTTGTCAGCCGTACCGGAAAACAGATTGATGTCATCAATTCCAAAACCCTTACAGCAGGACTGGGGTTGATTGTTCTCCGCGCCGCAATGGCACTTGAAAATGGAGCTTCTCACGAGGATCTCGTTGCGCAAATGGAGGAATGGAAAGCAAAATCAATGGTAAAGGTAAGCGTAACCACCCTGAAATATATCGTTCGCAGTGGCAGGGTGAGTCCCTTTAAAGGGTTGATAGCGAAAATGCTTGACCTGAAACCGGCCATTGCGATTGATCAGGAAGGGAAAGCTTCTCTGTTCTCTAAATCATTTTCGGGTAAAGGCAGCATGAAATCAGTGATGCAAAGCATTTCCAAGGCTATCCGCGGGAAAAAAATTTGGGAATATGCCATAACGCATGCAAATAATCCCGATACAGCCCAATGGTATGCACGGGAAATGGAAAAACTGACAGGTAAAAAACCAGTCTTTATTGACCATGCCTCTCCGGCGCTTACTGCCAACGTCGGACCGGGAATTGCCTGTATTTCGCTGATGCTGGAATGAGAATGGTAAACAAACGGTGTAAACCGATCGTAAGGAAGCATTGTTTTAACTGAACAACAATCCTAAATCGTCAATCGTAAATCGTAAATCGTAAATCGTAAATCGTAAATCGTAAATCCGTGCCATGATGCCAGATTTTCTAAACTCAATTGTTGAAGTCGGCTTGGTCATCAGTCTATACATGACCATTGTTTTCATCATTGCATTGATGCGGAAGGACAACTCCATTGTGGATGTTGCCTGGGGAATGGGCTTCATCATCATTGCGGTTTATACGATCATTCAGTCAGGAGAGGTCGACCTCCGGAAAATGATCGTGAGCTTGCTGGTGTTATTATGGGGATTGCGGCTATCCTTTCATATCATGGTTCGTAGCAGCGGAAAGGGAGAGGATTTCAGATATAAAGCGTGGAGGGACACCTGGAAATATTTTATTCCACGCAGTTTCTTTCAGATATTCATGTTACAGGGCTTGTTCATGCTTATAATCTCGACGCCCATCTGGTTTATCAACTCAGGAAAGGGCGGTCCGCTCGGCCCATGGGACTCACTGGGGCTCCTTGTATTTGGCACCGGATTTCTGGTGGAGGTGATTGCCGATTATCAACTGGTTGATTTTAAAAAGAATCCGGAAAATAAAGGAAAATTAATGACCACCGGGTTATGGGCGGCATCACGTCATCCCAATTATTTCGGGGAGGCCCTGGTATGGTGGGGCATAAGTTTTTATGCACTTTCTTTTCAACACGGATGGTACACCCTGGTAAGCCCGGTGGTCATTACCCTTATGCTGCGGTTTGTTTCAGGTGTTCCTATGCTCGAAAAAAAACAGGGTACTCATCCTGACTGGGCAATTTATAAGTCCGGGACTGCCGCATTTGTGCCGTATATTAAATTTCTCTAGCCCACCCAGCCAAGGATTTCCCCATTTCTGGAAGTCCAAATCTCTTTTTGAGAAAACCAACCCGGATCCTTGGAATTAAAATGATTCATTATCAGCCCGTTGTCATATCAATTTGGGATGGAATGATTATTGTTGATAAATATCCTTTTAGCCAAACTATGGAAAGTTCTGAATTCAGAAGCCTTAAAGGGTTGCGCGTCCTTGTCGTTGATGACGACCACATCAGCCAGCAACTGACTTCCCAAATTCTCAGGCAATGGCAGGTGGATGCAGATATGGCTGCGAATGGCAAGCTGGCCCTGGAAATGTTGTCAAGAAATGCCTATGATGTGGTCATGATGGACCTCATGATGCCCGAGATGGATGGATATGAGGCCACACGCACCATCCGGTCCCAGAAAGAACCCTACTTCAGGACACTGCCGATCTTTGCTTTCAGTGCAACTCCCGACATGGAAAAGATTATGGCCTGTGAAATGAATGGTTTGATATCCAAATCACCTATTTACCGGGATGAATTGTACCGGAAAATTTCACCCTTTTTGAAAACTGGCTGACATCCTTATCGGTTTAAATGAAGGTAAACGCTTGTTAAAGTGTGTGAAAACGGTTTAATGGATCAAAAAAATCACTCGTAAAAAACAGTTAAATCAGAAACGGTATTACCAGGTAGGTGTGTTCGGAATATGCATATTCATCGTAATGGAATCTTTTTATAAACGATACCATTTTTCATGACGAATGAAACCTGTTTCAATGCGAGGATGTTTTCAAGAGGATTGTCATCTGTTGCTATCAAATCACAATACATCCCTGGTGCGATGGTACCTCTTTCTTTTTCAATTCCCAGGAGTTGTGCAGCATTAATAGTCATGATCTTCAGTATTTCAGCCGCCGGAATTCCAGCCTCGACATAACTATCAATATAACTTAAGGCCGCCGTCCCCCTGGTCTCGTTATCAATATCTGTCATGATATCACTGCCAAAGGCTATTTTAACGCCCCCTTCATAAACTCTTTTTAGCCGTTCGACCAGTTTGTTGTGAAAGGCCATTGCCTTATCTTCGTCACTGCCATAGGCCCGGAGGACTTTTATTGGAAAATCTGTGCTGACCAGAACAACATTTTTTTGTTTCATAAGAACTATGATACTGTCGGGTATAGTCCAGCCATGTTCTACGGAAGCCACACCTCCTGACACTGCAGAATATACTCCGGCTGAAGTTTGACAATGAGCCATGACTTTAAGGCCTGCCTGTTTGGCTTCGTTTACAATAAACCTGATATCATCTGTCGAATATTTGTATCGTTTTGAATCGACAACAATTTTAATAACATCCACACCATAATATATATTTTCCCGTATTGCTCTTGTTAACTCATCCTGTGTATCTGCAAAGAAATACTCATTGTTTACCAGGAACTGTTTATCGGCTTTAGTTCTGAATTGCCCGCCAAATGGGGCTATTATTCTGCCTGCTGCTAAAATGGTCGGCCCGGTGATTAATCCCTCATTTATTGCCCTTTTGATATCAACGTCGACATATTTCCCTGAATTTCCAGCCTCTCTGATAGTCGTAAACCCTGCATCAAGCATTTGTTTAGCGTTCACGGTTCCCTGGATGGCCCGATATCCATCCGGATTGAGTAGTACCAAGTCCAGGAAATCAAGTCCAAGTATGTCCGCAAATCTGCTGATATTAGCGCAAATGTGGGTATGGGCATCAATAAGACCGGGCATCACTGTTGATTTTGAAAGGTCGATGATTTCAGCACTTTTAGGGATGTTAATATTCGTACCATACGCTATAATCCTTCCTTTTTCTACCAGGATAATCTGTTGATAAGAGACGAGTCCAGTTGAAGGATCCACGACTTTACCAGCTTTTATTGCAATTGGCTGAGCATTGGTAAATCCAAGAATCAAGGATGAAAATAGTGTTAGAAGTATCCTGTTTGTCATTTTTGTCAATTATTAGAAAGTTCTGTTTGAAAATAGCCGACAAATACTGGTCTGAAATCACCCTGTTTTGGCTGGCAGGTTTTGGTTTTGCTTTTTCATTAGATTTTGCATTTAACAAGTTTCCACTTGTCATTTGATCCATCATTCTTTACGAGAAAATAGGCGTCACCTTTATAAATTTCAATTTTTTCCGGAAAAGGGAATGGCAGGACCGTTCCACTTTTCAGCTTTCCGGTTTCAAGATCAACCCGCTGTATTTTAACCATTCCGTTTTTTAGAAATATGGTATAAACTTCATGGGAATAATCATCATCCATCATTTCATTTCCCCAGCGCCAATCAGAATTTGATAATTTGATCGAATTGCTTGTGTCTGATACGGTTTTTCCTGCTTTGTGAAATATGATTGGTACAGCATTTTTAGTTTTACCATTTTTATTCATCAATTCCAGCGTATCCGTGGCGAAATTGAAGAAGGCAATGTTGTCATCAGAAATTTTGACAACCGGATAAATCATTTTATAAAACTCGAACTCATGCGCTCTGGATTCATTTTTTTCAAATGACCAGCCACGGGGTTCACCGGTCCCAAAATCAAATTCAGGAGTGGTGTAAAACTCATCAGCATGAGGTAAAAGGGAGGTAGGGGTATTGTCAGACAGGCCTCTGTAAATGTTCCATGAATTATAGAAAGACTGATCATCACTGTATTTGGAAAGATTGTTCTCATTGATATATTTTCTGATATATTTTTTCCCGGCACCCTTTTCATAGAATCCGAACGCTGTTCCAAATCCATTTACAAGTTTTTCCTGGAAATACAAACGATCAGCCATTTTGAATATAAATGGCCTGAAACATGCTTGCAATGAATCCACTCTTTTTCCATGAAAAAATTCAATGCGGCGCTCCTCTTCATTATACCAGACCTGAAACGCATTTCCTGCCTTTGAAACATAGTGTACGTTTTTCAGGAAGTCTTTGAAAAGTTTTGCCGGCGGAACTTCCGGTAATGATGTAAATGACAGCGTGTCACCATTCCTGGCCAACAACACGAGTTCAGATTGCTTTAACTGATATTTGAAAATAAGTAAAATGAGGTCGTCGCCCAGTATTTCATAATCAAGAACTGAAAAGTCCTTGTCTTTGAACATGTAGGAATATTTTTTTGATGAGATATCGACTTCCCCGAGCAGATAAGACTTTGGTCTTAATTGAAATTCAATTGGAGTTTTTGGTGTACCCACGATTGTATAAGAAGCAGTTTCATAACCAACACAGGTAAATATGATTGTCGCCGGAATTTTATCGGTTTTCAAGGAAAAGTTGCCTGCATGATCACTTGAAGTTCCTGAGACGGTTCCATAGACCTTTATATTTACTTCCTGAATTGGCTTTAGCGTTTCCTCATCTTTAATGATCCCTTTAAAAATAACTGTTTGAGAACAGATGATTAAGTGAATGGTAAAAAAGAAGAATGTCAGACATGATAGCCCCTGGAATCCCATTTTCATTTTAACTGCCCCGCTTTTATTGATTTATCATTTTGATTGTTGACAGCTCTGCAAAGTACCTTCAATGTATCTCTGTTTGAAGTCAGCTCAACTTTTATCCAGCCATACCGGTAATGTGTAATTCCACTTGGATAGTAGCAGCACCTGTATCCTATATATTTTGCACCATTCCCGGAGAAATTGTTTAAAATCAATTGGTTTATTGGTCCCCAGTGCCCTTCATTTGAAATCAAGTCGTTTTCATTTAGTGCTGATATTTGTCCGGTTTGGGAATTTAAAAGTACGGAGTTGAATCCATCGCATAAAATTGATTCCTCGTTCTGTTTTAACATTGCCGAGTACCGCGTTTGTCCATTGTTGACAATTTCGAATATTAAATCTTTGCAACAGCCGGTTATCGAATCTTTTTCAGGATATGTAACAGATTTATTAATTTCCGTAAAAAAAATATCATCCTGTGGAGGAGTAACATATTCATGTTCACAACCTGGAATTATTACCCCTGCCAGGAGCAGGAAAATCAGAAGTTTTGTTTTCATGATTATTGAGATTTAAAGGTTGTTTAATTCTATTCCTCTGCCTTTTTTTCAAAATTTGTCTTCCCGATCCGCTGATAGCTTCACGTTATTAATGTCCAGCCTTTCAAGTACGTAGGCATTCCATTTCTCCAACGCGCTCTTACTTTTGCCCAATTTCACCTCCTTCAGGTATTTAGCGGTTAATATTTTCATGCTTTCCCGGGTGCCTTGGTAAATGGAGTCTATTTGTTCCATTGCATTGGCAGTGGTGTAGAGGGCATGTTCCATTTTCCTTCTTTCGATTTCACAGAGATCGAAGAAGATATTCAGAAAAGCCATTGTGTTCGGTTCTTCGGGAAGATGAAAAGATGATTTATTTTCATCGAAAACAGTATAGGATTTGAAGGAGAACTCCGGGCCAACCCGGGTGACATCGAGCAACAGTTGAACCTCCAGGTTGTACAGGTTGGTTAAAATGCTGCCGTTAATCTTTTTCGGAGTGTATATCCTGTTCCGGGCCAGGCTCCTGTTCAGGGAAAACCGTTTGGATGAGTCCCAGAATGTATAGTAATTCTCATATAATGAAGAATCATAGTGTGTGAGGGAAAGAAATTCCTTCCCGTATTTTCCTTCTTTGAAATTGATTAAAAGCCCGTTAGATGCGAAAAATCCGAGGTTCTCCTTTTGCTTGCCGGTGAGGATCATGGTGTTGTTATTATCCCAGAAAACTTTGTTAAAGGGAATAATCGACATCTTCCTGTAATCGTCATAGTTGGCATCATATTCAAAACGGGGGATGATGAAAGGATCGTCATAATCATAAAAATAGAGAACCCCATGAGTTGCGATTTCCCTTTGAATGATCGACGGATCCATGCCGCCAGGATTGTTCCTGATGCTGCTATAGTTGACTTGATAACGGAAGTTAATATGGTCGGGGTTGTTGGAAGAACCAACGTTTTTAAAGGTTAGACTAATCTGTAGGTCCACATTGCTCAGCCGGTCAGCCCTGAATATTGGAACAAAGGGGTGACGGGCCGCATCGGTAATCGCAAGATCGATTTTCACCAGGTCAAAGGTTGTTCTGTCAATCCACATATCTCCGGAAAAGTGATTGCGGATGTCTTCAATTGGCTGAAACCCGATATGGTACATGCCGTTTTCGCCAGGTTCCATCGTCAATCTGAATATCTTTTTAAGATTCTTCCAGGATAATTGTAATGGAATGGAAGGCTAGTGAGCATCCTCAAGGACCAGGTTCATCTGGCTGATAGCCTTTGAAGAATTCAGGGTTAAAAAATAGCGTTGGTCCAGTTCCGCAAATCCGATTCTACCGTTGCGAAAGAGCAGGTTTTCGATGACGGATCCCTTCAAACACCCGTTATAGTAGCATTCGAGCAGTTCGATTGGCTGCTCCTTTGTTTGTGTTTCAATACCATAATACACTTTTGCCTCGTGATGATACTTATCCTTCAGCATGTTCTTCCTGCACTTGGTCACAATATCATACAGATAACCGTTATCGGCATGAACAGTCAGTTCCTCCAGAAGAATACCTGTTCTTTCCAGGAGCATTGAGCTTTTCTGAGATAGGCGGTAAGAAGAAATCTCCATGGGTTTGTAGCCCACATAAGAGAAAAGAAGTGTGTCTTCAGGAACCTTAACAGTTATTATGTAGTTCCCCTCGCTGTTGGTGATGGCCCCTTTTTTCGTGCCTTTGACGGAAATGCTGCACCATGGAAGTTCTTCATTTGTCACGGCATCCCTCACCGAACCTTGAATTACAGTTTGTGAAAGGGAACAAAGGGCGTGAAGAAGGACGACAAATGATAAAAAAAAGGTCTTCATATTCGTTGAAGATTCATTGGATATGACATTTTACCAGTTTCCAGTTTCCGCTGCTGCCGCTCTCCTTGCATAGAAAAAATGCTTCGTTCCTGTAGATTTTAATTTTTTCAGGAAATGGGAAGGGGATGATAGTTCCTGGATCCAGGCTGCCGGTTTTCGGATCGATCTTTCGGATCATAACCATACCATCCTTGAGGAACATCGCATACAGTGCATGTGTTGCTTCATCTGCCAGGATCTTTGTTCCCCAGCGCCAGCCATCATTTTCAGAGCGGTCATTCTTTGCCAGAGGGTTGACGCCGGTTGACCCCTTGTGAAAACTGATGGGAATAGACGAGATCAGGGTTCCATCTGGGTCAAGCATTTCGAGGAGGTCGTTTCCGAAGTTGAAGAAGGCCATGGTATCTTCATCCAGTTTGAAAAGAGGGTAGATCATGTTGAAAAATTCGAACTGATGAGCCCTGGCTTCGTTTTTGCCGTAACCTCCCCCTTCCTGCTGTGAAATTGAAAAGTTAAACCTGTCCTCGTTTTCAATGTCATCCTCGGGGAAAAGGTAGCTTCCTATAGCGCCATTCCACCTGAGGTAGAATGACATGTCGTCGCGGTATTCCGATATTTTTTTGTCATTCATGCAATTCCTGATATAGTGTTTTCCCCCATCCTTGCTGAAATATGCGATGGAGGTCCCAAACCCGGTCAAAACCTTTTCCTGGAAATAGAGACGACCGGAAATCCGGAACAGGTACGGCATGACATACTTTTCCAGCGAATCGATGGAAATCGGGCGGAGAAAATCCAGGTTTTTACTTTCCGGGTTGTAAAAGCACTGGTAAGATTTCCCGCTCCTTGCATAATAATGGATGTTGGAGAGAAAATCCCTGCAGAGCAATTCCGGCGGAAGCTCCGGCAGATCAGAAACCGCAAGCGTATCACCGCTCCTGGTGAGTAGAACCATCCCTGCACGCTGAACCACATTGCGAAAAACAAGCAACACCACATGGTCATCCATGATCTCATAATCAAGCACAGAATAGGTTTTGTCCTCGTAAAGCGCGGTATGGCTAACCGGTGAAATTTCCACCTCATTGAGCTCGTAGGTGATTGGACGAAGAGTGATTTCGATCGGCCCGGCTGATTTTTTCATGATGTCGTAAATGGTACGGTCATAACCAATGCAGCTGATGATAATCGTAGCAGGGAGTTTGGATAGTGTAAGTGTGAAATTTCCGTTTTTATCGGTTGGGGTTCCCTGCTTTGTACCATAAATCCTGATATTGGCTCCAGCCACCGGCCTGGCGGTCATTCCGTTCCTCACCGTTCCATTAATTTGAACGGTTTGTGCAAGACAAAACTGTTGCAGGAATACCGGGACGAGGATCAGGCTTCGGATACTTAGCATGTTGTCTTTTTAGTGAGCCAATTTTTAGCGAACTTTGGTCGCATGGTTAGCCTTGGTGATTATTCCCTTTTAATGACCCCATGGTACTTGTAAGAAGCTGCAGTTTTGTTTGCGCACATCCTTGTTTGCGATATTCATTTCAAATATCCAAATAGCTCCCAGGCTTTTATTCCTGCCTCTATAAGTAAAACCAGTTCCTTTTCATTTACCTGTTCCTCTTTTTTAAAATGGAAGCAGGTCTTTCCCTTCATACATTTATAAAGTGATGGTGCAACATCTTTCAATGTCGTATCCATATAGGATGGGAAAAAATGAAGTGTCACGCTATCTTTTCTCTGGGCAATGGTGGCGAAATACATTCCGGGGACCATCTTTTTATTATAGCCATATGGGACTGGTTTGTTTCCAATAATCTCATATGTACTGTCTATTGAATCAATACTCACCACCATCGGGGGAGAAAATTTTTCCAGGTTCCTTTTCAACTTGTTGAAAATTATAATCCTTGTTTCTTCTGTTATTGGCATATCGTTTCTTTATTATCTAATTAGTTAGATTCTTGCACGTTTCGGCAGTAAGATCCATCTTGTCTCACCTGTATGGGATACAGTTATTGTTATTCAATCCGTTCATTATTTGGCAAAAAGAATTCTATTTTGCCACATTTTGGACAAAAATATAAATCAAATGGCTCTCTGTTTGTCATGAGTTCTGTTGGATTTCCCATCGCACTAATTCCTGGTCCTTCAGGAAACCTGGAACTTCCTTTGAAAAACATAGGTGCTTGACACCTGAGGCATTCAATTTTAAGTTCCCCTTCATACGCACTGGATTCAGCAGGGAGGCAATTTAATCCAGTTTTATGCTGGCAGTTCGGGCAGAATTTATAGGAAGAATCTACCTCTGTGTTACAATGAGGACATGCTTTTGAAAATTCAGTATTTAGCAATATCCTTTCTTCTGTAAAGCTGTACTGACAATTCCAGCATAACTCAAAATTGTCTTCACATTCTGAATTGCATTTTGGGCAAGTTTTCATATTTTATGGTTTTATAAATATTTTCCCTTTTATCTGAATTCCATTATCAATTGTTGCCTGAATAATGTATAGTCCTTTTGTCCAATCATTGGTAAATATGTAAAATTCATTTTTATCCACATCATGAATTATTTTTAACAGGCTTCCCTCGATTGAAAATACCTCTAAATCCTTAATTTTACCTCTATTTAATTGAATTCGGATTAAGTTGTCATTGACATTTTCAACCATTATTCTTGTGTTTTCATTAGTTATCTCACTTATTCCAACTATGAAAGGATAACATGGTGATCCTGCATATGGTACGCATGGGATCCCACAACTTCCTGAATAAGATTGAACTCCTGGTCCGCTGTAAGAACAGATCAGACAATGACCTTCATTCATTAATCCGGGAGCATAAGTTGGATCGTATAAATACACCGGGCCAAAGTTGCTTCCAATACCTTCGATCCAATAAATTGTCGAACTGAAAACAGTATCATTTGTTGATAATTTGATGCGTTTTCTTACTCCCGATGTCGTATTAATACTGTCAAAAGAATCAGCATGATATAAAACAGCAATATTTCCAAAATAGTTTAAGCTGATTTGTGTCCCGGGTGAAATCGCAAAATCATAAAGAAGTATTTCCGATGAACCATTGGGCAGGATAACCCATACTTTTCGTAAAACATGATCTTCCCTGATTAGAAAGAGTTTATTGTCTTTGTTTAACTTTGAATAGCTGAGATTTCCAATGGTTGTGTCACCCGAGTTGGTATATGAACTCATTATACTCCCGGTGCCAATATATTCTTCAACACACCAGCCAATATTTTGTAAAAATGGAGGGTAATTCTGACTATAGGAAATTACCGTCTCAACCAGGAAAATAATTGATAAGATTTTCTTTTTCATATGTTGAGAGTTTTGGATATTCTCCATCATTACAAATTGCCTTAATTTCAGGCAATAGGCTGCTATAAATATTTTCAACCGTAAAATTTAAAGTTTTATAAATGGGAATGTCTAACCCCAACCCGGTTATAACACCAAATTCAATTCCCGGAATATATCCGGCAGCGCTGCCAGTTAGAATTTCAGTTTTCCCCGACTGATGAAATGTTCCTGTAATCGATGAATTAATTAAAGTTCCAAAGTAAATTCCCGGATAAATAAAGAATTTCAGTTTTGAACAAAAAGTAAACTGTGATTGCAACTGAAAGGTAAAATAATCAGAGTTAATATTATAATTTGCAGCACCAGGGGCTTCTTCGCTTCCCCAACCTGCAATTACTGAATAATTTCTTTGCATATATTCAATTTCAAAGCCTGCATTGAATACCCGTGAAGTCCGTTGCCGGAGGAAAAGCGATGCCAGGAATGAGTTCCGGTCGTATGTTAATGTTGAAGGATGATCATCATCATATTATTCAAAAATTGTAAACCAATTATATCCTGTTTTAACCCCAGTTTGAAGCTGGCAAAAGGATGATGTCGATAAGAATGCCAACAAACGATTGTAAAGAATGTTTTCATAAATGAAGTCTTACACCCCTGGTACAGCCGCAACATGGGCATTAGCAGGAATTATATTTGAATTCATTTCCATATCCGTTAGACCAGACCACTTTCGGTATTGCAATGCCCCGTATTTACCTGCTGCAGGTGCGTTGCATTAAATCCCGTTCAGGAATAACCCTGAACCGGGATAGTATATTTTCCGATAAATGTAGTACAAATGATTATAAAACCAAAATCTTTTTTCTATAGAAAATGTAACCTTTTATGTAAGAAAAAGGACAGGCACCAAACTCGAATGCCTGGTGAGAGATAGGAAGCCATTAAACTGCCAGGCCTTGAGCAGGAACATAAACTTCCGGTGGTGTTGAATTACCGGGAATTCATTGCTTTATTCAAAGTCAGCAGAGGGCATAATAATTACGGAAACGAGCAGGCAAAGATAACCACAGGCCTCACCAAACTAGCGAAGTGTGAGATGAGCTCCCCAGCGGCGTTGCCGGCGGGGCCGTCGGTTCGGTTATGGGCAGGTTTTAGTGAGCGGAAAGTAAAATTACTTCAACGGCAATGTTTATTCCGAATGCAATACCCCAGTTTAACCAAACTTTTCCTTGTTTAATTTTCTTGGCCCTTAAAGTATACCCACGATAATAATCGGAATTTTTCATTAATTCAGTATTCGGATAATTCAAATTTTTATCTTTCGGTTTGGTAGACGAACATGCAATAGCAGGTATTAGTCCTAGAAGAGGAGAAATTAATAATGATGGTAGGAATGTTCCAGTACCGGCACCTTTATATCCTTTGTAATATATTGACGCATCTGTGTATCCCTTTTTGAAAAAATCCTCATTTGTCAAATTTGAAGGCGAATTATTATCGAGCTGTTTGTCTTTATTATATACTTCTTTAGTTCCATTTTCATATCGGATCAATAAAATATCCGATTTCGATATGATATATATTGGTCCATTTTGATTATCGAATTTTTTATATTTTATTTCTGTTTGCCCAATTTCAATAATCTTAACCTGAATAGTGTCTCCTGATATTTTTGTAATTAAATCTTGAGAATAACAAACTGTCAGGGATAAAAATGTTAGTGTGGTTAAAAGTAGTTTTTTCATTTTTCAGTTTTTTAAATGTTACCGGTAAATCAAAGAAAATTAATTTTGTACTGATTACTTTTTCTTGCATATAAGTCCCAAGCCGATTTTCTTTATGCAAATATCTGTGATTCCATTTTAACCAATAAATATCATTTTGTCGGTTAAAGCCGGCGGGGTTAAAGAGTCGTTATATGGCGTCATTTCTGTTTTGCGCTGTAAAGCTACACAATGATAATATTTCATCACATACTTCTTC
>Ga0118677_10003008_pt1 | contig 32836 bp, 28 predicted proteins | sample AliMusrvi5mmetaG_FD_86154 | JGI IMG/M metagenome (GOLD analysis project Ga0118677, IMG submission 86154) | reverse complement strand
CAGCCGAGCAGCGACTGGAATTCCGCCTCTGTCATGGAACACCTCCGTCAATTTGAGGAGTCCATGTGTATCAGAATCAACGATACGTGTCAAGGCATCAACACGTTCTTTGAACAGAGCGATACGGACATTGACAAGGTAGGGTTGCTTGACCCTGGAGAGTCCTACAGAGGAATGCCGGTAATCATAAAGGATTTCGCTGTCGCAGTGAGCCTGAATTACGGAAAGGTTCGTCTCTATGATTTGAAGAACCTAACCCATTCACGGAATTGGCAGGTTGGGGGCAGCAGGTCCGATGTCACTGCGCTTATTTCCGCAGGTTCTTTGCTGGCAGCAGGCGTGTCCGAGGGCGAAGCCCGTGGCAAGGTGGTGCTTGCCCGGTTTCCCAAGCCAAACAACACGACGGGTATATGAATATGGCGAGTTCACACCTTTCGGCAATACCTGCAAAACGGCGGAGCTGGTCAATGACTGATGGAACCGTGTCCACTTCAAGGGGCGTAAGTTTCCAACGCCGCATTCAGCGGTCTCTGCGGTGCGCGGCACTGCTCACCTTTGCCCTGCTGCTCGGCCTCCTGGTGCAGTCGGCCTCAGCGGAAATCTCCCTCGAAAAACCAATAGTAGCAAAGATCCTCTACGATGGGTCTGGGAGCATGTACCCGGGATATTCTCCGGGTGGCAGTCGCCCGGTGGGTTCGGCTGTAGTTTTTGTACATCAGACAGACAGCTTCAAGATGTGGTTAAAGGACTTTGTCGCAGCACTGCGTACCGAATGTAATGTAAACAAGATTTCCATCGAGGCGTTTAAAGAAAGAGACATACGCAAAGAATTGCTGCCGGAGACCCCAATAGGCAGTGCGAATACTGATGCAGCATTGCAACGGTTTCAAGAATATTATATCCAGAACGGAATCGGGCAACACACATTCCTCGAAGAACAGCTTGAGCAGGCAACGCATAATTTCGAGGGCCTGCTCTGGTTTATCACCGACAACATGATTGATACGGGCAACGGCCCTGAAATTGAGGATGTGAAGCACTTTTTCCTGGCCATAAAAAACACGCAGCGCTACCGTTCCGTATTCATGTTCAAGTTGCCGGTCGTCTCCGGTGGAAGTACACTCAATGTGGCGGTGTACGGCTTCCTCGTCTCGCCTGCGCCGCTCTCCCCTGTGGTCGCCACCGGACTTGATGAGAAGCTGCGCATGATGGCGAAGCATTTTGTTGGTCACGAGTACGTGAAATTCAAGGACCTTAGCGTCAACTCGATGGCCTTGGTGCAGGACATCAACATCACCCCCCTTGAATCCTCCAGGTCCGGTCTGTTTACAGAGAACCACACAGTGCAGTTGGTGCGGGGGTGGAAGGTCGTCAGCAAACTGACCCAGCACAGCATTGAGAAGGCCTCATGCTCGATCGCCTTCACGGAGCCCTTTAGGCCGGACAGCAAGTCGGTCAAACAATTCGGGGTCCAGAACATTGACGCCAAGGCCTTCGCAAGCATCATAACCGATGTGGCGCCGCCGGAAATCCTCCCCCGTGAGGAACGACAGATATCCACCAAGGTGAGTTCGCGCCATGAAATTTCCATCAGCCCGACAACGCTTGGCAACCGGCTGAAGCTGGCCTTGTCGGGCGCGGTGGTGGAGTATAGCGGGACGGCTACGGTGAAGCTGTCGGGCGTCAAGTTGAAGCTTGTTCCGCAACACTTGAACAACATCTACGGCATCGAACATGCCGCAGAGATTTTTGGCTTCGAGAAAACGGTGACGCTTGGCGACATCGCGCCGCTCAGCATTCCGGTGTCCTTCAAGGTCGTCACCGGGGCGGAGCGCATTCTGCCTCTGGCTGTGGCCTTGCTGCTCCTGCTTGCCGTAATAGGCCTTTTCTTGTGGTTTATATCTCGGAAAGAGCTGTGCAAGGTCAGCTACGAGGGCAGCGCAGAGAATATTGCGCTATGGCGCATGGGCCGCAAACCGTTGGCCCATTCCGGCGTGTCCCTTGGCGTGCTGCGTCGGGATTTCTTGGGTGATTGGCGATTCAGCCAGGACGTTTCAAGGGCGGCGGTTTCGATCCAGCCGACAGCCACGCCGGGAAAGTATTCCGTGATCGTCAAGGGCAGCCCGCAGACCGATCCGAGTTCGTTCAGCTTCTCCTTGGATCCGCAGAAGGGGCGGCTGATATCGTCTGCACCAGGCAGCAATCGGGGAGGGTCTTCAGGCAGGCCACCAGGGACAGGTAACGGTTCAGGGCCAGGCCCCAAGGCCGGACCTCGGCCGTTGAGGAAATAATCGGGGGCACAGTATCATGGACAGTCAATGCAACAAGGAGACTGAAGTGGACAGCAGTGTAAAGCAGAGTTGGACGAAGGGCGGGATGTGGCGGAAGTTTGGCCGCGCTATGTGTATGATGCTCGGTCTGGTTTTGGCCTTGGCGCTTCCTGCCATGGCCCAGGAGGCGGCTGCGGTTGCGCCTGTTGGCGGGGTTGGCCTTCTCGTCAGGATCGGAGCCTTCGTCGTCGGTCTCGCTTTAATCTTCTACATTTTCTACTTCATGGTTTATAAGGTGTTGCTTAAATATTTCCACCCTGACTACTGCAAGACTCTTTGCATATCCATGATGCTCCTCTATACGCTCGGCTGGTTTTCCTTCGGAGCTTTCGTACTGTTCGACTTCGGATATGGCCTGTACTGGTTGAAGATCGGCTTGTATTTTATCTCTGCTCTTTGGTTGGTATGGTTCGCCACGGTTATGTTGAAGCAGGGGTATCGGTAACAATCGCCGCGCCAACGCATACTGCATCGAAATATTCGCCGGTGTTCTGAGCCGGTAAGGAGTAGCTCCATGAGAGACCTACAGGAAAAGATTGTCGCTCAAGTCGCACCTCTGGACACAGCGGTCGGGCCGACCCTGGTGGTGGGTCTGGGAGGCACTGGCAAGGATGTCCTGTTTCGACTCCGGCGCCTCATTGTGGAGCGTTACGGCTCCCTCGAAGAGCTGCCCGGCATCCAGTTTCTGCTGCTGGACACGGACCAGACCCTTGAGGCGAAGAAACAGTCTGACATCCCCATCTCAGATGACAGCCTGTACGAGAAGATCAAGTTTCAAGAATCGGAAACGATCCAGCTGAGCCTGTCTGGCGGCGGCAGCAGCATAATAAACAATATAGGCAACTTCCCGCACATCCAGGAGTGGTTCCAAACCACGGGAAAGATCGCCGCCCTGGGCGACCTGGGCGACGGCGCAGCCCAGGTGCGTATGGCCAGCAGGTTGGCATTCTACTCCCCCGCCAACTACGAGGCCATTTCCACAAAGCTCAACGGCATTCCAGGGAATCTTGGAAGTCCGGTGACGGATGCGAAAATGACCCAACTCTTTGCTACGTATAATCCTGCAGAGTGCAACGTCCACGTCATCTCATCTTTGGCCGGTGGCACAGGCAGCGGCACCTTCCTGGACATGGGCTTTCTGCTCAAGGCCGTGATGGGGAACTATAAGCGCACGGCCTATCTTGCATTTCCTTCACTCTTTGCCAATCTTCTTGGGGAGAGGCGGATGCGGGCCAACGGCTACGCCGCACTCAAGGAACTCAACCAGTACAACTTCGGGACAAGGTTCAAGGCCAATTGGGCAGGGACTGAGGCCAGGTACATGCCCCCGCCTCCGTATACGTACACATATTTCCTGGATCACCTCAACGAGGCGGGGATGTTCGTCGGCAAGGAACGAAATTCCGTGTTCCAGATGGTTGCGGAATCGATTTTCCAGGAGTTCTCTCTCGGTGAGTTCTCTGGCGCTAAGCGGTCTGTCCGGTCAAACATGGCGAATTTCCTCAACAATGCGAAGATAGATAACTTCTGGGGTGTCAATCAGGAAGCTGCAAACAAGCAGCAGGGGGTCGCCGGGGACAGCTTCGTCACCCGATTCAGCTCCTTTGGCCAGACCAGCATCAGCTTCCCCACAGACCGGGTCCATAACGCCTGTGCCTGCAAGCTGGGCCAGGAAGTGCTCAACTTTTGGCAGCACAATGTGCCGGACGATCCCCAGGAGATCCTGTTCACCCGTTTTTTGAAGAAACCGAACGTCAATTTCGTCCAGGGGGCATACACTCCCAGCGACGGCAGCCCTGCCCTTGATCGCACCGACCTCGTTGATGAGCTCCTCTGGCACAAAAAAGAGGCTCAGCGTACGCTGCTCAACGAGATCCGCACACGGATCATGACGGTGCGCCAGGAGCTGGAGGCGGCTCAAAATGGCTCCAAGGCCGCAGTCCTACAGAAGGCGCGGGACGACTTCGACATGTGGCTGGCCCGAGAGGACAGCGAGGATCCCAATGAATGGGGCCAGTGCATCCGCACCATTGACTTGAACGCAACCAGCTACCTGGATGGCTTGACGAAAGGCATCGAAGCCGAAGCCGATGTGATTTCGAACGACCGGCGGTATGGCGTTGTGTATGCCCTTGCGCTTCTCCAGCAACTTAAACATCTTTTGCGCAACGAGAACCAGAACTTCCGCTACATCCCCTGGTTTGACACGGAGATGGCGGCCTGGAACGAAACGGCCCAGTACCAACTTGACGAACTTGAGCAGGTGCATCTGGATCTTTTGAACCACGAAAACTCCATTCTCTTCCGCGGCGCAAACGTCGCCAGGGATATAGACCTGCTGGTCGCGGCCGACCAGGACGCTGAGGACCAGGGCATTCTGTATTATTATCTCAAGGCCAGGGTCATGCGGCAGGTGTTGAAGCGCGGAAAGAGAATATGTGAAGAAGTGGATGCCTTCCTCGGCAAGGATAGCAGTGCTGGCACTGGATTGCTCGGAAAGTATTACAATTTGCTCAAGTGCTTTGACGACCTGAAGGCTGGTTTGAGCAAGATGGAGGAATATTTCTGCAAAGACAGAGGGTCCATGTTTGCGTCCAGTCTGTACCGCGATGGAGATACGGAACGCTGGTACAAGAGATGGATGGGACATGGTGAGGATGCCGCCGCATACAAAAGAACTATCAGCAGCCTTGGGGACTCTTTGTTGGCGGAAATATTTCGTGTAACAAGCGTCACAGACGCCCTGAGAAAATTTCAAACAACACTTCCGGAAGCCATCAATCGGCAGATCTTGAAGTATTTCAAAATCCATTTCGCAAAGAAAGACGACCAACCCTCGGCGCTGCAACTCTTTTTTGAAGGCGGACGCTACAACGAGCAGCAGCAGCAAGATGCCATCCGCAGGGCAATGAGCAATGCTCAGGTCTGGATAAGCCAGCCGGTCGGGGCGGACATCCCCAACGTGAAACCCTCGAGGGATCAATTCTCACGCATTGTCGGAGTGGACATGAGTTCCAAACTCCTTCTCGGGAGATTCGAGGCCCTGGTCAAGAACACGAATTTGGGCGATCTGTGGCAGATCAGGTCCACAGGCGAGAGTCACAAGGACGCCATCCATTTCTACACCGAAGTGGCCGGAGTCCCTGCGTGCTACCCCTCCTCCGTGAGCGCCCTGGATGGATTGCGGGACTGCTACAATCAGTTCTTCAGGAATCCTGCAGAGGTCGATCCAAAAAATCAGGAAGTGCTGCACACGGACAAGAACCGCTTCAAGTTCCAGGACATCATGCCGAAATCCCAGGCCCAGGCCATCACCTTCAAGCAGGCCGTGCGCGGGTTTGTTCTTGGCCGCATGCTTGGGCTGGTCGGGTTCCGGCCCGCCAGAAGAAACGAGGCGAACAGCAGGGATGCTTACACCTACACGGATGATGCGGAACGATTCATTGTCGCAAGAGTCGTTGAACTCGGAAGCACAGAGCAGGACGCCATAGACTTTTTGTACCAGCGCGACGATTTCGTTCGGCCAAGGCTCCTTGAGAAAATCCAGACGCGCCTGGACTTCCTGAAGGAAGACCTGCGCAGACTGGCCAAGTTCATGCTGCTTGCGGAATTCTATCGCACCAATCTCTACCCGCCACAGCAGGATAAGGACACGTTCCAAAACTTCCAGTTTGAACGCCTTCTGCCCCAGTATGAGGTCTTGCGCGTTGAGAAATCGCGCCAGGAAGATGATCTCTCTGAACAGGCCCTCAGCCAGTTGGAGCACTTCCGCGCGGAGCTTCTCGGCGGCCGTTCGATGGGGACATTGCAGGGGGCTCGTGACATCCTGTCCGGCTTCACCGTGCCCTCCGGCTTCTATGAAGTGCAGGCCATCGGCGATGTGCAGGAGGTGATCGTGAGACGCCTTGACTCCCTGGTCCTTGACTGGGATAAGATCCAGCCTCCGGCTGTGCCGACGCCAGCGCCGACCTCCGCCCAGGGCGCACTCTGCCCACTCTGCGGCAAGGGCATTGACGAGCGGGCCATCTTCTGTCGCCATTGTCTCAAGGATCTTGGCAAGCATGTCGCCTGCGGCAACTGTGGGGAGACGATGGTTCCGGATTTCGCCAAGAAATGCTGGAAATGCGGCTTCTCCGTGGGCAAGCCCGAAATAGAGATCGAGTGCCCGCGGTGTTTTGCCTACAAAGCAACGCTGGAGAAGTTCCCGTGCCCGAAATGCAGGTTCGATCCGAGGAACCCCTCTGCAACTGCGGCTGCAAACACATCCGCCCCAAAACAATCCGAGGATCTTGGCAGTGCTCGGAGTACTGCGCAGGATTCAGCTCAGCGGCCTGAGGCGAACAATGAAGACGCGCGGCATGAAGCGCGCCCTGCTCAGGAGCATTTCGTGGCGGCCACGGACGAAAAGCCCGGTGCTCAGGCGTCCTCTGGTTTTGTGGAATGCCCCACTTGTAATGAGCGGGTTGCTGCTGGTGAGGAAATGTGCCCCCACTGCCTCGCCATCATATGCTGATCTGTAAGAGTGCAAGGAGGATAGCTCAATGACTGCGCATCGGTCCACGACAGGCATCAAAATAGTGTTGACATTCATCGCCCTTGTGGGGCTTGGTTTGAACTTCTTCATCGTCCTGGATGCGGACAATGGCTACTTCGGGGTGATTAAGCCTCGGGCGGCAGCAGCAGAGCCCGCAGACAAGCCGGGCGTCCAGCCCCCACCGTCCAAGGAGGTCGTTGCCTACGCAGAGGTGGCCAAGAAGAGTATTTTGCTGATTTACTCGGAAAGCTGCAACGATTCATCAAGGGCAAATCAGGGGACAGGCTTCGTGATCAAGTCCGGGTACGTGGCGACCAATGCCCACGTGGTAAAGGAGGCTGTCGACTGTGGAAAACAGATTTTCGCCAAGGATTCCGTAGGATCTGCCCCCTACAAGCTGGTACTTGTGGGTATCCCGGCCGGGGGGAGTGAACTCAACGATATCGCCATATTAGCCTTTGAGGATAAGAGCGTCTCGCTGCCGCCTTTGGATTTGGCCGATTCCGATGACTATACCAACGGGCACATGGGCGATAAGGTCTTCACCCTGGGCTACGGAAACATCAACCACATTACGCCAGAGTCTCCCGCCATGTCCGGGGTCGGCACCCTGTCGCAGTTTGATTCCACGAAGAACATGTTCGTGACGGAAAACATGTCCTTGAAGCCCGGCAACAGCGGCGGGCCACTCCTGCTGGAGTCGGACAGAAAGGTTCTGGGCCTGGTCTATTCGCGTTTTAACGACTTTTACATTGCGGCCACTTCGATGATCATTCCGATCAACCATGTGAAGCGCTTCTTCCGCGAGAAGACGAACGTGGCGTTATGAGTACCCAGGGGCAGCGCGGACTTGGCAAGGCCAAGGCATTCCTCGGCCTTCTCGCGTTGATCGGGTTGTGTGGGGTAATCGCCCCCTTGCTGCTGCCCACGCCGGGGCAGGTGTGCATCATCCTTGCCGACACGGTATTGCGTTCGGACATCAGCGCCCACCCCATCGAGATCGCCATTGATGGCGGAGCGAGCAATTACCGCGCACAAAAGGCCAATGACAGGTTGGAGGTCTATCTCGATCGGGTAAACGAAGGGCCCCGAAGCATCATGGTGTCTGCACAAGGCTACCAACCAGCGAATCTTGATGTGGTTGTGAAGCCGCTGTCCCTTGTCCGTGTTGAGCAGTCCCTGACTCCAACGTTTGGCATGCTTGAGTTCAGAACTGTTAACGCCAAAACAAACACGGACATACCGGCCACTGTTTCCATAACGGGCGTTTCCGCCGGGACCGGGAACACGCAAGCAAAGAGCCCGCAGGCGCTGGATCCTGGTGGTTATGCCGTCCGGGCGCAGTCTGCCGGGTTTTGCCCCAATTCGGCCCAGATGCACGTGGAGGTCGGAAAGAGCACGCAGACGAGCTTCGTTTTGTCACCCGAAATCGGTGAAGGTGAACTTGCCAGAATCGTGCTGGTTTGGGAGCAGAATCCCAAGGACGTGGATGCCATTCTGGTGCAGAACCTGCCGGGCAATAGGCTCACCACATTCTGGAACAACAAACAGACAGCCGTTGGGGGTAAACCTCTTTCAATGCTGGACACCGACCAGACCCAAGGCAAGGGACCAGAAACCATGACCATCTTCAAAGGGCATGGCGGGACGAACTCTTTCGTGGTTCGCTATTATTCAGGGGAGGGGAACTTGGGAAGCTCCGGCGCGATAGTGAAGGTCATAACAAAGGGCTGTGTCGAGCAGGAGTTCAAAGTCCCACCAACGTTCACTTTGCGCGCATGGCATGTTGTCGACATCAAGGAAGACGCCCAGGGACAGGCTGTTGTTACTGTGGTGAACGCCAGCATGAGTGACGCCGACATGGGGTTGAGGGGGCAACGATGAATGAACAGCTGAGGAAATGCGCCAATTGCCCCAACATGCTTCCTCCGCAGGCGAAATTCTGCACGAAATGCGGCGAGGAAGTGAAGGCGGCTCCGCCACCTCCGCCACCACGGGATACGAAGGTGGAAGACTCTTCAAAGGACAGTGGAAAACTCCGCAAGCCGGACGACACACGGATGAAACGGCCAGTGCTGGGTGCCCTCGTGCTGAGTTTCGTCTTTGCCGCAGGCCTGCTGGTGATGAAGATGATTGGCGGGGGGACGACCAATAAGCCGGAGCCACCCAAGAAGACGGAGATTACGACGGCATCTCCTGAGAAACCACCATCCGAGAAGCCGACTTCCACAGGCGGGCAGAAGCCGCCGCAGCCTGCTCTCTCCACGATTGAAACAAGGACACTGGATGAGGCGGAGCAGGCCATTGCTGCTTCGCGCAAAATCGCCAAGCACATCGACCCGCTTCTCGATCTGCTGAAGACCGGTTCCCCCGCTGCGCATGACCGCGCCAAGACCCTGCTTCTTGGTCTGTCGAAGAATCATGCCTTGATGGCCAAACTCGGCGATGCGAACATTGGCGTCCTGCTCGCCGGTCTCGCCAACTCTGGCGACAACGATCTTGTTGCGGCGGGGCGCGATACGCGACAGCCCCCCTCCGATGTTCAGCCCACAACATCGGGCACGGGATCGTTGAATATTGGCGACACAGCGAACCTGGTGAAAATAGATGGCAAGGCCGTACCGAATTTCTATGCGCCAGGCAGAACACACGTTCCCGCTGGGGCACACACGGTGGCGCTGTACAAGACAGCAAACGACGCCACGCCATTCAGAACCGTCAAAGTGGAGGTGGGTCCGTCCGCAACGGTGAAGATCCCAAGGTCCAAAGAGTCTGTCAACTAATCGTTTCGGAGTTCATAATGAGAGCGATCACCCTTGTCTTGTTGAGCTGTATTTCCGTACTGCTGTTTTCTTCGCAGCCTGCCACAGGAGCTACAGCCAAGAAAGGGAAAGCGCGCCCGGTTGCTGGCGTCACTTCCAAGAACAGCATGGACGGCCCGGAGCTGTTGCGGATTGCCCAGGCAAAATATGACGAAAGTGATTTCAAACATGCCTATATTTATGCAAAAAATGCCGAGAGCGCTTTGGAGACAGAACAAGGCGTAAAGGGATCTAATGCGCTCTTGGCCACAGCAAAATGCATCCTTGCGGACCTGCTCGTCATCAAACGTCAAGACGGCGACAAGACGATTTCAGAAGATATGGTCAAAGACAAGATCAAAGAGGCCCTGCTCCTTGATCCTGGAAAAGCTAATATCGAAAACTCATTTTGGAATGGGAAGACGATGAATCTTGCGAAACAAGTGCTGTTTGACTACATCAATAGCTCCACTACAGCATATAATAGCGCAAAGGTGATGGCGAACGACGCCAATTATTGTCAACGCTGGAAGGATGTTGGCAAACAGATACAGTTTTACCCGGACAAGGACCTTGCCGCAGCCCTTGTTGCGGATACGAATGCCAAATGCACTCCAGAAGGCAAGTACCCCAATGGTGGTACAGGAAAAGGAAGTGCGTTTTTGGTTTTGCCGTACATATTGAAAGATCAGAATAGTGGGAACTTTGAAAATAGAATCGCTGGCGTTCTTAGTGAAACATTTGTGATGAAAGAATTGAAATCTGCGTTTAAGAATGTTCCGTTTGTGCAGTTGCCTGTTGATCGCGCCAACAACTATGCGAACACACTAAATATTGTCGACTGGTCAACATTCACGTTTTTCGCTGGGCTACAGCTCGTAAAAGATGACCCAAATGATTTTCTCCCAAGTTCATATGTGAATGAATTGCCAAAAATATATAGACGCAAGCTCCAAGAGATTGCAAATAAGGAAAATGCAAAATGGGTTTGTGTTTTGAGAGTGGAAAGTTCAAGGATTACGAACCAAGACATCGATGTGCTGTACCAAATCGACATTTACAATCCGAATGATCCGATCAAGCCTGTTCTCAGCAAAACGAAAAGAGTGCAAAGTCTGTCACTTGTCAGCGATCGTTTTAGAGAACTTTTGAGAGATGCAGCGAATGAATTTTCAAGAGGGGGGCAGAGGTAGCACACCCCAGACACTTCCGCCTTTGGCTGGATGCTGATTACGCTTCCTTGTCGCTTGTCTTCTTTGCCTGTTCGGTGCTTCAGCACTTCAGCCATGAATGCCGGGTGCGAAGGTCTACACGGAGCGCGCATAAACGAGCGGATTTTTATTCCCTGATGCATCAAGATCCGCCTCTCCATGGCGTATTCCCCTGCCTGCAGCGGCTCAGGACGATGCGCGGAACACCGGCCAGGTCCGCATGGAGCACGTTGGCCTCGGCCTGTTCGACGCGCGGCAGATCCTGCACGGCGCGCAGCAGTTCCGGCTGGGGGAGAGGCGCGTGAGGGCTTTGGCCTGCTCGTGGGCAAGAACCCCTGGGCGGTGGACAGAAAGGCCCTGCGCCTCACGAGGCGACTTGGGATTGCGCTTTCCTCGGCGCAAAAAAAGGGCGGCTCAAAGCCGCCCTTCGTCATTCCTCTGCGGGCCTTACTGGCCGCTTATTTCCAGAAACGCCGAGAAGGAGCCGAACTCGTCCTCGATGCTCAGGTCGGCCTGGGCTTGAGAATTCATGTTCAGGCCGTCCACGAGCAGTTGTTCGCAAATCCACTGCTTGTGAGCCTCAAAGGCCTTCTCCCAATCGCCCGTGGCCACCACCCGGAGCCTGACGCGCTGGTCGTACTCCAGCTGCTTGGTCTTCCGGAGGTCCTGCAGGTGCCTGTTGATCTCGCGCGCAAAGCCCTCCATGCGCAGGTCCTCCGAGATCTTGAGCAGCAACTCGGCAAGCACGCCCGGATACCCGCTGACAGGCAACGTGTCCACCTGCTCCTCGCGGCTTGTCCAGTCGACATTGTACATGTCCGGCGCGAGAGCGACGCCCGCGACATCAATCCCGCCGTCCGGCTGCAGCGCGAAGCGGTTCTCGTCCAGCGCCTTCTGCACCTCGGCGAACTGCTTTTTGAGCACGGGCCCAGCGGTCTTGGGGTTCAGCCGGTAGCGGGCCTGGGCCAGTTCGCCCGCCTGGGCGACCACCATGATCTCCTTGACGTTTCCCTGGACCTCGATGAGCTGCCGGTACTTTTGCAGCGTCTTTTCATCCACGTTGGAGAGGGTGACGCGGGCAAGGGGCTGGCGCAGCTTGATCCTGTTCTTTTCGCGAATCTTCCGGATGGTCTCGATAACCGAACGCACCAGGGAGATGTCGCTGATCAGCTCCTTGTCGATGCGCTCCGGGAGCTCCTCCGGGAAATCCTGCAGGTGGACGGAGGCGTTGTCGTGCAGGTTGCGGTAGATGTAATCGGAGGTGAAGGGCATGAAGGGCGCGACGATGAGCAGGAAGTCGTTCAGCACCGTATAGAGCGTGTTCAGCGCCTGCACCACATCGTCGTTGACGGACGTGGACCAGAAACGGTGCCTGTTGTTGCGGACATACCATCCGGAAAGCGTGTCGATGAAGGACAGGATGGTGCGGTACACGGCCGGGAGGTCATATCTGAGCATGCAGGTCAAGATGGAGTTGCGGAACATCTCCAGCTCGCTCAGGATGTGGCGGTCTTCCTCAACCGTGACCGTCTTGAGCAGCGTCGGCTTGTAGCCTTGCAGCATGGTCGCGTAGCTGGTGAAGAAGTGCGACACGTTCCAGAGGGGGAGAATAAAGCAGCGCATGGCCTCGTGCACGCCATTTTCCGAAAAGCGGATGTCCTGGCCTTTGACCACGGGAGAGGAGAGCAGGCAGATGCGCAGGGCGTCGCTGCCGTGGGTGTTCACCACGTCCACAGGGTCCGGGAAGTTGCGCAGCCGCTTGGAGAGCTTGCGCCCGTCCTCCGCGAGGATGACTCCGTGGCAGATGGCGTTCAGGAAGGGCGGCTTGTCCATCAGCACCGTGGACTCCACAATCAAGGTGTAGAACCAGCCGCGGGTCTGCGAGATATACTCGACGATGAAGGACGCGGGGAAGTTGTCCTTGAAATGCTGCTCGTTTTCAAAGGGATAGTGCACCTGGGCATAGGGCATGCCGCCGGACTCGAACCAGCAGTCCAAGACCTCGGGCACGCGCTTCATGCGTCCCTGGCAGCCGGGCTTTGCGCAGGCCCAGTCGATTTCGTCGCACAGGGGCTTGTGCAGGTCGTCCACGGGCCTGCCGTAGCGCTGTGCGATGTCGGCAAGGCTGGAGGCCACGAACATGTCGTCGCACTGGTCGCACTTCCACACAGGAATGGGCGCGCCGAAGAAGCGGTTGCGGCTGATGGACCAGTCGCGCGCGCCTTCAAGCCATTTCCCGAAGCGTCCGTCGCGGATGTGCTGGGGCACCCAGGAGATCTGCTGGTTGTTCTCCACCATCCTGTCGCGGAAGGTGGACACGGCCACGTACCAGCTGTTGATGGTGCGGTAGATGAGCGGATTGTCGCAGCGCCAGCAATGCGGGTAGCTGTGATGGTACTGCTCGCGGTGGAACAGCAGGCCGCGATCCTTCAGCGACTTGATGATGTTCGGGTTGGCCTGGAACACGTCCTGCCCGGCGAACTCGGGCATCTTGGACGTGAACACGCCGTCGGGGCCTACCGGGTCAAAGGGCGTGATGCCGGCCTCAAGGCAGGTGTTGTAGTCGTCCTCGCCAAAGGTGGGGGCCAGGTGGACAATGCCGGTGCCGGCGCTGGTGTCCACAAAGTCGCCGTGCAGCACGCGAAAGGCCTGGGCGACGTCGTCGGCCACGCGAAACGGCGGGAGGTAGGCCAGGCCCAGCAACTCCTCGCCCTTGGCGGTCCGCACGCACTGAGCCCCGTCGAGGAGCTTCTTGTACTTGGGCGTGCAGGCCACGGCCAGCCACACCTTTTCGCCTGTGGCCAGGGCGTGGAGACCGTACTCGATCTCCCTGCTCACGCCCAGGGCCAGGTTGCTGGGCAGGGTCCAGGGCGTCGTGGTCCAGGCAAGGAAGGAGACGCTTTCGTCGTCCACGCTCTTGAAACGCACCGTCACCGCCGGGTCTTCGCGCTCGCGGTAGGAGTCGTCCAGGCCGGCCTCGAAGTTGGACAGCGCGGTCTCGCAGCGGTTGCAGTAGGTCACCACACGCAGCTTTTCGTAAATCAGGCCCCTCCGGTACAACTCGGCAAACACCCACATGATGCTTTCCATGTAGGAAAGGTCCATGGTCTTGTACTGCCGCTTGAAATCGACCCAGCGGCCAATCCTGTGGATGATCTTTTCCCAGTCGTCGGTATAGCGGAGGACAACCTCTTTGCATTTGGCATTGAACTTGGCGACGCCGTACTTTTCAATCTCTTTCTTGCCGCCTTTGAAGTCGAGCATCTTCTCCACTTCATACTCGACGGGAAGGCCGTGGCAGTCCCAACCCCAGCGCCTGTCGACAAAATATCCCTGCATGGTGAAGAACCGGGGGATGGTGTCCTTGATGTACGACGTGAGAATATGCCCGTAGTGGGGCAAACCGGTGGCGAATGGCGGGCCGTCAAAAAATACATAGGGCTTGGCGTTCTTGCGAATATCCAATGATTTTTGGAAAGTATCCTCTTCATCCCACAGGGCGAGAATCTCTTCTTCAATCTTCGGAAAAGAAACAGCATTTAGAATTGCTTTCATTGTCCATTGCCTTGCTTCGGTTGACAAACGCCCTGCCTGGAATCACGGGCCAGAATAGCTATAGCCGCTGCGCAAGAAGCCACAGAGTCTTGAGAATCCATCGCGATGGTGTTCGTGGGCAACGCGGATGAATGTTGGTCGTGCTTTGTTCGATGCCTGGCCGGCACACGCCGCATTTCGCATTGCTCCGTCGCCAGCCGGGACCGGCGAGGCGCGCGGACTCAAGAACAAATTCCGTGGTCAACCTTGTTAAATACCTCCTTGCCCTAGACTTGTCTAGGTTTTTACCTTCCCATCCCCTGGACGTGGCCTGCTTCTGGGATGCAGGGCCGATGACTCTGCGGCCATGTCCGTTTCTGGGCCTGACCCCCCAAACATCGGGCCATTTGCTGTACGAATGTTCACAGGCTCGGCCAAAGGCAGGCATGCCTGGCCTGTTCCCCGATACAGGGACCGCTCAGCGTCCGGCACGCCTCGTTCCTGGCCGCGCACCTTGTCCGGGTCGCCGGTGACGCCGATGACCCCGACGGTCTGGCCGTCCAGGGTGATGGGCAGGTTCACGCCCTCGCGCGCGCCGGGGTAGAGCGGCACCTCGCCGGAGTAGATCTCCACGGCTGTTCCGCTTTCCACCACGTCCAGGGCGCCCTTGTGGAAGGTGCGCCGCCGGTCGGGCTGGGCGGCGCCGATGATGCGGCCGCTGGCAAGGGGCCTAATGGCAAGAGCATCCAGCGGTTTCGAAGCATCATTTGTGTTCGAGCCTTCGCAATGCATAGGCCAGGGGCTCAATTTTTTCGTTTCCATCAAAAGGACAGCTATTTATGAGAGGAATCCGTATGGGGCTGTTTCTTGGGCGTCTGGCGGTCGCTTTGGTCTGTGGCCATGTTTCTTCTCATCGAGGCATAAACCATCCATTGTTCTCGACCGCGAGCTGTAACTGGTGTACGATGAAAAGGGTGCCGCCGCTTCCTGGAGGCTCAGTCTGAAACATGTCCACCGAACCGGGGCAGCGCCAATGAGAATCCACGCATGACCACCGCCTACCTGAACCGCATCGCCACGGCAGTGCCTGCACACGATGTGCACCGGGGCTTTGTCCAAAGCGCTCCGGCCATGCTCCGCGATGAGCGAAAAACAGCCGTGTTCAAGCGCATGGTGTCCCGTGCGCAGATTGAGCACAGGTACTCGTTTCTTGAGCCCTGCTCCGAGCCGGGGCGGATAGATGCCGGGGGGTTCTATGTGTTCGGCTCGTTTCCCGACACCAGGAAACGGATGCAGTTCTATGAGCGACACGCCTTTGGCCTGGCGCAGCGCGCCCTGGACGAACTGGGGCTTCCCGCCATCAAGGGCACGGTCACGCACCTGATCTTCACGACATGCACCGGCTTCTATGCGCCGGGGCTCGATCTTCAGATCGTGGAGCGCTATGGGCTCAAAGACTCCGTTGAGCGCACCAACATCGGCTTCATGGGCTGCAATGCCGCGTTCAACGCCCTGAAGCTCGCGCGCCGCATCGTGTTGTCGGAGCCGGAGGCCGTTGTTCTGGTCCTCAACCTGGAGCTTTGCACCCTGCACTTGAAAGAGACGGATGACCTGGAGCAGCTCCTGTCCTTCCTGGTCTTCGCCGATGGCTGCGCGGCCAGCCTGGTTTCGGCGGAGCCCACGGGCCTTGCGTTGCAAAGCTTCCGCGCAACGATCCTGCCGGACAGCAGCGAGCACATCTCGTGGCGCATCGGCGATTCGGGCTTCGACATGGTCTTGTCCGGGCAGATTCCCGCAGGCATCGCCAGCGGGCTTCCACCGAATCTTGCGTCCATTCTGGAGGGGCAGAGGTTGGAGGACATCCGGCACTGGGCCATCCATCCGGGCGGGCGGATCATCCTGGATTCCGTGCAGAAGGCCCTTGGCCTGGCGGACGCAGCCCTGGCTCCGTCGCGCGAGGTCTTGCGGCTGTTCGGCAACATGTCCTCGGCCACCATCATGTTTGTCCTCAAGGACCTGCTGGAGCGCGGCGAGACGCCCGGCCCCGGCTGCGCCATGGCTTTTGGCCCAGGCGTGACCATTGAGAGCATGCTCTTTCATCTGGCAAGAAGTCCCATGTGAGAAGCACGTCCCTTGCACAGCGCAGCACCAGTCTTGAGCGTCTGGACTCAGAGCCTTTCGGTTTTGACGAGTTCCAGGCCTACCTCCAGGTGCTTGAGAGGATCAACGGCTGGACTTTGGCATACAGGCCAACGCTTTCCTGGCTCCAGCAGGTGCTGGTCGGCATGGGGCAGGCCCATCCGGTGTCCATCCTTGATGTCGGGAGCGGCAGTGGCGACATGCTGCGCACGGTCTGGAAATGGGGGCAAAGTCAAGGCGTCGCGCTGGACCTTGCTGGAATAGATATCAACCCCAGCGCCAAAATGGCCGCCGAGCTGGCCACGCCCTCGGAAGCGCCGATCCGCTTTGAAACGGCGGATGTTTTCGATTTCGTCCCCGCCCGCCCGGTTGATTTCATCATCTGTTCCCTGTTCACGCATCACTTGACCGACCACGAGAATGTGCGCTTCCTGCAGTGGTTGGATGACCATGCGCGGCACGGCTGGTTCATCAACGATCTGCACCGCAACCTTGTGCCCTATCTCTTCATGAAGCACACGCCCCTGCTCTATGGCCGCAACCCCGCCGTACGCCACGACGCACCCCTCTCCATTGCCCGGGCGTTCACCGCAGCCGATTGGCGGCGTTTCCTGGCCGCAGCGCGCATCCCTGCCTCGGGAACACGGATACAGTGGTTTTTCCCGTTTCGGTACGGCGTGGCGCGTTGGAAACGCAGCGGCTTGTGAGGCGCTATTTCTGGGCTGAAACGATGGCTGACACTTCAAACAGTTGGGGCTTCACGCGGATATTCGAGAAACCTTCAGCCGCCAGGGCCGTGGTCAGGTCCTCCAACCACCGCGTTTCCTTCACGAGCAGCGGAAGCTCACGGAAAGAGACTTCCCACTCAGGATATCTCCACGTCCCGTAGGCTTGCAGAAAACGGAACTGCAGCCGCCAAAGCGCAGCAAACACGGGATTCACGGGGACGGTCAGTTCGTGCATAATGAGCACCCCGCCTGGGCGGAGCATCGCTCTCGCGTTTTTCACCAAAAGGTCAAGCTCGGCGTACTTGGCCAGATAGGACGAGGTGATGCAGTCCACCCCGCCCTCAAGAATGACATCTTCCGCACGGCCCAAGATGAATTCGACGTTGGTCAGCTTGAGGGCCTGGGCCTTTTGCCTGGCAACCGCGAGAAAGTCTTCGTGCATCTCGACGCCGACGACACGGCAACGGGGAAAGCGCCGGGCGATTTTGAGCGTCAGAATCCCCGTGCCGCAGGCCTGGTCGATGATGCGCGAGGGGTTGTGAGGAATCTGTTGGAGAATCAGGTTCTTCCACCAGATGTCCAGACCCAGGGTGCACAGCATGGCGATGCGGTCATAGCTGGCCCCATTGTTGGCGAAAATTTTGTCCGCGATATCGGTCCCGATTCCCATGAAGCACCCTCCCAAGCCTGGCAGTGACTGGCCTGCGTGGGGACGGATGTCATACAAGGGACCCGTCCCCATCGCCAGGGTCTACTTGCCGGGCTTGGCCTTTTGATATGCGCCAATGGCCTTGTTCAGGTCGTCCAGCTCCTCGCAGCCTTGCGGGCAAAGCGACCGCAGCCGTGCCTGCTCGGCCTGCGCCTTGGGCAGGTCGTTCATCTTGAGGTACGTCTCCCCCCGATACTCGTGCGCGCCCTTGTGGTTGGGGTTGATGGCCAGGGCCTTGTCATAGCTGGCCAAGGCCGCAGGGATATCTCCGGCGTTGCGCTGGCTGAAGCCGAGCAGGTTGAACGCGTCCGCGTTGTTGGGCTCCTTGGCCGTCAGATCATTCAGCGAGGCGATGGCGCGCGGCCAGTCCTTGTTGGCGATGAACCCGCGCGCCGCAGCCAGGGGGTCCTGGGGCGCGCTCGCGGCAGGGGCTGGACGCTGGCTCGGCTTTGGGCCGGAGTCAAAAGCCAGCACCTGCCCCGCTGCGCACACCATCATAATGGCCACAAGACAAACCTGAAGAGAACGAATACGCATGACAACCTCCGCAGTTAGAGAAAGGTGAAATGACTATCGCCTGTTTCACCTATTCTTCAATGGTAATCAATGGATTGTTTGTGAAAACACACAATCTGGCGCATTTTTCGGCACGCCGGAACATTGAAAGTCCCCTGTTTTAGGGCCAGAAAGAATAGATTGTCTGGAGGTTTTGGGGTAGCCGGAGGGCAGGCTCCCTGCCCTGTTCTGGCCCATGCCCCCGGTCGTTCTCACCGGAATCGCCGCTGCCGCAGGCATAGGCATCGTCAACTCCGTGGGCAACCTGGGTGGCTATGTCGGCCCCAACGTGCCCATCTGGATCAAGCAGTACTCGCAGGACCCCTCGGCGGCGCTGTACGCCATCGCGGCCATTCTGGTCCTGGGCGCATTTTTGACCTTCCTGTTTATTCCCAAGGAACCGCACCACGTCAAAACCTTATAGCGGCGCAACCGTCCAGATACCCGCCGGGGGGGCCTTGCGGTCTCCCCGGTCCGCATGGCAGATGAAATAGCAGCGGACAGACTAGGCTGGGCAAAAGTCCTGGCCGGGACAACGAGGCAGCGCATGCGCGAATGTGACCAGTTGCGAGAGATCTTCCAGGCCGCCCTGAACCGCATCGACCCCTACCGGATGATGGTCAACCACATCCGGCTGGAGGGGGAGACCCTGGTGGTGGCCTTTGACGGCGAACGGCACGCCGTGAACCTGACGGACTTCGACCGCGTGCTGGTGCTCGGCGCGGGCAAGGCCTCGGCGCGCATGGCCAAGGCCGTGGAGGACATCCTGGGCGCGCGCATCTCCCAGGGGCTGGTCTCGGTGAAGTACGGCCACGCCGAGGTTTTGTCCCATGTGGAGGTGGTGGAGTCCGGCCACCCCACGCCGGACGAGAACGGGGCGAACGCCGCCCTGCGCATGGCCGAGCTGGTGCGCACGGCCGATGAACGGACCCTGATCCTGAATCTGGTCTCCGGCGGGGGCTCGGCCCTGTTGCCCTGCCCCCTGGTGCACGACGAGAACGGAACCCAGGTGCGCCTGACCCTGGCCCACAAGCAGGACATGACGCGCTGCCTGCTGGCCTGCGGGGCCGACATCGGGGAGATCAACTGCATCCGCAAGCACATCTCCGGCGTCAAGGGCGGACGCCTGCTGGAGCTCATGGCCCCGGCGCGCAGCCTGAACTTCATCCTCTCCGACGTGGTGGGCGACAGACTGGACACCATCGCCTCCGGCCTGACCAGCGCGGACGAGACCACCTTCCAGGACGCCATGGACATCGTCGAGAAGTACCGGCTGCATGACAAGGCCCCGTCCGAGGTGCTGCGCGCCCTGAACCTGGGCGTGCAGGGCCGCATCCGGGAAACCCCCAAGCCTGGCGACCCGTCCACAACGCTGGCCACCAACATCCTCATCGGCACCAACCAGGCCGCGCTTTTGGCCGCCTGCGAAAAGGCCCGCGAGTTCGGCTACAACACTGCGGCGTTGACCTGCGCGCTCACGGGCGAATCGCGCGAGGCGGCCAAGTTCCTGTACGGCATCGCCCGCGACGTGCGCAAAAGCGAAATGCTGGTCAAGAAGCCGGCCTGCGTCATCGCCGGCGGGGAGACCGTGGTCACCCTTTCCGGCGCGGGCAAGGGTGGCCGCAACCAGGAAATGGCCCTGGCCTTTTTGGCCGAGATGGCCAAGGAGGAGGGCCGGGGAGCGAACATCCACTTCCTGTCCGCCTCCACCGACGGCAGCGACGGCCCCACGGACGCCGCCGGGGCCTTTGCCTCCGCCGCCATCCTGGACCTGGCGCGGGCGCAGGGGCTGTCAATCGAGGCCTCCCTGCGCGACAACGACTCCTACCACTTCTTTGACACGATCGGCTTTCTGCACAAGACCGGCCCGACCATGACCAATGTCTGCGACCTGCACATGGTGCTCATCACCTGAAAAAGGGGCGGGCAGCGAGACAACAGGCCCGTGGCCGGGTCGTCCGGGTCGTAGAAGCCGAGACGTAGAAGCCGACTCGCAGAGGCCGGGTTCTAGAGGCCAGGGGCCTCCGGGAAGTCCACGCCAACCTGCGGCCCTGTGGAGGCCCCATGCATCCGCGCAACGCCAAGACGAGCCAGGGCTGGAACTTCGACAACAGCTTCGCCCGCCTGCCCGGAATCCTGCACGTGCGGATGGACCCGGCGCCGGTGCGCGCGCCGCGCCTGGTCCTGTTCAACCGGCCCCTGGCCCAGACCCTGGGACTGGACGCGGAGGCCCTGGCCGGAGAGGCCGGGGCGGAAGTCTTTGCGGGCAACCGCCTGCCCGAAGGCGCGGAGCCCCTGGCCCAGGCCTACGCCGGGCACCAGTTCGGGCACTTCACCATGCTCGGCGACGGGCGCGCCATTCTGCTGGGCGAGCAGATCACCCCGTCCGGGGAGCGTTTCGACATCCAGCTCAAGGGCGCGGGCCAGACCGCGTTCTCCCGCCTGGGCGACGGCCGCGCGGCCCTTGGCCCCATGCTGCGGGAATACGTCGTCAGCGAGGCCATGCACGGGCTGGGCATTCCCACCACGCGCAGCCTGGCCGTGGTCGCCACCGGCGAGGATGTCTATCGCGAGAGCGCGCTGCCCGGGGCTGTGCTGACCCGCGTGGCGGCCAGCCACATCCGCGTGGGCACCTTCCAGTACCTGGCCGCGCGCGGCGACAGCGAGGCCGTGCGGACCCTGGCCGAGTACACCCTGCGGCGGCACTACCCGGAGCTGGCCGGGGCCGGGAGCCCCGGCCTGGCGCTGCTGCACGCGGTCATGGAGCGGCAGGCTGCGCTGGTGGCCAGCTGGCTGCACGTGGGCTTCATCCACGGGGTCATGAACACGGACAACATGGCCCTGTGCGGGGAGACCATCGACTACGGCCCCTGCGCCTTCCTGGACGCCTACGATCCGGGCGCGGTGTTCAGCTCCATTGACCAGGCCGGGCGCTACGCCTTTGGCAACCAGCCGCACATGGCGCAGTGGAACCTGGCGCGCTTCGCCGAAACGCTGCTGCCCCTGCTGCATGCGGACGAAAAGCAGGCCATCGCCCTGGCCGAGGAGAGCCTGTTGTCCTTTGCCGACACCTTCCAGCGCTTCTGGCTTTCCGGCCTGCGGGGCAAGCTGGGCCTGTTCACGGCAGAGGACGGCGACCTGGAGCTGGTCAAGGATCTGCTGGCCTGCCTACAGGAAATCCACGCGGACTACACCAGCACCTTCCGCGACCTGGCGGCGGCCACGCCCGCGCAGGCCCCGGCCTTTGCGGACGCGAACTGCGCGCAGTGGCAGGCCCGCTGGCAGCAGCGGCTGGCGCGGCAACCGCAGTCCAGGGACGAGGCGCGCGCGCTGATGCTGGAGCGCAACCCGGCGGTCATCCCGCGCAACGCCTTTGTGGAGGAGGCGCTCCAGGCCGCCGTGGAGCAGGGCGACCTCGGCCCGCTCACCCGGCTGCTCAAGGCCGTGTCCCGGCCCTTTGACGACGGGCCGGACCAGGCCGCCTATCGCGCGCCGCCGCCGCCCGTGGCCGGGTACAAGACCTTCTGCGGGACGTGAGCAGCGCAGGAGAGCAGGGCAGGGGAGCCACTGGCGGCCAGCGTCGCCGCCCCTTTCCCCGCAACGAGAGAATGAGCCCCCCTCCTGTTTCGCCGCCACCACGGCAGGCGCAGGACCGGGCGAACGCCAGGACTCGCCTTGGCCCCTGCCGGGGCTGCTTTGCCGCAATGCGCTGCGGCCGCGTGCGCCGGGTGCGCATTCCAGGCCCGGCCTGCCCGGCCTGTCCGGCTTGCCCGGCGTGCCTGGCTTGTTTGGCCTGCCCGGCCTGGGTTATGGCGTCCGCAAAACGCGCAGGTTTCCGCAGTCCTCGACCGCCTTGCCGGAGGACGATCTTGCCGGAGGACCGCCTTTCAGGATGACGACGTGGGAGCGTGTTCCGCAGTCCTCGTGCGCCTGCCCCGGATTTTGGACAAACGCGGCCCTTCCCGCTATAACCTTGCCGTGCAGGGCCGTGCAGGCGCACACAACGATGACGGCCAGTGGTTGCCGCCGCCTGCCATGTTGAAGGCCGTCTCCAGCGGGACGTTCCAAGGACGCGGGCAACAGGAAGAGCCGGACGCAGGCGGTGCCCAACGGGAATGTGCGGGCACGACAGGCAGGCGGCGGCAGGCTGCCTCGGCGGCAGGCGACACGCATTCAGGCTGTGCAGAATACTCATTCAGGGCGGAACGCGGGGGAATGCATTCCCTCTGGCCGCCGGAGGCTCTCGACATGACGACTGCTGAAATCACGACCGCCGACATCACGACCGCCGACATGACGACCATAGACTTGCGCGACAAGTGCTGAGGGCTGGGCATGGAGGTCGGGTGGCACCTCCGCTTCAGCCGCGTGGACGAGATGGTGTTCCTGGTGCGCTCCGGCCTCGCGCCCAATGTGGAGGACGCGGTGTTCATCGCCGGGGACTGGGCGCTGGCCTGGGAGCCGGACGCGGAGCATCCCGAGCATGCGGCGGCGCGGGTGACGCGCAAGACGCCGCGCGGGCGTCCGCGCACAGGGCCGAGCGCAGAAGTCGGGGAATGAGTCGGGGAATGCGCCGGGGAGCGGGCGGGAAGGCGGACAAATGGGAGGCGGGCCATGGTTGAGCTGGACACGAGCGTGCTGATCCTGGCGTGCAGCCACAGGGCTGGCGGCAATTCCGACGCGGCGGCGGAGCTGGTGGAGCGCGGCGTGCGCGAGGCCGGGGGCGCGGCCCGGGTGGTCGCCGTGCGCGACTACTCCGTGCAGGCCTGCCTGGCCTGCCGGGCCTGCGCCAAGGACAGGGAATCGGCCTGCGTGCTGCGCAAAAAGGACCAGGCCGAGGAGCTCTTCGCCCTGCTTTTGGCCGCGCCCGGCGTGGTTGTCTGCTCGCCCATCTATTTTTATGCGCTGCCCTCGCTGTGTAAGACCTGGATCGACCGCTCCCAGCGCTTCTGGGAGGCCCGGCGCAAGCACGACGCCTGGCTGCTGGCCTACCCCGAACGCCGAGCCTTCGCCTGCCTGGTGGGCGGCCAACCAGCCGGGCAGAAGCTGTTTGAGGGCGCGCGCCTGACCCTCAAGTACTTCCTGGTGAACTTCGGCATCACCCTGGCCGAGCCCCTGTGCTTGCGCGGCAAGGACGCGGTTGGCGACCTCTTGGCCGACCAGGAGGCCGTGTCCCTGGCCCTGGCCCTGGGGCGCGAGGCCTGGGCAGAGGCTCGGGGAGCGGCTGGGGCGGCGGTTCAGGCGGGCAGGGGCGAGCTGAAATGATCCGCAAAGGACTGGCGCACGCTGCCGCAGCCGTGGCCCGGCTGGCCCGGCCCCTGCTGCCGTCGCTCCTGTTAAACGAGGCGCGCTGCCAGGGCTGCGGTCGCGTGGTCCAGGCCGTGGCGAACCTGGGGTCCAGCCTCTGCCCGGACTGCCGCCTGGCCCTGGCCCCGCCCGAGGGCGCGGCCTGCCCCGGCTGCGGGCAATTGTCGGATGTTCCGCCGGAGTTCCCACCGGTGCTGCCCGTGCTCTGCCCGGCCTGCCTGGAAACGCCGCGTCCCTGGGGGCGGCTGGTGAGCTTCGGGGTCTATGAGGGCCGCCTGCGCGAGCTGATCCTGCTGTACAAGTTCGAGGGCCATCTGGGCCTGGGCCGCCAGTTGCAGGAGTGCCTGGCCTCGGCCTTCGACCGGGCCGTGGGGGCCTTCCCGGAGCTGGCCGCCTGCGAGCTCATCGTGCCCGTGCCCCTGCACCCCCGGCGGCTGTCCTGGCGCGGCTACAACCAAAGCCGGGAGCTGGCGCGGCTCTTGGCCCGGCGGCGCGGCCTGCCCATCCGCCAGGAGGCGCTGAGGCGCGTGCGGCGCACGGTGCCGCAGATGGAGCTGGACCGCGCCGAGCGCGCCGAGAACATCCGCGGGGCCTTTGCCGCAGATGGCGGCCTCCTGGCCGGGCGCACCGCGCTTTTGGTGGACGACATCATGACAACGGGAGCGACATGCTGAGTACAGTATTTTTTAATAATCAACTAAAACAGCATAGAATTGCAAATTCGTAAGGTCAAATTAAACGTAAAAAATGTGCCCTGGGCACATGGCTTAGATTTTTCATCACTAGAACGCGCGGTCACCACACTACCCCAGCGTTCCCCTACTCCTTGCTTCCAATATCCAAAGTTCCCTGCTAATTTCCTCCCATGATCTACCTCGCTGGCCCCCTCTTCACCGCCGCTGAGCAAGCTTGGCTCCGTACCCTCAAGGCTACCCTGACCGAACAGGGTCACGAAGTCTGCTGGCCCTTTGAACTGTTCAAAGACGGTCAGATTTCAGACTGGGGACCAGTTGCCCCGCGCCGAATAATGGAACGCTGTAGGGACGCCTTGGACAAGTGCAGCCATGTCGTAGCCTGGATTGACGGAGCCCAGGTTGATGATGGGACAGCGTGGGAAGTCGGGTATGCCTACGCCAAGGGCAAGCCCATCCATGGCATCCGCACGGATTTTCGCCAGGCTGGGGACACCAGCCATTCCATCGTGAACGCCATGATCGAGGGGGCTTGCTTGAGTGTGACGAGGTCTGTGCTGGATTTGTGTAACATGATTAAGCGGTAGGAGACACCCCTGCACGCCTGGAGGCACATGTACATCCCACGGCTGGCCTCAGCAAGCGAATCCCTCTACGTCGTCCAGAAGCTCCTTAGGCACTCTGACGGCGCATGACTGCCAGGTACTCGCACTTGGCCGATGAGACCTTGCGCAGGGCTTCGGACACTGCTGGGAGTATTATGCAGAAGGCCCAGGATCAGGGGAATGGGCACCAGGTGGTGAGCCTGGAGGAGTTCGGGAAAGGATAAGCCACATGCCCGCCTGCTAAGCGGGTATGGGCCTTAAAAGCCCATCGAGGGTTCGAATCCCACCCTCTCCGCCACGATGGTACTTCCCGGCCTCTGAATAGGGGCCGGGATTTTCCATTTCTGGGGTTCATTCCGCCCTTTCATTCCGCCTTTCGTATCTCAACAACGGCTGTCTGTTCAAACTCACCCGGACCTCCCTATCCCCACACGGAATCCGTTGAAATTCTACTTTTATGAAGCAACTTTTCATGGTAGTAATTATTTACTTGAGATAGCTATTAAATAGAGAGGCCGTAGTGAATCCCGAGACGGGCAGCGAGCAACTGGCCACTATAATTGAAGAGACATCCTTCAACTGGCGCATAGCGTCCAAATTGGCGAATATAGCTCTCGCCTATTTTGCTGCCAACAAAATTGCGCTGTTAGTCCCAGATGCGGAGAAAGTTCTCACTGCCGTTTGGCCTGCTGCGGGAATCGGTATGGCAGCTCTTCTGCTCAACCCTCGGCGTCTTTGGCCAGTGATTCTGACTTCAATTTTCCTGGCAGGCAATGCGGCCAATCTGATTTCGGGCAGACCACTTCTCAATAGCCTCGGGTTCATGACTGCGAATGTCTTCGAATCAGTGTCCTGCGCGTGGCTGTTGACCAGTTTGTGCGGAAACAGCATTCGGTTCACACGTGTGAAGGAAGTCGGCGCATTAATTGTCGCGGCGATCTTTATGAACGCCTGCAGCGCATTGCTCGGGGCAATGACAGCCAGTCTTGCTGCGATCTCGCCATTCTGGGACTTTTGGCAAACATGGCTTGTTGCCGATGGCCTTGGCATTCTGCTCATCACCCCCCTGATCGTTTCGTGGGCGGACGTGAAGACTTATATGTTCAGCTGGAGAAATCATTTCCTCCTAGAGTCTACAGTATTTCTTACATTTTGGTGCGCTGTTTCATGGTATTCATTCCAGCCGCATCAGGTTCACGCGGTGTTTACTCCACAGCCATATATGCTTGTGGCGCTGTTGTGTTGGCCTGCATTGAGGCTGGGCTGGCGAACCTTGACGATATCACTTGCCTTGCTCTCCATCATCGCAGTCACTTCTCATTATCCTGAGGAACTTGAGCCGCTGCTTCGTGGTGGAAACGACATGGTGACCAGTTTGCTGATTGTGCAAGTGTTCATCGGTCTTACCGCCATCACGGCTTTTCTGCTTGTCTCAACGATGATTGAACGAAAGCAGGTTCAGGAGACGCTGCAACTCAGTCAGCAGAGGTACTCCTTGCTTGTCGATAACTCCATGGACGCAATATTCTTAGCCGATATGTCCGGTCGGTTTATTGATGTGAACCGGGAAGCAGAACGTCAGACGGGCTATTCCAGAAATGAGTTGTTACGTCTTGGCATACTTGATGTAGACGCACAACAAACGCCGGAGACCATGGAACGCTTTATGCCTGGACTCTTGAGGCAAGGCTGGGCGGCTTTTGAGACCCTGCACCGGCATAAGTCCGGCGGACTCATTCCAATCGACTTGCGGGTCACGGTGGTTCAGGAGGAGGGGAGAACACTCGTGCTCGGCTTTGCCCGCGACATCACTGAACGTAACAGTCTTGAAAGCCAACTCAAAGAGAGTGAAGAAAAGTTTCGGACTGTTGCTGACTTCACCCACGACTGGGAATACTGGCTCGGCGTGGATGGCCGACTGGTTTGGGTCTCTCCCTCCTGTGAGGTGGTGACGGGCTACACGAGTGAGGATTATTTGTCCGACCCGGATCTGCTGCGGCGGGTGGTGCACAAATCCGACGGAGCCTTATTTGATGATCATTTACAGGATGTTATGGCTGGCGTTACCGCGCCATGTGACATGGATTTCCGCATTGTGCATAAAGCAGGACAAACCGTTTGGCTCAACCACAAGTGCGTGAGCATATCTAGAACCGATGGCACCTCGCTTGGCAGACGTACTAGCAACAGGGACATCACTGACCGCAAGAAGATGGAAATGGCGCTTGAGGATACCAACCGTAAGCTTGAAACTTTGAGCGCTACAGATGGATTGACAGGGATAGCCAATCGACGGCGCTTTGACGAAGTGCTGGCTCAGGAGCATGCCCGGCATGCCCGTTCAGAAGCTGATCTGTCACTAATCCTTTTGGACATTGATCACTTCAAGGCGTTCAATGACATATACGGGCATGTCCCTGGCGATGAGTGTCTGCGCCAAGTCGCACGAACCACGGCGGGTTGCGTGACTCGTCCCGCCGATTTAGTCGCCCGTTATGGTGGTGAGGAATTTGTCTGCATTTTGCCGGAGACTGATCACCTCGGGGTACTTGTCCTCGCTGAGGAAATCCGTCGGAGCATCCTAGGCCTTGCTATCCCCCACAAGGGCTCGGACGTAGCAGAGTTCATCACCGCTAGCTTGGGCGTTGTCACTGTTAAGTGTACTGTGGGGGGGGCGGTTGAGGACATCATTGCTCAGGCGGATGATCTGCTCTACCAAGCCAAAGCTTCAGGTCGCAATCAGATCAAATTTGCGTGAACGGATCGGTGCCCTTGCTGGCTTTTACGGGACAGTAGGTCGGCATTCCGCCCTTCATTCCGCCCTTGCCAATTTCGACCAATGTTGCCCAGTGCCAACCGATGACGCTGAGTGAAATCGGGCCTTCGACGCGCTGCCCTGACTTTGACTATGCCGATTTGGACTTGTCCTTTGCTGTAGCCGTTTCCTTTGCCAGGGCCAACTCCTCAGCGGAAAAAACCTTGCCGATGTCTAGGATGATGACGAAGGTATCATCCTGCTTGCCGATGCCCTTGATGTAGTCGGTATTGACGGATGTGCCCATGCGCGGGGCGTCTTCGATGTGGTCCTTGGTTAGATCGAAGACCTCGCGCACCGCGTCCACCTTGCCGCCCATGATGACGCTCTCGCCCTCGAAGTCCACCTCCACGATGATAATACAAGTGTCCACCGTGGCCTCAGTGGTGGGCATGCCGAACTTGAGGCGCATGTCCATGACTGGCACGGCGTGACCGCGCAGGTTGATGACCCCGCACATGAAGTCCGGTGTGCGCGGGATTTTGGTGATGGAGGGCAGCTCCAGCACCTCGCGCACGCTGGAGATGTCTAGGGCAAAGACCTCCTTGCCCAGGGTGAAGTTCAGATACTGGCTGGTGTCGTTGCTTTTATCGTCTGCCATGATGCCCTCCTTTGCGGGCTGGCTGCTCCCGCAGGGGCTAGAACTTCTCAAACTGGTCGTCGTCGTTGTCCGCGCCCAGGTCAAGGTTAACTCCACCAGACTTGTTGCCCTTACTGGAGGACTTGCTGGCCGTGTAAGGTTTGGCCTTGGCCGCAGTATAGGTAGAGCCTGCGGGTAGGGCCTTGGTCTTCTTGGGTCGGAAGGTCTGCTGCGCGCCTCCAGCATCCACTCGGAAGAATCCCATGGTCTGCTGTAATTGCTGGGCCTGTGATGAAAGCTCCTCAGATGTGGAGGCCATCTCCTCGGAGGCCGAGGCGTTCTGCTGGATCACTTGGTCGAGCTGCTGGATGGCCTTGTTTATCTGGTCCGCGCCGCTGTTCTGCTCACCCGTGGCCGCTGCTATCTCTTGCACCAGGTCAGCCGTGCGCTGGATGTCCGGCACGAGCTTAAGAAGCATTTCACCTGCTTTCTCACTCACTGCCACAGTAGAACTCGAAAGCTCCTTGATTTCTCCAGCAGCAATGCCAGAACGCTCGGCAAGCTTGCGCACCTCGGCAGCCACCACGGCGAAGCCCTTTCCATGCTCTCCGGCTCTGGCCGCTTCGATGGCAGCATTCAAGGCCAGCAGGTTGGTCTGCCGGGCAATTTCCTCTACGATACTGATCTTCTCGGCGATGTGTTTCATGGCCACAACAGCCTTACCCACGGCCATGCCGCCCTCCTGGGCGTCCTTGGCAGCCTGCACTGCAATCTTCTGGGTCTGCTGAGCATTGTCAGCATTCTGTTTAATATTCGAGGACATCTGCTCCATGCTTGAAGAGGTTTCCTCAATGGCTGCAGCCTGCTCTGTCGCGCCCTGGGACAGGGACTCAGATGACGCGGACAGCTCCTCGGAGCCGGAGGCTACGTTGTCCGTGGCTCCTCGCACATCAGCCACCACTTGGCGCAGACGCAGCACCATGTCGTTCAAGGCAGCCGCGAGGATACCTATCTCATCCTTCTGATTGATGTCGAGCTGAGTTGTGAAGTCGCCTTCAGCCATGCGCTTGGCGAAGTCTACTCCCTGCATGACCGGTCGGGTGATGGCGATGGTAAGGATGATCCCGAGTGCCACGGCCAAGAGGAACCCGAAGGCCATGCCAATGCTCATTGTAATATAGCCCTTGCGCGAGTCAGCTTCGGCGGTCTTTACCGCGTCCTCGCCATACTTGACGTTCATGTCCACGAGCTTATTCAGAAGTGTTTCCGCAGCTTCAAAGGTCTTGCCGTTGTCGATAAGCGCCTGCTTGCTCATCGTTTGATAAAGTTCATCGCTGGGATTTGCCCAATAGGTCTTGGCCAGGGCGGTGTACTTCTCATGGTCGGCCCACCAGGCCTTCCATGCGGGCTCAAACTCCTTCCATACCTTCTCCTCTTCGGGAGTCTGCGGCAGTGGGAGATAAATGGCCCAAGCCGTATCAGCACGCTTCTTGGCGTCGTCAAAGCGCTTCAGGGCGTCCTTGATCATGTCTGGAGTGAGCTTGGTACAGAGCAGCGCGTTTTCTGCGCTGTCGACGGCCGTCTGCGCCTCCGAGATGACGAGCAGAGCCTGAACAGAGGGAAGCCGGTTCTTGCCGAGTTCATCAATGTCGGTAGAGAGGGTTCGCACCACAAGCATGCCTACGCCACCGATTGCCAACCCGATAATTGCCGTGGCGACAAACCCGCATATCAGTTTGACGCCAAGTCTGATGTTCTTCATGAAAGCCTCCCTCCTAGCATTGTCGAATATATGCTAAATATTTTGCGCTTCTAGATTATCGTATACACAAGCAGAATGAATTTGCCTACAGATTTGAAGGAAATTTCCGCTAGAAAGAATATGTACCTGTAATCCCATTGTTTTCTTGGGAACGGTGAGGGGGCAACATCCGTCAAGGTGGTGTACGGTCAAGGCCAGATACTCACATTTGGCGGATGAGTCACAGCTCCGAAAGCCAGTAATGACATGCCTCTGGCCTAGTCCATCAACGCCGTTTTAGGCTGAGTCCGTCCTCATACTTGACGCCCCCAAGACAACGCCCCCGCCTCGTGCTACCGAGACAGGGGCGCTGAACTTGGTGGCCATCAGCCTTTAGTCGTCCTGGCCAAGGGTCTGCCAGATCCCATGGCCGACAAAACTGGCCACAAAAAGTAACGAGGCGGCTAGTCCGTAGGCGAGGATCTTGGCGGGATCTCCTTCGGCTCTCAGGAGGACCTTCTCAAAGGCGTTGTACGCGAACGTGAATGAGTCCTTGGCTTCCATGGCTGCCCCTAATGGTGAATGAGGGCAAGAACAGCCCCGCCGGTGCGTTCCAAGTGCATACTTTCCTCCACGTCGAGCCCTCCGTCCTGTGCGGCCCGCGTATACGTGTTCAGCACGTTGAACATAGTCGCGCCCTCTTCCAGAGGCCAAGCCCGTTCCACGGCCTCAGCCATCTTCTTGGTCAGCATAAACTGGCTGTTCAGGCGGGTGAAGGTCTCGCTGGGGTTGGCCACCGGCGTCTGTGTCGAGATCATGAACTGGTTCTGGCTCCGGCCTGACTCTGCGACCACCTGGCCCAGCAGCTCCGGGAACTCGTCCAGGGCTCTGCGGCTGGTGTGCCGGAACCGGGAGGACGCAGCCGCTGCCAAGGCAATCAAGCCATTGCTGCAGATAAGCCGGTAGAAGTAGGCCTCCAGGCAGAAGGCCAGGGTACCCACCTCGCTGTTGCCCAAGCTCACGCCAGGGACAATGCGGTCCTTGGGGGCCACGCCGAAGATCCTGTCGTAGTTGGGGACCTTCACCAGCATGAGGCTGTCATCGAGCGAGAACTGCACCTCCTGGGTGGGCGCAATCCCGTGCTCGAGCATGGCATACAGGACTTCAATGTTGTCAATGGCCGTGTACCTGTCGGTGAAGACCGCACGGATCGACTCGCCATTGAAGCGGCAAAACAGCGTGTCGCGACCCTTGGCTTCTTCTCGGACCCAGTGATTCAGGTTGTGCGCTTGAAGTTCAGTCGGACAGCGCTCCAGATAGGTCATCGGGATACGCAGCTTGTTAGCCACCAGCCTCTGGGCGCTGGGCAGAACAGCTACTTCTTTGCCGCTGATCCTGGCGGTGCCCAGGCTCTCGAACTCGATGTCCGAGACAGGGATCACCTGGTCATGGTTGCCCCGGCTTTGCATGTGCACACGGCCAACAAGGGCCTCAAGGGTCGTTGTGCCTCTCATGGCTTTCTCCTTTGTTCGGGTTCAGAAACGACAAAGCCCCTCGCGGTTGGTTGACCGGGAAGGGCAGCATGGGGCGGTCTGACGGGGTGGAGCGAGGTCTACCAGGCTTCGCAAGCTTGGCGGTAGGCACAGTCGCTACAGAGCCATCCCCTCGTAGGCACGAAGATACGAGCGTCGATGCCAGCCAAAGCGCCCACGGCTATCTTGGCGAACCGCCTTCTGTCTCTGGCGGTTCTGGTGGTGTCGTAGCGCTCGAACTTGGGAGTCTTGAGCTTCCGCAGGACGTCCATCCTGCAATGAGTGTTCGAGAGGGCTGGAGCGTGCCCACCGGCGGTGAGCAGGTAGCTGTAAGCGGTCAACTGCAGGTCATCGTCCACGGCGGACAGGCTCTTCTGCTGGGCGGCGGTCTTGTGATCCACAACAATCAAGTTGCCCTGCCCATCACGCAGGAGCAGGTCAATGACGCCGACCAGCTGGTACTCAGTGGCCTTGGAGTCGCTGGAGTACAGAGGCGCGGACAGGGGCAGTTCCACAGCCAAGACCTCAGCCCCGCCCAGGTCAACCGCCTCATGGAACGTCTTGAGCATGTTCCTGCCCATGAGGATGGCCGATGTCAGATCCGGGGTTTCCTTCTTGAAGATCACTGGGACGTCTGTTGCCTGGATTTCTCCGGCCAACTGCTCGGTAAAGAGGTCCTCCAGGATGTCCAGGGGCTCGGTGATGCCCTGTTGCAAGCCAAGGTAGTATCGTTCAAGCGAGGCGTGGATTGCCTTGCCAAAGGGGAGGGAGATGGACAGACGTTCAGGGGGACGGCGTTCGACATACTGAAAACGGTACTTCAGCCCGCAGCTCAGGTAGCTGAAAATCTGGCCGTGGGAGACGTGCAGGGAGTTCTGAAGCTCAGCGAGGGCTGCGTTTCCGGTCAATGGACACCTCCGACGGTTTGGCGTTCAAGCGGCTGAACCTGAGGCAACGGCGTTCTCTCCGGGTTGTTGAATTCCTCGATGAGCAGAGAGGCCTCATGCTTGGTGATATGAGCCA
>Ga0118677_10003007_pt1 | contig 32838 bp, 27 predicted proteins | sample AliMusrvi5mmetaG_FD_86154 | JGI IMG/M metagenome (GOLD analysis project Ga0118677, IMG submission 86154) | reverse complement strand
CATCCCGTCCCCCGGTATCCAGGGCACGAGCTTGCCTCGATTCCTTCCCATGACTTCCCCTCCAAAGAGGGGGGTCAGTTTTCATGTCGCCAGAGGGTCAGTTTCTGATGTCGCCTGACACCCATGGCCGCCAGCCGGGACTGATGGATCAAGGCGCGCTCCTGGGCCATGCGCTGCGCCAGCTCCTGGGCCACCCGCTGCTCCAGGGACTGGTTCAGGTCGCGCAGGGCCACCTCCGCCCGGTGGAGCTCCGTGTGATCGAGCAGCACGGCCAGGTGGCAGTCCTGGCCATCCAGCCTGATGCCGGACAGGCTTATGCGCATATTTTTAATGGACCCGTCCTTGCAGCGGTTGGTGATGGTCGAGCTAAAGGTCTCATTCTCGTTTTGGAGGCTCTCCTGGAGGGCTTCCCGCTCCTGCGGGTTCACCCAGATACCCTTGTCCAGGAGGCTCTGGCCCAGGACCTCCTCGCGGCTCCAGCCCAACAGCTCAACCCAGGCATCGTTGACCTGGAGGAGCTGGCCCCCCTCGGCCAGGGTGACGCTCATGCCGCAGGGTGAGGCATCGAAGACCTGCCGGAACCGAGCCTCACTGTGCACCAGGGCGGCCTCTGCCGTCTTGCGGTCGGTGATGTCATGGACCAAGGAATAGAGGACCGTGCGCGACCCCAGCGGGATGGGGCTGGAATACACTTCGACCTCCCGGACCCGCCCATCGGCCAGGTGGTGCTGGAACTCGAAGTGGCGGAGGCCCAGGCTGCGGGCCTGTGCCATGGCCGCGAACACCTTCTCCTCGGGCATCCGGTTGAGCCGGGAGATGGGGCTACCCCGCAGCTCCTCCAGGGCATAACCGTAGAAGGACGCAGCCGATGGATTGGCATCCAGGATGACCCCATTGTCAGGATCAATGATCAGCTTGGGCCCCAGGTTCAGCTCGAACATGGCGCGGAAGCGCGCCTCGCTCTCCCGCAGCGCATCCTGGTCCTCCTTCGCGCGGCTGATGTCATCCAGGATCCAAAGGGTGCCCTGGCTCAGGTCCGAGGGATCGATGGCCCGGCCGTTGTAGTGGATCCAGATGGACCGCCCGTCCTTGCGGAACAAGCGCTGAACGGTTTCATAGGTTTCGCCCTTCGCGAGGATGGGATAGGCCTCCTGGCCCATTCGTTCGTAGGCCTCGTCGTCGGCATAGAGCCGCCGGGTGGTTTGGCCGACCATCTCCTCGCCACGATAACCGAAGGTCCTTTCCATCCATGGATTGACCCAGACCTGCCTGCGATCCATCACCACCGAGATGCCCACATTCGCACTCTCAAGGATGATTGACTGCTCACGCTGAACCCGAGCGAGCTCGTCCTGGTATTTCTTCTTCTCGGTGATGTCCTGGGCAAAGACCAGGATGGATTCCCGACCTTCGAAGCTGACCTTGCGCCCCGTGGACTCGACATCCACCACCGTTCCATCCAGGGCCAGGTACCTCATTTGGCGAACCGACATCTCCAAATTCACTTCCTGGACGGATTGAAGCCGCTGCCTCGACAGTTCCCGGTCCTCAGGGTGAATGCGGTCCAGGACGAGTTTCCCTAGCAGTTGCGATGGCTCGGTGGCCTTGAGCAACCTCAAGGCGGCAGGGTTCAAGTAGGTGAAGCGGTCCTCCCGGTGGAGCAAGAGTGCCACGGGGCTGCCCTCCACCACGGCCCGGAACAGGGCCTCACTTTCCCGCAGGGTGTTCTCCGCAATCTTGGCCGCGGCTTGGGCCCGTTTCTGTGCGGAGACATCCACATAGGTGATCAGCACGCCCAAATCCGGACCCGGCGCTGGCTCGGCCGTCACCTGGAGCCAGGTGATTTCACCATCTGGGCGGCGGACCCCCATGGCGACCGGCTCAATTCGCCGGCGCTCGGTCAGGGCCCTAACACTGGCGTACTCCACCGGCGGCATGGGGCTCCCATCCGGGCGCAGGATGTCCCAGTAGGCGCCTTTGAAGTTCCTGCGAAGGAGATCATCGGAGGAGATTCCGAGCAGGGTTTCACTGGCCGGGTTGGTCATCAGGATGTTGCCCGCGGCATCGGTGAGGGTTACTCCGATCGGCAGGGCTGTGAACATGGCCCGGAAGAGCGCCTCGCTGTGGCTCAATGCCACCTGGGTCTCGACCTGGGGGGAGATATCCACAAAGGTCACCCGGCACTCCTGGGCGAGAGGGGCCACCGGAGCCGCATCCATCCGAATCCAGTGCTTCGTTCCAGATCCATCCAGGCAGGCCAGGACACAGGAGTCTGCCACCTGCCCGGCAAAGCGTTTGGTGAGGAAGGCCAGGAAGGCGATCCGGCTTTCTCCCGTGAGGAACCGCTGGAAGGGTTGGCCCAGAAGGCTGGAGCGTTCCTTCCCCAGGAGACTGGAGGCTCTAAGATTGGCCCGCGAGATTCGACCCGCCGCATCCAGGCTGAGGTAGCCCACGGGGGCGAGATCGTAAAGCTCGGTGTAGGTCTGGAGCAGGTCCGCCTGCTCCTCCGTGATCCGCCGAAGCTCGAGGTTCTGCACCTCCAGCTCGGACTGGTGCGCCTGCAGTTCGTGGGCGAGCTGGGTGTGGTCGTTCTGTTCTGCGGCCCTGTCGCCACCCCGCGCCAGGCAGTCCCCGGCCTGCTGCCTCAATCGGGCAGCCTCACCGGCAGGGCCCCTCTTCGCCATCGCGGTCTTCCTGGAGGCTCAGCCTCACTCGATCCGAACAAAGCGCCTGGGCTGGGAAGTCCCCAGGGGTGATGTATCCAGAGTTGACCACCCCTCAGTCTTGTTCGGTTCGAACCAGCTCTTCCTTGATTTTTACCCGGCACGGCTGATCCAGACCGCTGGCTTGGCGCCGTGGTCATGGCCCCCAAGCCAGAGTCACCCATGGGCCAGCAAGCATGAGTGGATGCCCCCGCAGGCGACTTCGGCCACCTTCGCTTGCCGCCCCCCCCTCCCCCGGCCAAAATGGAATGTTTGCAGTGAAACACCATGCACCGATCGCCATGACCTTCAGGAGAAGCGCCCCATGAACGCATCCAAGCAGGACACCTACCTCAAGGAATGGCAATCCCAGGAAGCCACCGCTGAGCAGATGCTGCCCCTCCTCGGCAGCCTCTACCGGGACAAGAACATCGTGATCACGGTGTATGGACGCTCCCTGGCCCACTGCACCGCCATCGACATCCTCAAGGCCCACCGCTTCGCCCGGCAGATCCTCGACAATGAGCTTTCGGTCATGGACTCCTTCCCCTTGCTGGAAGCCATCAGCCAGCTGGACCTGGCCCCGGCCCGCATCGACCTGGGCAAGCTGACCTACCACTTCTCCACGGAGGGCGGCGGCCTGACTGCCGAAGCCTATGTGCGCCGGGAGCTGGCTAGCGTCAACACCGGGGTGAGCCCCATCCTCGACGAGCCCCAGGACATCGTCCTGTACGGTTTCGGTCGCATCGGCCGCCTTCTGGCCCGCCTCCTCATCGAGAAGGCCGGCAGCGGTGAGAAGTTCCGCCTCAGGGCCGCCGTCGTGCGCAAGGGCGCCGCCGACGATCTCCTCAAGCGCGCCAGCCTCCTGCGCCGGGACTCGGTCCACGGCCCCTTCGACGGCATCATCACCATCGACGAGGAGGAGAACGCCATCATCGCCAACGGCAACATGATCCGCATGATCTACGCGGACAGCCCCGAGGGCGTGGACTACACCCAGTACGGCATCCGCAATGCCATCCTCATCGACAACACGGGCAAGTGGCGGGATCGGGCCGGCCTCAGCCGGCACCTCCAGGCCCCGGGCATCGCCAAGGTCATCCTCACGGCCCCGGGCAAGGGGGACATCCCCAACGTCGTGGCCGGAGTCAACCATGACCTCATCACCGACCAGGAGCAGGTCTTCTCGGCGGCCAGCTGCACCACCAACGCCATCGTGCCGATCCTAAAGGCCCTCAACGACCGCTATGGCATCGCCCACGGCCATATCGAGACCTGCCACTCCTACACCAACGACCAGAACCTCATCGACAACTACCACAAGGCTTCCCGCCGGGGCCGCAGCGCGCCTCTGAACATGGTCATCACCGAGACCGGCGCCGCCAAGGCCGTGGCCAAGGTGATCCCCGACTTGGCCGGGAAGCTGACCGGCAATGCCATCCGGGTGCCCACCCCCAACGTCTCCCTGGCGATCCTCAACCTGGAACTGGGCCAGGCCGTCACCGTGAGCGAGATCAACGGCTACCTGCGGAGCATGTCCCTGGAATCGCCGCTGCAGAATCAGATCGACTACACGAACTCGCCGGAGGTGGTCTCCAGTGACTTCGTGGGCTCCCGCCACGCGGGCGTGGTGGACTCCCTTGCCACCATCGCCGAGGGCAACCGCATCGTCCTCTACGTCTGGTACGACAATGAGTTCGGCTACAGCTGCCAGGTGGTCCGCATGGTCCAGAGGATGGCGGGCATCGAGCTACCGTCGCTGCCCTAAGGGAAGACCAAGGACCAGACGCACCGTTTCGACGCCCGGGTTGTGCCGGCTGATGCCTCCGTCGGAGACATGGGTGGCGCTTAGCTTGGCGTAGACCCTGGTGCCGAGGTGGATGACCAGGGACGCGCTGGAGCGGAACTGCAGCCTGCTCCCCAGGTCCAGGTGGCTGAGGTCCGGGTAGAAGCCTGGCCCGAAGCTGAGTTCCCCCTCAAGCCGCCGCCCCAGGGGCCTCCTGAGCGCCAGCCCCCCGCCGACCCACCGCCCCTGGGCATTGCCCTCGGCCGCCAGCCACAGGCTGAAACGCCGGTCCACGACCAGGTGCTCGACCTCCAGGGCCAGGAACAACTGTCGCGGAGGGTGCCGCAGAGGCCCGAAACCCAGGCCAAGGTTCAGCCAGGTCTCGGCACCCCGGGCAGGCGACGCAACCGTCCCTAGGAGCGCCGTCAGGAGCAGGGCCCCGGCGATCTTGAGGAAGGGATGCCTGACCATGGACCGGGCCCCCGACAAGGGCCAACCCGCAGGAACTCCGGGGTTCCCCCTTCTAGCCCTCCGGGTAAACCCGCCCTGGCCTCGGCCAAAGAGGGCCCAAGGATGAGGGTTCTCCAACATGGGTTGCAGTGGACAGATCAACCATGCCGGGAAAGGGTAGGCGGCTTACGGGTATCGGCTTAGTGCAGCTTGAAGCGCCCGGTGAACTCCTGCTGCTGGTTGGCCGGCAGAGCCAGGTCGCCACCGTGTCCGAGAGCAGCGGCTACCTGCGCACCATGTCCATGGAATCGCCTCTGCAGAATCAGATCGACCACACCAACTCGCCGGAGGTGGACTCCCTGGCGACCCTCGCCGAGAGCAGCCGCATCGTCCTCTCCGACTGGTACGACTACGAGTTCAGCTGCAACTGCCAGGTGGTCGACTTGGCCCAGAAGTTGGTCGGCGTCGAGCTACCCCCCCCTGCCCTAAATCACTTCAAATCGGTTTCTAATAATTTACAGAAAAATCATAAAGACCACGAAGAACCAAGTAGTTTTCTTCGTGGTCTTTTTTTCTTCGAGGTTGTTTTTTTGATTCAGGCCGTGCCGAAGAGTCGGTCGCCAGCATCCCCGAGGCCGGGCAGGATGTAGCCCTTCTCATTCAGCTGCCGGTCCACGGCACCCACGATGATGCAGAGGTCCGGGTGGTCGCCCTGCAGGCGTTCCAGACCTTCGGGAGCGGCGAGGACGGACACGAGGGTGAGGTTCACAGCACCGGCATCCTTGAGCTGCCGAACAGCCTCGGAAGCACTGCCACCGGTGGCGAGCATGGGATCGAGCACGAAGACAGGGCGGGCCTCCAGCAGGGGCGGAAAGTTGCGGTAGTAGGGCACGGGCACCAGCGAGTCATGGTCCCGGTAGAGGCCCAGGTGGCCTACCTTTGCGGTGGGGAGCAGGTGCAGGAAGGAGGGCAGCAGGCCCAGCCCGGCGCGAAGCACCGGCACCAGCACGGGGTCCAGGGACTTCAGGCGCAGGGTGCTCGTGCGCTCCAGTGGCGTCTCCACCACCACGGACTCCGTGGGGAGCGAGCGCGTCGCTTCCACGGCGAGGATGAGACCCACTTCTTCGATCAGTGAACGGAAGAGGCTGCCGGGCGTCTTCCGATCGCGGATGAGCGAGAGCTTGTGGTGGACGAGGGGGTGGTCGAGGGTATGGATGGTCATGGTTGCCCCTTGAATCGTCGGCGGAATCCCGGGTCGCTGGCACGATACCTGGGGCCACAGGCGCGAGTTGAAGCGTAGCAGGGGCCGGGCTTGGGGCGGGATGGGAAGCTGCCGAAAAACCCGGCTGTGAAGCCTGTCACTCGCGGTGCCCGCAGGGCCGTTCGGCTTGGTCGAAGTCCCAGCAAAATCCCCGCAGATGTAGATGGCATACATGTTCAGAAAGATTCGGAAGTCGGGAGGCATGGACGTTTTTCCCGCCGACGCGCCCTACAGGGAGGCCCTGAACCTTAGAAATGAATCTCCCCCAGCCGAGAGGTAGCGACAAAAAAAATGAAGATTTTTGAAATTTCTCTGTTGACCACATCCAGATCGCTGGTTTCATGTTGAATCAGAGGAAAAACGGCCGATCATCTTCCCCATAGGGCCAGCAGTGAGGTATCTGAGATTTGGAGCGTGGGAAATGCTAAAGAAAGTCGCCATTTTTAAGGCCCTCGATGTGGAAATCAAGAAGCAAAGGGGTCCTGTGGCGGTCAAGGACGGCTACAAAGGGCATCACAGCCTAAAGGAAGAGTTAAGTCAGCCTGGAATCACCATTTTAGGTGAAGTGGCCGGGGGCGACCCTGGCCGTGGACAGGTCCGGGAGTCCTACAAGGCCTCCACTCACGGCAAAAGCCTGGCCGAAAACGGGGCTCGCGCCCTTTCGGTGGCCACGGACAAGTTCCTTTACTTCGGTGAGGACAAGCACCTCTCCGAAGTGCGCGCCCAAGTGAAACTGCCCCTGATCCGCCGCGAGTTCATCTTCGAGGAATACCAGGTCGAGGAGAGCAAGATCCTCGGCGCCGACGCCATCTTCCTCATGCCCGCCCTCCTCAGCCAGGACCGTCTCCAGACCCTCCTGAAGTTTGCCACCAGCAAGGGGCTGGACGTCGTGGTGGAGGTCACCTCCGAAGATGAGCTGGCCCACGCCGTGGACGCCGGAGCCGACATCATCTGCGCGGTGGGCCGGAACCTCGACACCTGGGAAGCCAACTGGGACAAAGCCATCGCTCTGGTGAAGAAAGTCCCCAAGAGCTGCCTCAAACTCGTCGAGGGAGGCGCCCAGCGCCTGGAGCAGATCAAGCAGGTGGAAGCCCTCGGCGTCCACGGCATCCTGATCGGTGACGCCCTCCTCGATGACTACTATCCCGGTAAGCGACTGGCCCAGATTCTGGCCGGCGTGGAACCTCCGAAAAAAGCCGCGAAGCCCAAGGGCAAGACCGGCTCTGCCGCTGACGCGGCGTTAGCCCCCACGGCCGTACCCGCGGCCAAGGAACGTATATCCACCCAGCGGAAAGAATCGGATAAACCTGGCGCGAAAGTTGCCAAGGGAACCCCATCTTCCCGCACGACCCCTTCCAACCCCGCCCAAAAGGGCGTAAAGGAGCCACCCATGGCCGATCCTATCCAGGTCACCCCCACCGAAGCCCCCGCCGCCAAGAAGGCTGCGCCCAAGAAGGCCGCGCCGAAGAAGGCCGCCCCCAAGAAGCCCGCCGCGAAGAAGGCTGCGCCGAAGAAGGCCGCCCCCAAGAAGGCCGCCCCCAAGAAGGCCGCCGCGAAGAAGGCCGCCCCCAAGAAGGCCGCCGTGAAGAAGGCTGCCCCCAAGAAGGCCGCCGTGAAGAAGGCCGCTCCCAAGAAGGCCGCCGTGAAGAAGGCCGCTCCCAAGAAGGCCGCCGTGAAGAAGGCCGCTCCCAAGAAGGCCGCCGTGAAGAAGGCCGCCCCCAAGAAGGCCGCCGTGAAGAAGGCCGCTCCCAAGAAGGCCGTCGTGAAGAAGGCGGCTCCCAAGAAGGTCGTCGCCAAGAAGGCCGCCCCCAAGAAGGCCGCCGTGAAGAAGGCTGTGAAGAAGGCCGCGCCGAAGAAGGCCGCCGCCAAGAAGCCGGCCGCCAAGAAGGCCGTGAAGAAGTAGGTCTAACGACCACATCAACCTGGCTACTATCAGAGAGGCGCGCTGGCGCGCCTCTCTGAGTCGGGTGACCCCATGAACATCATCGACCGTGTTTCCGCCCTCGAAGTGCTCGACAGCCGTGGGAATCCCACCGTGCTGGCCCGAGTGCAACTTTCCGATGGGACGGTAGGTCAAGCCATCGTTCCCTCAGGCGCCTCGACCGGCAGCCGGGAAGCCCTTGAGCGCCGTGATGGCGACAAGAAGCGCTACCTGGGCAAGGGCGTGCTGGGCGCGGTGGATGCCATCAACGTCGAGCTGTCAGCCGCCCTCTCGGGGATGGACCCCTTCCAGCAGGCCGAACTCGACGAGATGATGATCGATCTGGACGGCACTGAGAACAAGGGCCGCTTGGGCGCCAATGCCGTGCTGGGTGTTTCCATGGCCCTGGCCGACGCCGCTGCCAAGGCCAGCCGCATGCCGCTCTATCGTTATCTTGGCGGTGCCTCGGCCCGCCTGCTGCCCGTGCCCATGATGAACATCCTCAATGGCGGTGCCCACGCCGACAACAACGTGGACATCCAGGAATTCATGATGCTGCCCGTGGGGGCCCCGAATTTCCGCGAGGCCCTCCGCTGGGGCGCCGAGGTCTATCACTCCCTGAAGGGGGTGCTGAAGGCTCGCAAGCTGGCCACGGGCGTCGGAGATGAGGGCGGCTTCGCCCCGAACTTGGGCTCCAACGAGGAGGCCCTCGAGCTCATCGGCGAGGCCGTCAAGAAAGCCGGCTTCAAGCTGGGCAAGGATGTGTTCCTCGGCCTGGACTGCGCAGCCAGCGAGTTCGCCAACGCCAAGGGCTACACCCTGGATGGCGGCCAGAAGAGTGCCGCCCAACTGGTGGAGTATTACCAGGGCCTGGTCGCCCGCCACCCCGTGATCTCCATCGAGGACGGCTTCGCCGAGGGCGACTGGAAGGGCTGGAAAGCACAGACCGTTGCCATGGGCGCCAAGACCCAGTTGGTGGGTGACGATCTCTTCGTGACCAACCCGGCCATCCTGTCCAAGGGCATCAAGGAGGGTGTGGCCAACGCCATCCTCATCAAGCTGAACCAGATCGGCACCGTCACCGAGACACTCCAGGCCGTGGAGATGGCCCACAAGGCCGGCTATCGGGCCATCATCAGCCACCGCAGCGGTGAGACTGAAGACACCTTCATCGCCGACCTGGCCGTGGCCACCGGGGCCGGTCAGATCAAGACCGGCGCCCCCTGCCGCACGGACCGAGTCGCCAAGTACAACCGCCTGCTCCAGATCGAATGGGAGCTGGGCGCCGCCGCGCGCTATGCCGGCCGGGAAGCCTTCGGAACCCGCCTCGGGTAGGCACAACAGGGAGACCCCCGCATGAACGCCAACTGGCTCCTGAAGTCCTCCACGCTGTGGGGAGTCCTGGGAGCCTCAGGCCTTCTGTCCCTGGCGGCCATGCTCTTCTCCCAGGGGGGACTGCCCGAGCTGCGGAAGCGGGAGGCCGAACTGACGGCCGCCCGCACGCACCTGATCGAGCTGAATCACCGGAACCGGGAGCTCATGGCCGAGGTCCAGCGCCTGGCCGCCAAGGACCCCGAGCTGATGGAGGCCCTGGCCCGGCGCCAGGGCTATGCCCGCAAGGGAGAGACCGTCTACACCTTCCGGAACCGCGAGCGCTAGCTTGGACCTCTACCTGGCATCGGCGGCGGGCAATGTCTTTGGCTACCTCTGGGAGGACGAGGCTAAAGATTGCTCCGGTGAGGATTATGCCAAAATCCTGTGTCCCAAGGGGAGTGGGTTCGGTTTAGATGGCCTTTTTTTGATGCAAAGGCCGAAAATGGGTCTGTGGCGCCTCGAGCACTGGGATACAGATGGTTCCAAGTCCTTTTGCTCCAATGGTAGTAGGGCCGCCTTGATTATCTGTGGGGCCCCGGGAAATGCCCTGGTGGAGGCCGAGTGCAGTGGTGAGCGCGTCCTGCTGCGTCGCGAAGGAAACCGAGTCGGCATCCGCATGCCGGAGGGTGCCGGCTTCGGCCTGAGTGCCGTACCCATGACCACAGCGTGGCCTGCGGGCTTCGGTTGGATCGGCAATCCGCAACTCGTGCTGAGGGTGCCTTCCGTGGCCGCGGTGGACCTGCCCACCTTCGCGCCGCCGCTACGCCACCACCCCGCATTCCCTGGCGGTACCAACGTCAACGTGGTGGAAGTGCTCTCGCCCGGTGAAGCAAAACTCCGCTCCTGGGAGCGGGGCGTGGAGGGTGAGACGCTCTGCTGCGGAACGGGCAGTGCCGTCACCGCCGCCTGGCTGGCCCAGACCGATGGCCCCACCGACTGGCGCATCCACACCGCCGGTGGTGAGGTCGTGGACGTGAGCCTCGACCTCGCCGCTGATGGGAGCTGGCGGGATCTCTGGCTCTCTGGACCCGTCCGCCGGCTCGGCGTCGTGCACCCTGATCCCTCGATGTTGCTTGGTTTGCGGCCTTAAGAACCTCTGCTCCTCCCCGTGGAACCTCTCCTGTTAGACTGGTGTGTTCCACACCCAAGGGGATATCGAAATGCGTGGTTCCACCCTCGCCAGCACATTGAAAGGGGCCGCCTGATGCGCGCTCGGGTGGTGGTGTTGGCGAACCAGAAGGGTGGGGTGGGCAAGACCACCTCGGCCATCAACCTGGCCGCCTCCCTCGCGATGATGGAAAAGATGGTGCTGCTGGTGGACTTCGATCCCCAGGGACACAGCACCACGGGCCTGGGTTTCCCCAAACCGGATCACCGCGCCGGCTCCTACGCCCTGATGAAAGGCGCTCCCGCTGAGGCGCTGCTGCTCAGCACCGAGGTGCCCATGATGCAGGTCATTCCCGCAGGCAAAGACCTGGCCCAGCTGGAATTCGAGCTCTTCGAGATGCCCCAGCTCCAGGTGCTCAAGCAGGCCCTGGCCCCGATCATGGACCGCTTCGACTACATCATCATCGACCCCCCACCCAGCCTCGGCATGATCACCCTCAACGCCCTCACGGCCGCAGATGAAGTCATCGTCCCCATGCCCTGCGAGTTCTTCGCGCTGGATGGCCTGGCGGAACTCACCGAGACCCTGCGCCGCATCCAGTCCGGTCCGAATCCCAACCTGAAGCTGGGCGGTATCCTGCTCACCATGGCTGAAGAGCGCACCAACCTCGGTGCCGCCGTGGCCGCCGAAGTCCGCCACGCCTTCCCCGGCAAGGTCTTCCAGACCATGATCCCCCGGAACATCCGGCTGGCCGAGGCACCCAGTCACGGCAAGCCCGTGGCCTTCTACGACCTGCGCTCCAAGGGCGCCCAGGCCTACCTGAGCCTCGCGAGAGAGTGGCTGGGTCTGGAGATCCCCGCGAGGAGGGAAGCCTGATGACCACCCCGTTGAAGCGACCGGCCCTGGGCCGGGGACTGACCTCGCTCATGAGCCAGATGGCGCCGGAGGACAACGCCCAGCGCGAGCTGCCCCTCGGCAGCCTGGTGCCCAACCGGGCCCAGCCCCGCACACACTTCGACGAGACGGCGCTGCTGGAACTGGCCGAAAGCCTGAAGCAGCACGGCATGGTGCAGCCCATCGTGGTCCGCAAGGTGGGCCAGATGTTTGAGATCATCGCCGGCGAGCGCCGCTGGCGGGCGGCCCGCAAGGCAGGCCTGGCCATGGTGCCCGTGGTCATCAAGGAGGTTCCGGATGACCGGCTCCTGGAGATCGCCCTGGTGGAGAACATCCAGCGCCAGGAGCTGAACCCCATCGAAGAAGCCACGGCCTACTGGCAGCTGGGCGAGCATCTCCGCCTCACCCAGGAGCAGGTGGCAGACCGCGTGGGCAAGTCCCGGCCCCAGGTGGCCAACACACTCCGCCTGCTCCGCCTCCCGGCAGAGCTGAAGGCGGAGGTCGCCACCGGCAAGCTCAGCACCGGTCACGCCAAGGTGCTGCTGGGCGTATCCGACCCCCGGCTCCAGGAACAACTGGCCTTCGAGGTGGTGGACCAGCAGCTCAGCGTGCGCGCCCTAGAGGCGCGCATCCAGCAGCTCCAGAAGCAGACGAAGACCAAGGGGAAGAAAAAGCATCCCCAGGAGCTGTTCATCAAGGCCGCCGCCGAGGAGCTGACCCAGTCCTGGGGTACCAAGGTAGAGATCAAGGCCAAGGGCAAGTCCGGTTCTGTGGTGCTCCACTTCGGCAGTGACGCCGAATTGGATCGCCTGTTCGAGGCCCTCAAGCACGGTCCGGCCAAGCGCCGCTAGGAGGTTCCCATGTCGTCCTGGTTCGTCAAGAAGCGCCAACAGAAGACCGCCGTCGAGGAGAAGACCGTCCGGGTGCCCGAGGGCCTCTGGATCAAGTGCGAGGCCTGCAAGGAGTTGATCTACCGCAAGGAGCTGGTCAACACCCACAACGTCTGCCCCAAGTGCGGCTACCACTTCCGCATCGGGGTGGAGGAGCGCCTTGAGAACCTCATGGACGAGGGCTGGACCACGCTGTTCGGCAACCTGCGCAGCGTGGACCCCCTGGGCTTCGTGGCCATGAAGAGCTACAAGGACCAGCTCAAGAAGCTGGAGCAGGAGGGCCAGACCGAAGACGCGGTCGTGGTGGTGGAGGGTACCCTCTCGGGGCACCCGGTGGTCACCGCCATCATGAACTTCGACTATCTGGCCGCCAGCATGGGCAGTGTGGTGGGCGAGAAGCTGCGCCTGGGTGCCGAGAAGGCCCTGGAGAAGCAGTGCGCCTTCATCATCGTCAGCTGCAGTGGCGGAGCCCGCATGCAGGAAGGCACCCTCTCCCTCATGCAGATGGCCAAGGTGAGTGCCGCCCTGGCCAAGCTGGACATGGCCGGCCTGCCCTATCTGAGCATCCTCACGGATCCCACCACCGGTGGAGTCAGCGCCAGCTACGCCATGCTGGGGGACCTCAACATCGCCGAGCCCAAGGCCCTCATCGGCTTCGCCGGCCCCCGGGTCATCGAGCAGACCATCAAGCAGAGCCTGCCAGAGGGTTTCCAGCGCTCCGAGTTCCTACAGGCTCACGGCATGGTGGACAAGGTGGTGAACCGCGATGACCTCAAGCACTTCATCGCGGGCTGCCTGGCCTGGATGATGCCCTCCACCCGGGACTGATGGCCGACACCAACGCCCCCAGCTTCATCGCACGCCTTCAGGAGCGGGGCCACCTGGGCATCAAGTGCGGGCTGGAGAATATCCAGGCCCTGCTGGCCGGCCTGGGCCACCCGGACCAGAACTTCCCCGTAATCCTCATCGCCGGTACCAATGGCAAGGGCAGCACCGGTGCCTTCCTCGCCCACATGCTCCAGGCCGCAGGCCTGGTGGTGGGCTGGACCACCTCGCCCCACCTCACGGACGTCACGGAGCGGATCTGGGTGGACGGCGAGCCCATCGGTCTGGGGGCTCTGGAACTCTTGTTGGGCGAGGCCTTCGAGGCGGAAGAACAGGCCGGCATCCAGGCCACCTACTTCGAGCTCATGATCACGGCCGCCCTGTCGGCCTTTCGCATGACCGGCGTGGAGGTGGCCCTCTTGGAAGTCGGCATGGGCGGCCGCTGGGATGCCACCAATGCCACGGACCCCATCATGACCGTGCTGACCACCATCGGCCTCGATCATCAGCAGTACTTGGGCGACACCCGCGAAGCCATCGCCCGCGAGAAGCTCTGCACGGCCCGGGAGGGGCGCCCCCTGGTGCTCGGCCCCAGCCTCGACCCCGAGTGGATCCGCCCCCTCCTGCCCTGTGCCCCGCACCTGAAACCCGCCCCGCGGCTGGGCCCCGCCGATATCCGCTGGGACCACTCGCGGGTGGGGGGGCGACGCGTGGGCCTGCCTGGCCTGCACCAACTGGACAACCTGGCCACGGCCTTCGAAGCGGTCCGGCAGCTCCAGGCACTCGGCTTCCCCATCTCCGAGGAGCCCCTCTGGGCGGGCGTGGCCCGCACCCACTGGCCAGGGCGGCTCTGGAAGGTAACGGGTCTCGACTCCGTGTGGATGGACGGCGCCCACAACCCCGATGGGGCCCAGGTCCTGGCGGAGCATGCCTTGGCCTGCGGCGTGCGACCCCATCTGTTCTTCGGGGCCATGGCCGACAAAGACATCGCCGGCGTGGCCCAGGAGCTCAAGCGCATGCGGCCCCTCTCGGTCACCTTCATCCGGGGCGAGGCCGCCCGCTACGCGGACCTGGGCCGCCTGTGCGAGGCGTGGGGCCTGGAGGCACCGCTTCTGACTGTGGCCGAAGCCGCGGCCAGCCTGCGTGCGCCAGCTAAGGCGCCCCGGCTGGTGACCGGCTCGCTCTACCTGCTCGGTGATCTGCTCCGGGCCTTGGGCATTCGGCCTTTCTAAGGCTCCAACCGGGGTTCTGCCGATAGAGGAGGCATGAAGGGAATACTCCTCTGCCTCAGCCTCGCGGGCGCCTTGGGTGCCCAGGCGCCCATGCACATCGTGGGTGTGGAGCGCCATGGCCCGCCGCCCTACGACGCGACGGATCGCATCTACATCGTGGATGGCGCCCAGGCCCTGCGCGTGGGCGAACGCCTGCTGGTCAAGCGCCCGGGTGAGGCCGTGGCCCTGGGCGTTCTGCACGTGGCCATTCGCCAGGGTGATCGCGCAGAGGCCCGCTTCGAACCCACGGAGACCACCTTTCCCATGAAGGGGGACATGGTCTTCCAGGCGATCCTAAAGGCCCTGCCCACGCTCGCGGGCTTCGACACCGATCCCCTGCCGCTGCTGCCCGTTCCAAAGGCCCAGGCGGTGGCGCCCCCCCGGGAGGGCCTGCTCTTCTTCCTGCCTCAGCGGGCGGAGTTGAGCCTGGCGGGCGTGAAGAAGCTGGAGGCCTGGGTGGAGACCTGGGGCACCGAGGGACGTTGGGTTCTGCAGGTCCCCAAGGCGAAGGCCCTCAAGCCGGCGCTCCAGAAGCAGCGGGCCGAAGCCATCATCCAGGCCCTGCGGACGCTGGGCATCACGCAGGTGGCTCTGGAAAATCCGGTCCGGACGGCCGAGGGGAAATACGACCCGACCTGGCTGCAGCACTGGGACTGATCAGAGCCCAAACCACTCAAGGCAGCTCGGAAGCGCCCAGCTTGAAGGTCTGGCCCAGGGCCCCGTAGTTGGGACCAGCCACGGAAGCGAGCCGCGTGATGGGCCGCCAAAGACTGGCGTCCGCGCAGTCGTACTCAGAGTTCCAGATGTGGTCCGCCGCATGGGCCGTCAGCACATCCAGGAGCACCAAGGTGCTGGCGGGCCCCAGCTCGATCTCCCGGTTCAGTCGACACTCCAGGGCCACGGGGGCGGCCACCAGCCGGGGCGGCGCCACGTGGAGCGACGGCGCCGTGACCAGGCCCAGGCGCTCCACCTCACTGACCTCGGGCCCCACCTCGGCGCCGCTGGCATGGAGCGCTTCCAGCAGGGGCAGGTCCGCCAGATGCACCACGGCCTCGCGGTTGGTGCGCAAGTTCTGGTGCGTATCCTTGAGGGAGCCATCCTTGCGGCGGGCCAGGGTGACCACCAGCATGGGCGGCCCGAAGACGCCCATGAAGCTGCTGAAGGGAGCCAGGTTCACCCGCCCCGCAGCGTCCACGGTGCTGATCCAGGCGATGGGGCGCGGGATCACCAGACTGGTGAGAATCCTGTACACATCGCGCTTGGGGAGGGCGTCGAGTTCGCGGGTGATCATGCGGGACTCCAGAGATGCTTCATGGCGGGAGCAGATCGCGGCACACTGGAACCCATGCTCCTTCCGCCTGTCCTTTTATTATTGCAGGCCCCGGCCCCGGCACCCCCGCCAGCGGACCCCGTGCCGCCCGCCCGCATCGAGATCACCACACCCTTCCCGGTCCACCTGGGCAGCGTCGGGCCCCGGGAGGTGCAGGAGCTGGTTTTCGGTCTGCGCAGCACCCACGACCGCCCCTTCCAGCTCCGCCTCCTGGATCTGTCCTTGGGACTAAGCCTCGATGAGAGTCAGCTGGTGAAGCCCCTGAACCCCGGCGAGACGCGGCTGCTCCACCTGCGGCTGGATCCCGCAGGACTGGAGGGGCCCATCAAGGGTGGCGTCCGCCTGGGCACAGACGATCCCGCGCAGCCCGCCTATATCCTCCGCTACGACATGCTGGTGCGCCCCGACCTGGCCGTGGACACGCTGCGCAAAAGCCTGGGCGAGGTCGCCCCCCATGAAAGCCCCGAGGTCCGTTTCCACTTCAAGCGGGAGGGCGGGGAGCCCCTCAAGCTGGCCCTGGCGGGAGAACTGCCAGCCTACCTCGACGCGGAACTGTTGAGTGCCGGCGCGGGCATCGACCTGCGGCTCACCCTGCGTCCTGGACGCCTGCAGCCGGGCACCACTGCGGGCCTGGAAATCCTCAAGGTGGCCACCAACGCACCCCTGCACCCTCTCTTCACGCTCTACCTGGACTGGAGCCTGGTGACCCCCGTGCAGGCCAGCCCTTCGCGGCTGGTATTCACGGATCCCAGCACCACCCTGCTTGCCCTGGAGTTGAAGGCGCGCGATGGCCAGCCCTTTCGCATTCTCCAGGCCAGCATCCAGGGTCCGGGGTTCCAGCTCCTCGATGCGCCCGGTCCCGGGGCCGCCCGTCAGGTCCTGAGGATCCGACGCACGGGCAGCGCCCCGGAGGCTATGCTGGTAATCCGATGTACCAATATGGATGCACCCCTGAACGTGCCCCTGCGGTTCCTGGATCCCAAGATCCGATCCGCCCCCGCTCCGAATGCTTCCAAGCCATCGCCCTGAGGTGATGGTCAAGCCCTTTCCTGGAGGGACCCATGGTCCTGATTGCCCTTATCCTCCTGATCGCCGGCGGCCTCGCCTGGCGCATGAAGACCAAGGTGGAGTTCCCGCTCTCGGCCCGCCTGGGCATGCTCCAGTGGGTGGGCCTGGTACTGGGCGCCGTGGTCTTCCTGGGTTCCATGGCGGTCATCGTGCAGCCGGGCCAGGCTGGCGTGGTGATCCTCTTCGGCCATGTCCAGTCCCAGGTGCTGCCCGCAGGCCTGCACTTCATCAACCCCTTCTCCCAGGTGGTGGAGATGGAAGTCCGCACCCGCAACTACACCATGTCCGGCATCGCCGATGAGGGCCAGAAGCGGGGCGACGACTCCATTCCCGTTATCACCTCGGATGGCCTCACGGTGAAGCTGGATGCCACGGTCTTCTACCATCTGGACGTGGACCTCTGCGCCAAGATCTACGAGAAGATCGGCAACGATGTGGAAGGCCAGATCCTTCGCAGCCAGATCCGAACCTCCCTGCGCGATGCCGCCGCGGGCCTCACGGCCACGGAGCTCTACACCACCAAGCGCATGAGCTTCGTGGAGAACGTCACCAAGACCCTGACCGTGGCCTTCAAGGAGCGCGGCATCAGCATGGAGCAGGTGCTCCTGCGCAATGTCCTCCTGCCTGAGCAGATCACCAAGGCCATCAACGATAAGATCGCCGCCGACCAGGACGCGCAAAAGATGGCCTTCGTGCTCCAGAAGGAAAAGCAGGAAGCCGAGCGCAAGCGCATCGAGGCCGAGGGCCAGGCCAAGGCCCAGCAGATCGTCAGCCAGAGCCTCACGCCTCAGATCATCGAGTACCAGCGCATCCAGGCCCTGCGGGACATCGGCGCCAAGGGCAACCTGATCATCACCCCCATGGGCGGCGCCACCCCCATGATTCAGGTGTCGGGCAAGAAGTAGGGCTCAGCCCTTCAGATGGAATTGGAGGCTGGCTTGGCCTTCGGCTTGGCCCCCGCTGGGTTCAGGTGCAGGGTGACCTGGATCATCTTTCCCTCCCGAAGCACGTCGAAGACCACTTCGTCATCGGGAGGCTGCAGCTCGAGTCGGGCAGCGAACTGGCCATGGTTTTCGATGAGGCCCCCCTGGTAGCCGAGGAGGATGTCGCCGATTCCGGTGACGTTCCCCTTCGCATCGGTGGTAACGCCTTTGAGGCCACCTTCGGCGGCAGGTGTGTCGGGAATGATTCGGCTCAGGACCAGGCCACGCTCCACGCCGAAGAACTGCTTCGCCTCAGCTGCGCTGAACACTTCGAAACCCATGCGCGGGGGTTGCAGGACACCCCGAGCGATGAGGAGCGGAACCACTTTATTGATGGTGTCGACGGGAAGGGCGAAACCGACCCCTACGGAGCCTTCTGACTTGTTGGATACGATGGCCGTGTTCATGCCGATAAGCCGTCCCCCGGCGTCCAGGAGCGGTCCCCCGGAGTTGCCGGGGTTGATGGCAGCATCGGTCTGGATGGAATTCAGGATCCAGGAGTTGTAGCCAGTGGCGATCATGCGGCCCAAGGCGGAGATGACCCCCTTGCTGAGCGAATGATCCAGACCGAAGGGATTGCCGATGGCCAGCACCGACTGCCCCACCTGCAAGGCAGAACTGCTCCCAACTGTGATGGGCCGCATCGCCTCTAACGGCGCGAACACCTGGATCACAGCGATATCAAAGGCAAAGCTGCGACCAATGACACGCCCTTTGTAGGCCTTGCCACTTGAAAAGGTGATCTCCACCTCCTCGGCATCCCTGAACAACTTGCCCTCGACCTCGGCACTGATGACGTGGTGATTGGTGACAATGTGGCCCCACTCATCCCACACGAAACCCGTGCCGGTGCCGGCGGGCAACCGGGGTGGTCCCGTGGGATCCGGATTGAGGATGAAGGCCGACACGAACACCACGCTGGGCTTGGCTTCTCGAAATCGGCGGATGGTGTTGCGGTCCTCGGCGCTGAGGGGGGCGGCTGGAGCCACCGCTCGGGGCCGGGCATGGGCACGGAAGCGTTGAATGGCCTGCTCTTCGGCAGAGGTCGTGGGCTTGGCGGGGGGCGTAGGCACGGCCGGACTCTGGGCACCCAGGCTCAGGGCCATGAGGAGGATCGAGGTGGCGCGGATCATGAGGGCTCCCGCCCTGATTATGGGGTCAGGCGCCGGGGAGTGACCTCCTGACCTGCGGGCTTGCTCTATCCTGGCCCTATGTCCCAGCCCTCCGATCTGCCCAAGCGCGGCCATCTCTTCCTCTGGATCGCCTTCCTGGCCCTGCTGGGAGCAGGGAGCGGGCTGGCCTGGCTCCTCGCCCGCCAGGGCATCCGGGGCCCCGTGAAGGTGCTGCTGATCACCCGGCCCGCAGCTCGCGAAACGGGGCTGGAACCCGCGCAGGAGCGGGCTTTGGCGGCCATGGTCCAGGACCACCTGGAGCTCTGCGGCCCCTTCGCCATCACCAGTGTCACCGAGGTACCTGCGGACCTGGACCTCTTCCTGGGACAGTCCCGCACCCTGCTCCTCCAACTGGAACCCCGGCGCCAGGGGGACAATCTGGAGCTGTCCTACCGCTTTGCCTGGGGTCGACAGCTGAGCCAGGGCAACCCCATCCCCTGGTCCACCCGGAAAGTGGCTGCCCTGCCCCCGGGCCGGGCCTTCGAAGGCTTCCTGCGCGGCTTCCCCCAGACCATCCGGGGATCTGCCCCCAGCCTCATACCCGCCAGTCCGGCCCTGTTCTGGGACCTGATCCGCGCCGGGGCCTGGCGCCTCCAGAACCAGCACCTGGAAGAGGCCATGGCGCTGGCGGCATCGGCCACCCGCCAGGAGCCCGCCTGCGCCAGCGGCTGGATCCTCCAGGGCAACCTCCATTACCGCTGGATGCTGGACCGGCCCTCGGCCTTCCGCCAAGAGCAGCTGGACCTAGAGGCCGATCTGCAGAGAGGCCTGAGCCTGGCACCGGGCCACCCCCGAGGCACCTTCCTGCTCTCCCTGCTCAAGGCTGACAGCGGCAATCAGCGCGAGGCCCTGGACCTCCTTTTCCAGGCCCGGCGGAAGCAGCCCTACAACCCGACCCTCCTCACGGGCATCGCCTATGCGGCCCGGGGCGCGGGACTGCTGCCCCTGGCGCGGCGGGCCATGGACTTGCGGGATGAGCTGGCCTTCGCCACCCTCCAGCCCCAGGCCGTGAACATCACCTGCCTCTACACGGGCGAGATCCCCCTTTTCGAAGCCAGCCTTCGGGAGCAGCCGGGCCACCTGCGGAGCACTTCCGGAGTGCTGCCCTTCTACCGAGGCTACCTGGCCCTGGTCCGGGGGGACCGGAGCCTCGCCCACAATGAATTTGAAGCGGCGGCTGGCCTCAGCAGCGGCTATACCAACATCCGGCGCCTGAGCCACATCTACGACCTCATTCTGGACGGGAACCGGGACGAGGCCTGGAAGCTGCTCCACGAATATGACCAGGAGCGCATCAGCATGCGAGAACCCGATGGCGAGTTCACCATCCGCCTGGCGGAGGCCTATGCCCTCATGGGGGATCGGGCCAGTGCCATGGAGATGGCCAACCGCGCCTTCGCCCGGGGTTTCGGCTGCACGGAGTGGTATGAGCACAGCCCCATGCTGGAGCCCCTGCGCGGGCTACCCAAGTGGCAGGCCCTCATTCAGCACTTGCGGGAGCGACAACATCTCATGGAGGATCGCTTCCCCCTCCGGCTACTGGAGAAGGGCTGAACCCTTAGGCAGAGCTTCTTGGAAAATCCAAGGGTCGCTAGACTGAGAGATCGCTTCCAAATACAAAAAGGGGACTCCATGCCCACGTCCAGCTCCGCCAGCCCTACGGACCTCGCCGCCCTTGAAGGCTATGTGCCCAAGCACAAGGTGCGCTTCATCACCGCCGCCAGCCTCTTCGATGGCCACGACGCCAGCATCAACATCATGCGGCGCATCCTGCAGGCCACGGGCTGCGAGGTGATCCACCTCGGCCACAACCGGGCCGTGCAGGACATCGTGGACACCGCCATCCAGGAGGACGCTCAGGGCATTGCCCTGTCCAGCTACCAGGGGGGCCATGTCGAATACCTGAAATACATGGTGGACCTGCTGCAAGAGCGGGGCGCGGGCCACATCCAGGTCTTCGCGGGCGGCGGTGGTGTCATCTCCCCCGAGGAGATCGAGGAATTGCAGGCCTACGGTGTGGCCCGGATCTACAGCCCCGAGGACGGCCGCCACATGGGCCTCCAGGGCATGATCGACGACATGATGTGCCGCTGTGACATCGATCCCCGCACCACACCGGAATTCCACGCCCTGGCCCGCCGCATCACCGAGATCGAACTCAGCGGTGCTCCCACCGTGCCCACAGCCCCCAACCCAAAGCCCACCGCCGTCCTAGGCATCACCGGCACCGGCGGCGCGGGCAAGTCCTCCCTCATCGACGAGCTGCTGCGGCGCTTCCTGGTGGACTTCCCGGAGAAGTGCGTGGCCGTGCTCAGCGTTGATCCCACCAAGCGCAAGACCGGCGGGGCCCTGCTGGGCGACCGCATTCGCATGAACTCCCTCTACCACCCGGAATTGCGGGATCGCGTCTTCATGCGCAGCCTCGCCACCCGCAGCGCCGCCCACCGCGCCACCAGTGAGGCCCTGGTGGCCAGCATCGCCGCCGCCAAGGCCGAGGGCTATGACCTGGTCATCGTGGAGACTGCCGGCATCGGCCAGAGCGACAGCGAGATCGCGGACCTGGTGGACCTCTCCATGTATGTGATGACGCCCGAATACGGCGCCGCCAGCCAGCTCGAAAAGATCGACATGCTGGACTTCGCCGACATCGTGGTGCTGAACAAGGCCGACAAGCGGGGCGCCGAGGATTCCCTGCGGGATGTGCGCAAGCAGGTCCAGCGGGCCCATAAGCGCTTCGATCAGGCCCCCGAGGACATGCCCGTCTACGCCACGTGCGCCAGTCAGTTCAACGACCCCGCCACCAACTGGCTCTTCGTGAACCTGGTGAAGGCCATCGCCGCCAAAACTGGGCTGGACTGGGTGCCCTGTCTGCAGGCCGAGGCCACGCCCCCGCGCCGAGCCGCCATCATCCCGCCAGAAAAGGTCCGCTACCTGGCTGAGATCGCCGACACCGTGCAGGGCTACAAGGCCTGGGGCCGGCGCCAGGCGGAGACCGCCGAGCTGGCCCACGCTCTCTGGGGCAGCCTCCGGGCCCTGGGCGACAAGGTCCCACCGGCCGGCACCTTCTACGACTCGGCCCGCCTGACCGAGGCGGGAGAAGGCGATCAGGGCACCGCCATCGTGCTGCTCCGCCAGCGCTACCAGGAGCACCTGGGTGAGCTGCACGGTGAAAGCCGCCGCCTCATCCACGAGTGGGCCGAGCTGAAGCGCAGCTACACCGAGCCCGAGAACATCTACGTGGTGCGTGGCAAAGAGATCCGCACCGCCAACTACACCGCCTCCCTCAGCGGCTCTCTGGTCCCCAAGGTGGCCCTGCCCTCCTACTCGGGCTGGGGTGAGTTGCTGAGCTGGCAGCTGCTGGAGAACCTGCCCGGACGCTTCCCCTACACTGCGGGCGTCTTCGAGTACAAGCGGGTCGGCGAAGATCCCACCCGCATGTTCGCGGGCGAGGGCACCCCCGAACGCACCAACAAGCGCTTCCACTACGTGAGCCAGGGCCAGCCCGCCGTGCGGCTCAGCACGGCCTTCGACAGCGTGACCCTCTACGGCGAGGATCCCCACATCCGCCCTGACATCTACGGCAAGATCGGCAACAGCGGCGTGTCCGTCTGCACCGTGGACGATGCCAAGAAGCTCTATTCCGGTTTCGACCTGCTCTGCCCCACCACCAGCGTCAGCATGACCATCAACGGCCCCGCGCCCACCATGCTGGCCTTCTTCCTCAACGCCGCCATCGACCAGCGGGCGGAGCTCTGGCTGAAGGAGCATGGCCAGTTGGAAGCCGCGCAGGCCAAGATCGACGCCAAGTACGCGGCCAAGGGCCTCACCCGTCCCCGCTATGCGGAGACCATGCCCGAGGGGAACAATGGGCTGGGCCTGGCCCTGCTGGGCGCCACCGCCGACGAGGTGCTGCCGCCTGATGTCTACGCCAAGCTTCGCACCGAGGCCCTCCAGACCGTGCGCGGCACCGTGCAGGCGGACATCCTCAAGGAAGACCAGGCCCAGAACACCTGTATCTTCAGCACGGAGTTCAGCCTCAAGGTCATGGGCGACATCCAGCAGACCTTCATCGAGGAGAAGGTCCGCAACTTCTACTCGGTGAGCATCAGCGGGTATCACATCGCCGAGGCGGGGGCCAATCCCATCAGCCAGCTGGCCTTCACCCTGGCCAACGGCTTCACCTTCGTCGAGTACTACCTCTCCCGGGGCATGCACATCGATGACTTCGCTCCCAACCTCTCCTTCTTCTTCAGCAACGGCCTGGACCCCGAATACAGTGTCATCGGCCGCGTGGCCCGACGCATCTGGGCCGTGGCCATGAAGGAGAAGTACGGCGCCAATGAGCGCAGCCAGAAGTTGAAGTACCACATCCAGACCTCGGGCCGCTCCCTGCATGCCCAGGAGATCGACTTCAACGACATCCGCACCACGCTCCAGGCCCTCTACGCCATCTACGACAACTGCAACAGCCTCCACACCAACGCCTACGACGAGGCCATCACCACCCCCACCGAGGCCAGCGTCCGTCGGGCCATCGCCATCCAGCTCATCATCAACCGCGAGCTGGGCCAGGCCAACAACGAGAACCCCCTGCAGGGCGCCTTTTTCATCGAGCAGATGACGGAGCTGGTGGAGGAGGCCGTGCTTCTGGAGTTCCGCCGCATCGCCGACCGCGGTGGCGTGCTGGGCGCCATGGAGACCATGTACCAGCGCGGCAAGATCCAGGAAGAGTCCATGCACTACGAGCACCTCAAGCACAGCGGGGAGCTGCCCATTATCGGCGTGAACACCTTCCTGAACCCCCAGGCCCAGGCGCCCGGCAAGCCCGAGCTGATCCGCAGCACCGAAGCCGAGAAGCAGCAGCAAATCGACACCCTGGCAGCCTTCCACGCCCGCAACGCCGACCGCGCCCCGGAGGCCCTGCAGCGCCTCAAGGAAGTCTCCCGCTCCGGTGGGAATCTCTTCCTGGAACTGCTGGCAGCCGCCAAGGTCTGCAGCCTGGGCCAGATCAGCCAGGCCCTCTACGAGGTGGGTGGGCAATACCGGCGGAATATGTAAGCGACCGCCGGATGGCGAAGCAGGCTGCAGGGCAGCCTGCGAAGCCAGGATCCGGCGAGGAGCTTATGCCACGGAGGACCTCCGGGAGACTTAGGCCTTATCATGGTCCTGTGATGTTCCGTCCCGCCCTGCTCCTCGCCCTTGCGGCCCTGCCTTTATGCGCCGGGATGCCCGTGGGCTCGAAGAACCCCGTGAAAGCGGGCGTCACCTACCTCTACACCTACTACGACAAGCAGGGCCGCCTGGTCATCAACAACCTGCCGCCCAGCTTCGTGCAGGGCCAGGGCCTGGTGCTGAAGCACGTGGGCGTGGGCAAGGTGCGCCTCGCCATCACGCCCGCCGAGATGGCCAAGGCCCTCAAGAGCCCCGAGCTCATTGCTCTCGTGGACGAGATCACCCTCGCCGAGGGGGTGGACACCCACCTGGCCCGGGCCATCATCCAGGCGGAAAGCGCCTTCAACTACAAGGCCCGCTCCCGGGCCGGGGCCCTGGGCCTCATGCAGCTCATGCCCGCCACAGCCGAGCGCTTCGGCGTGCTGGATCCCTTTGACCCGCGCCAGAACATCAGTGGCGGTGTGAAGTATCTCAAGTGGCTCCACACGTATTACGAGGGCAACCTCACCAAGGTGGTGGCCGCCTACAACGCCGGCGAGGGCGCCGTGAACAAATACAAGGGCATCCCCCCCTTCCGGGAGACCCTGGCCTACGTGCCCCGGGTTCTGGACCTCTTCCACCGCAAGGCCGTGCAGGCGGATCCCAAGGCCGCGGGTAGCATGGCCCTGCTCAAGAAGGGGCGCGGTGGCTTCAAGGTTGACGAGCAGAAGGAGGTGCCGGAGCCTACGCCCCAGCAGCGCGCCTCCACCCGCGTGTACCAGTGGACCGACGCCAACGGCCGCATCCAGATCAGTGACCAGCCACCGCCCAAAGGCACCGTGGGCGTGAAGCCCTTCGGCGAGCCCTGAGGCCGTTTTGCTTTTCTAGATGAATGAGCACCACGAAGAAGCACCCGGCTTTACTTCGTGGTCTTCCAACGTGGTGGATGTCTTTGGAACTCTAGGGTTTCCCTTTGGAAATGTAGGCGTCCAGGGCCACCAGGGAGGCCTGGAAGCAGGCTTCTAGGCGCTCCCGCAGGTCCGCTCCCGCATCTGCGGAGCCGCTGCGCCCCAGAGCCTCCAGGTCCGCGGACAGGTGCCGCAGGGCGGCGGCGCCGAGAGCTCCGGCCCCCCCCTTGAGGGCATGCGCCGCATGGGAGAGTTCCTCGGCGTGGCCCTTGGCCGCGGCGGACACGATGTCGTGGATGCGCCGCGGGGTGTCCTCCCGGAAGATGTCGATCATCTCCTGCAGGAGACCGAACCCCCCGTCATCGAGGTCCACCAGATTCTGGATGGTGGTGGCATCGAGAAGTGTGGAATCCGTCTCGGGGCGCGGGGTGGAATCGTCCTTGAGAGGTGGACACATGGGGGGCTCCTGGAACCAATGCTGGAACACTCTGACCAATTCGTCCAATTGAAGGGGTTTGGTGAGGTAGTCGTCCATGCCGGCGTCCAGGCAGCGGGCGCGTTCCCCGGCCATGGCATGGGCGGTCAAAGCGACGATGGGAACCCGCGCCTGGCCTGATTCCGCTTCCCGGGCACGGAGGGCCGCCGTGGCCTCGAAGCCGTCCATTTCTGGCATCTGGCAGTCCATGAAGATCAGGTCATAGGGCAGCCGAGCACAGGCCTCCAGGGCCTCCAGGCCGTCCGCAGCCACGTCCACGCGGAAGCCCAGGCGCTCCAAGTGGCGGACGGCCACCTTCTGGTTCACGGGGTTGTCCTCCGCCACCAGCAGGCGCCCGTGCCGGGGCTGGTGCAGCGGGATCTCGACGCTGGGCTCGACCAAGGGAGAGCTGGGTGTGAACCCGAGGGCGGTCTCCAGGGCCGCCCGCAGGGAGCGCTGGCGGACGGGCCGGACCAGGCTCAGCTCGCCGGGAGTGCGGCTGGGCCGGTTCCAGGGCACCAGGCGCAGCAGGACGGGGCCCTGAGGTCCCCAAGGCGCAGCGCCTTCCCCGTCGAAGATCAACACCTGAAAGGATCCAGGATCCAGGGTTGCGACCTCGGCGGGCAGGCAGACCTGGGGCACCAGGCCCAGGGCCTTCAGCTGCTCCAGCATGAGGTCCCGGGTGGCGCAGGGGTGACCCGCCCACAGCACACGGGTTCCCTCCAGGCGGGGCGAGAGGAGCCGCGCTTCGGGATCCACGTCCAATTGGAGGGTGAAGGTGAAGGTGGAGCCCTGGCCCAGCTGGCTCTCCACCTGGATCTCGCCGCCCATGAGGGCCACGAGCTGGCGGCAGATGGCCAGGCCCAGGCCCGTGCCCCCGAAGCGCCGGGCCATGGAGCCGTCCGCCTGGGAGAAGGACTGGAAGAGCCGGGCCTGGGCGGCCTCGGAGATGCCGATGCCCGTGTCCCGCAGTTCGAAGCGCAGGTGGGCCCTGCCCCCCACCCATTCGATCAGATGGCCGCGGATGCTGACAGAGCCCGTCTTGGTGAACTTGAGGGCGTTGCCCACGAGGTTGACGAGGATCTGACGGATGCGCCCCGGGTCGCCCAGGAGCAGGCTCGGGATGGCGGGATCCAGGAAGCAGGCCAGGTCCAGGCCCTTGCTGCCCGCCTGCTCCGCGAACATCGCCAGTAGCTCGTCCAGGCAGTCGCGCAGATCGAAGGGCTGGATCTCCAGGTCCAGCTTGCCCGCCTCGATCTTCGAGAAGTCCAGGATGTCGTTGATGATCTCCAGGAGGCCGCCGGCGCAGGCGTGCACCGTTTCCGCATGCTCTCGCTGCTCCGGGTCCAGGGAGGTGTCCAGGAGGAAGCCGATCATGCCCAGCACGCCGTTCATGGGCGTGCGGATCTCGTGGCTCATGTTGGCCAGGAACTCGGACTTGGCCCGGGTGGCCGCCTCGGCCTCATCCTTGGCCTTCCGCAGCTCCTCCTGCTGTTCCTTGAGGTGGGTTACGTCCGTACGGAGGCTCACAATGCCGCCATCGCGGGTGTGGCGGTCGCTGATGCGCAGCCAGATCTCCCCGATCTTCAGCTCAGCGGTGTTCCCTGGGTTCCGGTGGGCCTGCAGGCGCCACTCGATCCACTCGGCTTCCGTCTTGCCGCTGCCCTCGTGGGCGCCGCTGCGGACATAGGCCTCCAGGATGCTGCGGTAGGGGGTGCCTGGTACCAGCAGGTGAGCCACCTCCGGGTAGAGCTCCAGGTAGGTTTCGTTGCACCTCACCAGGCGGTCCTCGGCGTCGTACATGGCGAAGCCCGAGTCCAGGGTCTCGATGGCGTCCTCCAGCTGGCGTTCCTTGGTGAGGAGTTCCTCCTCGGCCCGCTTCCGCTGGCTGATGTCGATGCTGAAGCCCAGCAGCATGGGCTCGGCCCGGGCGTGGGTGCGCACCAGGGTCTTGCCCACAAAGAACCAGCGTTTCCCCTGGGGGCCCTCCTGGGACGACTCGATGGTGTACGGCTGTCCGGTGTCCAGGACGATGCGGTCCTCCTCCCGGTGCCGGTCGGCGATGGCGGCGGGGAAGATGTCGTGGTCCGTGCGCCCGGAGACCTCCGCCTTGGTCAGCCCCATGGTCCGCGCAGTCTCGCGGTTCACGAAGAGGTAGTGGCCCTGGGCATCCTTGAGGAAGATGTTCACGGGCAGGGTATCCAGCACGCTGGTCATGAGGCGCTGCTGCTGCTGAACCTGCTCCTCGGCCAGGCGCCGCTCGGTGATGTCATTGAGGGTGCCGCTCACGCCCAGGAAGCTGCCGTCAGTGTCCAGCAGGGGCCGTGCCAGCACCTCCAGCCAGCGGAAGCCGCCCTTGGCGTTGAAGCGCACCGCGTGCCGGATCCGGGGCTGGCGTTCCTTTAGGATCTTCCGCACCGCCACTTCCGCTGACTGCCGGTCCTCAGGGTAGATGGAATCCAGGTAGAAGGTCTTCAGGGTCTCGGCCACGCTGAAGCCCGTGATCTCCTCCCAGGCGGGGTTGAGGAAGACCCACTCCCCCTGCATGTTGGTGTGGAAGATGACCTCCTGCACTGTCTCCATCACGGACTTGTAGCGCTGCTCGCTCTCGGCCAGCCGATGCTCGGCAGAGTGCTTCAGCTCGTCGTAGAGGGTGCGCATCTCCTCGCTGGAGATGGCCAAGCTACGCTCCAGGGTGTAGCGGTCCTGGTCCGCCTCAGCGTAGGAGCGGCTCACCCGCTCGAGCAGCGTAAGGAGGCTGCTGCCCTCGACGTACAGCTCGGGGTCCACCCCGGACCGCTTGAGCTGACGCTGTAGGAGGGGGTGCAGCATCGGGTTCAGGCTTCCTGGAGGACCGTCAGGGTCATGGTCTGGTTGTGCAGGTTGCAGGCGCCAGAGGCCTGTGGGCACAGCTCCCCATAGGCGTAGAAGCCCATCTGGACGGTGCCCGGAGGCAGGGCCTCGAGGGTGGCCTCGACCTCCTCCTCCACCCGCTCGCCCAGCACCAGTCGGCGACCCACGCAGCTGATGGCGATGGCCAGGCCCGGCGGCAGGTTCGCATCGCCCAGGCCCGTCGCGGCATCGCCAGCACCATCCACCAGGCGATCGAAGTTCGCCCGCATGAGCTGCACCAGGCGACCCTGCGGAATGTCCCCGGCGAAGGTGAGACTCTGGGCCGCCTCGTCCAGGCCGAGGATGGTCCGCACCACATTCTCATCCCGCCCGGCGGGATCCAGGAGGCTGAGGGGGAACAGGAGGGCCGTGGCGGGCAGGCCCGCGGCCCGCTCACCCAGGTAGCTCTTGTAGAGGGCCAGCGCGGGCTGGCCGTCCAGCTCGTAGAGCACGTTGCCTTCCGAGCGGGTGACCTGGCGCTGGGGGCCGAAGGTGTCCCACCCGCCCTTGCTGCCGTAGTGGTGGCGCAGGGCCTCACCGTAGAAACCCACGGCCGTGACCCGGCCCGCGGCCGGACCCTGGGGCGTGAGAACCCATGTACGCTGGAAGCGGGGTCCGTCCCCGGCCAGCCCCCCGGTGATGGCCACCTCGGGGCCCAACCTCCGCCCCAGAGTCCGGGACAGTTCACTGCCGTTCACCATGAGCCCGTCCGAGAACAGCAGCACAGCCCGGAGCCCGGAGCCCGCCAACTGGTCGGCCAGTGTCTCGGCGGCCTGGATCGAGCCCGCCGGTCCCGTCACCAGGGCTTCTGCCCGGCGCAGGCGGGTATGGGCGAACCGGGCCACGGCTACGCTGAGGCGATCATCATGGACCTGGGCGCCGTGGATCTCCCCGGCGGTGGAACAGCCCAGCACGCAGCTCGAGGGATAGGCTTCCAGGAGGGGCTGGAAGGCCCCAGGCGCCTCCAGCCAGGCGCCGCTGCCGAAGGCCAGTACCAGGGTGTCGGGACCGTCCCAGGCGGGCAGTGGGCCCTGGTTGGGGTCTGGACTGGCGGAAAGCAGCATCGTGACCAGGTCCATGGTCCCTCCGGGGGTTTGGGACTTTGCATTTCCTTCGGCGGAAGCGTGCGCTTGCATGAGTCTGTGGGGTACGCTGGAAAGATGGAAGACCCTAGCATCCTGACTCCCGCCGAAACGGCCCTTTCCCTGCTGTTCCGCAAGCTTCATCCCCACCTGGAGGACGTGGCCCATGCCTTGGCCAAGGGCGCTCCCCGCCGGGATCTGGAGCGCCTGCACCTGAAGCTCCTCACGGCCCGCATGAAGACGGTGGAGGTAATCAGCAGCACCCTGGAAGCTCTGCCCGAGGAGGATCCCCTGGCGGAACTCCTCGAGACCCTCGCCGCGAACCTCACGCCCGTGGGGGAGAGCTTCCGCCAGAGTCTGATCCTTACTCAGCTCTGCCTGGAGGAGGCCCCGACGGATCTCCTGCCCCACTTGCCCGAGGGCCGCGTGGCCGCCTCCAACTGGGGGGCGCGCATGAAGGATTTCCTGGCCCACCTCCAGGAGCCCGCCTTCCAGGCCCACCAGCGCTGGGAGGGTATCGAAGAGGACATCGGGGAGACCGAAGAGGGCTAGCCGACGCAGTTCAGCCTCTTGCCACTGTCATTCGCCCCCCCGGCTCTGTCATTCGCGGATGCGCTGCCACTCTGGCCCCGCTAGGCGTATCTCATGGTGTGGACGGAAGCACCGCCCACCCAGCCAGGAGGCATCCCATGATCAGTCATCCCCTTCGTCTCGCCGCCCTCACCCTCGCCCTGGTGACCCTTGGCGTCGCCCTTGTGGCCCGGGACCGCGGCCCCGGCGGCACCTGCTCCGGACCGGGCGCTGGCCCCGGCTTCCATCGTGGCGGCATGGAAGGCTTCCGAGGCATGAACCTCAGTGAAGCCCAGAAGACCCAGTTCAAGGCCATCCACGAGCGCCACCAGAAGACCCTCGAGGCCAAGCAGGAGGCCGCCCAGACCGCCGGGAAGGCGCTGCACGAGGCCATGGCCAAGAACGCAGATGTGAACGCCCTCCGCGCAGCCCACGACAAGGTTTCGGCGGCCCAGTTCGACCTGCTGCTGGAGCACCGGGCCCTCCGCCAGGAGATCCTTCCCCTGCTGACGCCGGAGCAGAAGGCCAAGTTCGAGCAGATGCCCATGGGCCCCGGCATGGGGCGCGGTATGGGCATGGGCCCCGGCGGTCCTGGCATGGGGCCCGGTATGGGTCGGGGCATGGGTCGGGGCATGGGCCACGACATGGGGCAAGGGCATCCCGGTCACGAGGGCCAGCACCCCCAGGATTGTCCGGGAGCCCCGGCCGAAAAGCCCACCAAGTGAACCCGAACGCCTAGACTGAGGGTCCATGCGCGCCTCAGCGGTTCTCAGCAGCACAAGCCAGCGGTTGCAGCGCCCCGGGACCTGGGGCGCTGCGCTGCTGTTCGGGCTGGTATGGAACCTCAGCCGCGTCCTCATGGGCCTGCCCGAGCCGGGCCTCGTGGACCTGCTGGCGCCCTCCCTGTGGGTGGCCCTCTTCCTGGTGCTGGCGCCCCTGCCCTGGCAGTGGAGCGGCGATGAGGCACCCATGGCAGGGCTGCTGCGCGGGGCCCTCCAGGCCCTGCCCTGGATGCTGCTCCTGACCCTGGGCCTGCTCCTGGCCCTGGATGCCGCCGCGCCCGCCCACATGGGTCCCGGTCGGGGCATGGGCCGGATGGGCCAGGGCCCCATGCTGCACATGGGGCCCATGGGGCCGCCCGGCCCGGCTCCCTGGGCCCTGCCCATCCACCCCCGCCTCTGGGGTCTGGGCGTGGCCCACCTCTGCTTCGGTCTGCTGTTGGGCTGGATGCTCGCGGATCGGGAGAAGGCGGAATTCCAGACCCAGGCAGCCCGCCGAGCCGCCAAGGAGGCCCAGGCCCGGGCCCTCCAGGGGCAGATGAATCCCCACGTGCTGTTCAACGCCATCAGCGGCCTCACGGAGCTGGTGCGGGAGGACCCCCAGGCCGCCGAGGCGGCGCTGGTGAACCTCTCGGATCTGCTGCGGGCCCTGTTGGATCACGGCTCCCGCCTGCGGGCACCCCTGGGGGGCGAGCGGGAGCTGGTGGAAAAGCACCTGGCCCTGGAGCGGATCCGCCTGGGGAAGCGCCTGCGGGAACGCTGGGACTGGCCCCCGGCCCTGGATGCCCTCGAGATCCCGCCCCTCATGATCCAACCCCTGGTGGAAAACGCCCTCAAGCACGGGGTGTCCAAGGCCGTGGGGGGCGGCGACCTGGACGTGCACGTGACCCATGTGGGCCCCAGCCTCTGCGTCCGGGTGGCCAACACCGGGCCCTGGTCTGGGGCTGCGGATCCGACGGGGCTCGGCCTGCGGAACCTGCGGGAGCGCCTGGACCTGCTGGGCGCGCCTCCTGAGGCCCTGAGCCTGCGCCGGGAAGGCGACTGGACTGTGGCGGAACTCCGGGTGGAGGTGCAGACATGAACCATACGCCCCTGCCTCAGGCACCCCTCCGCGTCCTGGTGGCCGAGGACGAGCCCTTCAACCTGCGGCGCCTCTGCCGCCTCCTGCGCGAGGCGGGCTGCGAGGTGGTGGCGGAGCTGGAGGACGGACCCTCCGTGCTGGCGTGGCTGGCGAGCGGGGAGCCCGTGGACGCCCTCTTCCTGGACATCCAGATGCCGGGGCTCACGGGCCTGGACGTCTCCCTGGACCTGCCCCGACCCCTGCCCGTAGTCTTCGTGACGGCCTTTGCGGAGCATGCGGTGCGGGCCTTCGAGCAGGCCGCCACGGACTACCTGCTGAAGCCCGTCACCGCCGAACGCCTGGCCACCACCCTCGGGCGCCTGCGAGCCCAGGGGACCGTGCCGACGCCCGAGACTCCCCGCGCCGCAGGCCCCTTCCGGTTTCCGGTGAAGGCAGGCAGCGGCCTGGTGCTGGTGGACCTGGCCAAGACCACCCACTTCCTCCTGGAGGACGAGACGGTCTGGGCCTTCGTGGGCGAGCGCCTGCGCACCACCTGGAAGACCCTGGCCGAGGCTGAGGCAGCCCTGGGGGGCCGCGTGGTGCGCGGCCACCGCCACCTGTTGCTGCGCCCCGAAGCCGTGGTCGGCGTGCAGACCGGCGAGTCCGGCCGCCTGCTCGTGCGCCTCCAGGGCGGCGTCGAACTTGAAGTCAGCCGAGGCGCCGCACCAGGCCTCAAGGCGCGACTGGGGCTGGGGTAAAACCAATTCTGATTATCGGCGAGCCTCAGCTTAAACGGCTTGGCCCATCCAGGCGAGTTTCAGAAGCGGCTGCGGCATGGCAGGAGCCCTGACGGCCACATGGAGCAGGCGGGGCAGAATTGACGCCA
>Ga0118677_10003004_pt1 | contig 32851 bp, 27 predicted proteins | sample AliMusrvi5mmetaG_FD_86154 | JGI IMG/M metagenome (GOLD analysis project Ga0118677, IMG submission 86154) | reverse complement strand
TCCTATGATTCTATGTGGTGAAAAAACATTCACGAAAATTTACCACAATAGACACAGTAGATACATAGGCTTTCACATAGGAAAACTTCCCAATGTTAGCGCGTGTTTCAAACGCGTGCTACAATGAATAACAAATACTGACGGATTACAAATCCTCATAATAAAACGGAACGGATTAATTAAATCCGTTCCGGCATAAAATAAAATACCATATCAGGAAACCTGAATGTCATCATCTATCACTGAGATAAAATCTTTTTCAATCTCAATCAGGAAATGATTCTTTGAATTATATTTTTGAATAGAATAGATGCATTCTGATAATAATTTTATCAGTTCGTCATTGGAGATGTTTCCAAGATTTATTTTTAATAATTTTCTGGGAGAGTTTTTCACAAAGTAGCTATCACGGAAATCAGAATCCTTTGTTACAACAATCAAATCATTGGAATCAGCTTACTCACAAATTTCATTATCTTTAGTAACCCACTTATCCAAAATTTCATTAACATGAATAGCTTCATATCCCATTGATTTGAAATAATTCACAATCTTATAGGATATATGAACATCACACAAGAACTTCATTAAGCCACGTCTTTAATTGAATGACCCGAAAGGTAAAGTTTTGCAAAATTCAAACTTGCGAGGATATCTTCTTTTTCAAGTTCCGGATGGTCTGCAATAATTTGATCGTTTGTCATTCCTGAACCGAGTAAATCTATGATGACTTCAACAGGCCATCTCAGGCCCCTAATGCATGGCTTTCCGTGGCAAACATTTGGGTCAATAGTTATTCTGTCTAAATGATTCATGATTTTTTTTTTACAAAGTTACAAAATATCTGTCGGGACCGGAAATAAAATGAAGAAAAGAAAATAATTATTTTTCCGGTTTTGCAATTGTAAAACGTGAAAAAATGGGGATTTTCGATTCGTGATTTTTATCTGAATAATCTATGTAAAACCTATGTGCCTATGATCCTATGTGGTGAAAAAACATTCACGAAAATTTACCACAATAGACACAGTAGATACATAGGTCTTCACATAGGAAAACTTTTAAATAATAAAGATTTTTGATTTCTGATTTGGTTTAAAGTATCACGCAAAGATCGCAAAGGCGCGATGGAAGACTTGGGATTTTGTTTAAATGTTTAAGAGTTTAAAATTGTCGAAGTGGAACTTTTAAATTTTGCATTTTGCATTTTACATTTTACATTTTTTTGATTTCTGATTTTGATTGAAGAACCTATGTGGAACCTAAGTTCCTATGATCCTATGTGGTGAATAACATTCACGAAAATTTACCACAATAGACACAGTAGATACATAGGCTTTCACATAGGAAAAAGTCACGGAGTGACGGCCGTTTAGTAGAAAGTATAAAGTGAATAAAGATAAAGTCACGGAAGTGACGACATTTTGAAACGTGAACACTTCAAACTATTCAACCCTTAAACTTGATCAAATTGCGACCCTACCTTCCGAAGGAATACTTTTTATATTTTGTTGAGGTGCGTTCAAAGATGTCGTCAGGTCATAATGCCTGTTAAATGCCTCCTGAGACAACTTGAATCTTTCAGAAAGTTTTCTGATAATTTCTTTGCTCAATCCTTTTTTGTAATTCAAAATATCAGATACCAGTCCTTTGCTCACACCTAAGAACTCTGCCATCATAACGGGTTTGATATTGTTGTCCACCATCAATGATTTCAATAGCTGAATAGGATCCAGGCTATCAAAAGTGTTGTGTTCATTATCCCAATATTCAATTAATAAAGTAAGCAATTCAATCTCTTCTTTCAAAGATTTATCTTTAGTCCCGTTCGTCAACAATTCTTCCAACTGTTTGCAATACGCATGATATTGCTTTTTGTTTTTGATCACTTTATATTTTAAGGTTTCCATACACTCTGGCATTAAAAACTGTTTACTGTAAATTGTTCATTCTTTTTACATATTGCATCGTATTGTGCATGTGTCCCAATCCAACACACAAACAAATGAACCTGCCTTTCGCCGAATACATATTTGCAGATCATTCTGTAATTATTTCCTCCTATGTCAAACACTACCCTATTGCAACTATTACCGAGCAAATCAGCAGAGCAAAATGTTTCCTGAATATCAGCAGGCTTATTCCAATCAGCATACTTTAACAGCGTCAACCAAATATTTATTGAACTTCTGCTTCTTGCATTCTCAGTAGCAAAATCTTCAAGTGTTTGCTTTTTTATTAAATGAACGCGCATACAAAGATACGACAATTTTTCAGAAAGTTCACAAAAGGTGAACTTATTTACAACATTATTTCCAAATTATTTCTTTTCTATGAGGTAATCAAACTGAGGTTGGAGGTAAAAAAAGATGATCGTTTTTTGATCGTCTGAATAACTTCGAAGTTTATGCCTGATATTATCAGCAATCAGGGGCCTTACAGTTTTCGTTTTTACAAAATACCGGATAATATAATCCATTGAAGATATTCCAAGAGAAATATTGAAACCGGGGTTTACCCTTGTTTGATGCAGTGCCTGCTGAATGTGTAATTCCTCGTGTATCTTTTCCTGCATATTGTCGGGAAGCAACTTTCTTGCTGCATCCACAGACTCGAAGATGACGCTTTTATTTTCAGGACTCCATTTGATATTTCTAAGATTATTTTTCAGTTCGATAAGTGTTTCACTAAAATTCCCAAGTTTATTGTGAATGTTTTTCCGGGTGTATAAAAGTGCTTCATAATCCAACCAGGGCATATCAGGAAAATCAAATAAAAACAAATGCAGAAATGCAGGTAATTCGCTTTTACGGGAAGAGCTTTTGAAATACTCAACAAATTTCTCCCCTTTTTCATCAGGATAATAGTCAGGCATTATCACAAGCATATTTTCCGGATTGATCATTTTTTCAATTATCAAATCAGTCACGTAATCTTCCCTCTCTATTCTGACATATTCTTTAATCATTTCCTGGCAAAGAATAATTTTTTCAGATTCGAACCTTGATAAATGTACAGCCCTTTGTTCTTCCAGCTTACATTTCATATCGAGTTTGACATAGTCGCGCATGTGAGCTTTAGAACTGACCAGCTTGTTCAGGAAGATTAGGTCGTCCTTTGATTTATGTTTTTGAGCCCTCACTTTTTTTTCATAGTTGTAAATTTGATAATAGTTATTGACTAAATCTTCGCCGTCGGGGAGGGATTCTTTGGTGGCTATGACCCACGCAAGGATCTCATCATCACCTGCCTTTTCAACACCATTATACATTTGAAGGGCGTTGGCAAGAACACCATTACTGGTAACAGTATCGGTAAACAATAATGCAGCACGCATTGCTGAAGCTTCCATTGCAACATTGAGAAAGCAATCTTCATCAATAAAAAGAAAAGTATCCATGGTCTTAAATTAAAAAAGAAAAAAATGCTTATCCGTGATATTTTAAGCAAAGATAAAAAATTACCTGCGTTGAATACAAATTTTAGCTCTGATAATGTTGGTCTCAATAATCATAAGTCATAAGGTTATTTGCTGCGCGTCATTCTTTGTCATTGGTCATTAGTCAAGAGTCATTAAGTCATTAGAGAATAAAACAATTTAAAAATTGAACTTTTCAAACCCTTCAAACACTATAAACTCCTCAACCCTTCACCGCAATAGGCACAGTAGATACATAGGCTTTCACATAGGAAAACTTACAAATGTTAGCGCGTGTTTCAAACGCGTGCTACAATGAATAACAAATACTGACGGATTACAAATCCTCATAATAAAACGGAACGGATTAATTAAATCCGTTCCGTCGCAACTTTTCCAAAGTGAAGAAAACTTTGGAAAAGTAGTCAGAAACAAACCGAAAAAAGTCACGGAGTGACGGCAGTTTGGTAGAAAGGATAAAATGAAGAAAAATAAAGTCACGGAGTGACGACATTTTGAAACAACAACATTTCAAACTTTTCGAACACTATAAACTCTTCAAACTCTTCAAACTTTTCAAACTAAAACAGAAAACTGCAAAATGTAAAATTCCACGCAACAACAAACCACAAACAACAAACCACAAACTCTTCCACCCCCTTCAAACTTTTTCATATCTTTGCAACATGGAAACAGTAGTAAGCGGAATAAGGCCAACAGGCAATTTGCACCTTGGAAATTACTTTGGCGCTCTTAAAAATTTTTTAAAAATGCAGCAGGAGCATCATTGCTTTTTCTTTGTTGCAGACTATCATTCTCTGACCACACACCCCACTCCTTTTGATCTTCACAAAAATATCAAACAGGTGCTTGTGGAATATCTTGCCTGCGGTCTTGACCCCGAAAAGGCAACGATCTACATTCAGAGTGATGTCCCTGAAACCACTGAACTGTACCTGCTGCTCAACATGAATGCCTACATGGGAGAGCTTGAACGCTGCACTTCTTTTAAAGAAAAAATAAAAACCCAGCAAAACAATGTCAATGCGGGTCTGCTGACATACCCTGTGCTGATGGCTGCTGATGTTCTTCTTCACAGAGCCACCAAAGTGCCGGTTGGCAAGGACCAGGAGCAACATCTGGAGATGATGCGAACTTTTGCAAACCGCTTTAACAGGATATATAACGTTGAATATTTCCCCGAACCTCATGCCTTTAATTTTGGTGAAGCGCTGGTAAAAATTCCTGGACTGGATGGCAGCACAAAAATGAGCAAATCGGAAAACGAAAACAGCGCTATTTTCCTTGCTGATGAGCCTGCCGCCATCCGCAAAAAAGTAATGCGCGCCCTCACTGATGAAGGTCCCAAGACCCCAAATGAAAAAAAACCACAGGCTATTGAAAATATTTTTAACCTGATGTCGGCATTGTCATCCAAAGAAACCTACGATCATTTCAATGAACTTTACAACACCTGCCAGATCCGCTATGGTGACATGAAAAAACAACTAGCTGAAGACGCTATAAAATTTACTGAACCATTCAGGGCACGGATAAGTGAATTGATGTCAGACAAGGAATATCTTCATAAAGTCGTCAGGATGGGAGCAGAAAAAGCACGCGAAAGCGCAGGGAAGACAGTTCGTGAAGTCCGTGAGATCATAGGATTCAAATCATTTTAAAAATGAATTAAACCAACAGGCATTTCGTGACAAAGCGAATATGACACATCCTTAAACTTTGAACCTTAAACCTTGAACTCTAAACCCAAATGAAACCTCTTAAAAGTTTAATGCAATTCGCCACATGGCTGATGCGTTTGTCGGTAGCATTTTTTGTGGCGCTGGGTTTTATGCATACGCTGAAGATATTCGATTTTAAAAGTATCCAGTTTTACATCGCTTTGGTATTTGCCCTGTTTTCGATACTGCTTGTCATTGGAGGATTTTTAAGCAAGCCTGCCCTCACAGTATTCTCAGGAATTATGCTTTTTTTCGCTTCTGTTTATGAGATCGTGATCTTATCTTCAGAAGGTGTCACTGTAGAACTTGCCATGTATGGGGTGATCGCCACTACAGCGCTTTATTTTGTTACGGCGGGGAATAAACATTGAAAAGTGTCTAAAGTGCACTAAAGTGTCTAAATTGTGCTAAAGTGTCCTAAAGTGTGCTAAAGTGTGCAAAAGTTCGGAGTGTCTAAAGTTGGAGAGAAAATCATTTTATTATTCCTGTTTATTAAATTTTATCATTAATGTCCTATTAAATTTTTATATCGTCACGAAGTGACTTTAATACCGCTGTCAATTTTTTATTACAAAGATTAAATCACTACGTGATTAGGGCTGTAATCGGGTTTGAAAACCTCGTAGAGGTGAAATCTTTGTAATAATGATACATGTCACGAAAAGGAAGCCCCATCGGGGCGATATCTTCGGAACATCATATTTTATGCGGTTTTAAAGACGATTGTAATAATTTCTCCGGACACTAATGAAATTTTATTTACCTTTGTCATTGCGCATTTTGCGTAACGCACTTTGCGCAACGCAAAATGCGCAATTAAAAAAATGACAGATGAACCCCTTTATAATCACAGGATACAATTCTCCGGCATACTTTTGCAACAGAAAAAAAGAACTGGAGAGTCTTCTTAATGCTGTTGAAAACAACCGGCATGTAACTTTGTTTTCTATCAGGAAACTGGGAAAAACAGGTTTGATTCACCACTTGTTTTATCATTTGAAGAAAGACAAAGAAATTTCAACATTCTATATTGACATAATGCCAACGCGCAGCCTGGCGGAGTTTGTCAATGTACTGGGTACGGCAATAATCGGAAAGCTCGATCCCAAACCACTACAAATAATTAAAAATGCCGGCAAACATTTTTCACATCTGCGTCCGCAAATTAATTTCGATCCTCTGTCGGGAAGTCCGAATGTTTCTTTTCTTGCTCAAAACGAAAATGACACAAAACAGATTTTATCCGAGTTGATAGGATACCTGAAAAAGCAGAGCAATAAAAATAAGATTGTAATTGCCATTGACGAATTTCAGCAAATAAAAGCCTATAAAGAAAGCAATGTTGAAGCCTTCCTGCGCTCGCACTTTCAGCAGCTAAAAAATGTGGTCTTTATTTTTTCAGGAAGTCAAAAACACATGTTACTTTCAATGTTTGGCGATGCACGTTATCCTTTTTACAACAGTACCGAACTGATGCACCTGAGTAATATAATCAGTAAAGACTATAACAAATTTATCTCAAAAAAATTTACTGAAAATAAGATTGATTTTCCCCCTACGCTCATTGATGATCTGTTGGAATGGACTTACGGCAGGACTTTCAATGTCCAGTTTGTTTGCAACAAATTATTCGGTCTTGGCATAAGCAAAATTGAAAAGTTACATCTGAATAAAATATTTCTCGAAATTTTAATTGAGAACGAAGCGCTTTACTATAACCTGAGAAGTATTGTTCCGGCTCAGCAATGGAACCTTTTAACTGCAATTGCAATGGAACAGGGTGCCGGCTCTTTATTCAGCAAGGAATTTATCAATAAGTACAAAATGGGCGCTACCAGTACAGTTAAAAGAAGCGTTGAAGGTTTGCTGAATAAGGAATTGATTTATGAAGAGAACAATAAATACTATGTAAATGACGTTTTCTTTTCACGCTGGCTCGAAACTCATAAATGATGCATGAAAAAATAAATTCCCTTTTGTAAAATAACGATCGAAATTCAGGGCAACAGTTCTCTGAACATTTTCTAAAGACCTTCGTAAGTAAAAACCTGAATAATTTTATCAAAACAACTAATTTTTAAAAACACCTACGCCTGTTATGCGCGAACCAATAAACACTGAAATACTTCCTGAAAAAGCAATCCTTGTCGGGCTAATTACACCCAAACAGGATGCTGAACGGGAGAAAGAATATCTTGATGAATTGTCATTTCTTGTTGACACTGCCGGAGCCATTCCTGTAAAAAGATTTGTTCAAAGAATGGAAATGCCCGATTCACGGACTTATGTGGGATCAGGAAAACTTGCTTCTATTAAAGAATACATCGCTGAGAATACTATTGATATTGCTGTTTTCGATGATGAATTAAGTCCATCGCAAATCCGCAACATCGAAAAAGAACTGGAATGTAAAATACTTGACCGCAACAGTCTTATTCTTGACATTTTTGCGAAACGCGCCAAGACAGCTTATGCGAAAACACAGGTTGAACTGGCACAGCTTGAATACATGCTTCCGCGATTGACACGCTTATGGACACACCTTTCAAAACAGCGTGGCGGCATAGGTTTCCGTGGACCCGGTGAAAAAGAAATTGAAACCGACCGCCGTGTAATCCGACAGAGAATTTCCCTGCTAAAAGAAAAATTAAAAATAATAGACAAGCAAATGGCTACACAGCGTGGTAACAGGGAAAGCCTTGTGAGAGTAGCGCTGGTCGGATATACCAATGTTGGCAAATCAACGATCATGAACCTGGTAAGCAAATCAGAGGTCTTTGCTGAAAACAAATTATTCGCAACATTGGATACTACTGTCAGAAAAGTGGTGATAGGCAATCTGCCTTTTTTGCTTTCAGATACTGTCGGGTTTATTCGCAAGCTTCCTGTCGGACTTGTGGAGTCGTTCAAATCAACGCTGGATGAGGTGCGCGAAGCAGATATTATTCTTCATATTGTTGATGTATCACATTCCAATTTTGAAGAACAGATCAATGTTGTGACCAAAACCCTGCAGGAAATAAATGCATCGGACAAGCCCACCATCATGGTGTTTAATAAAATTGATGCCTATCATTTTATTGAACGGGATCCTTTTGATATCGTCCCTGCCACAAGAGAAAACCTGTCGCTTGATGACCTCAGCAAAACCTGGATGTCGAAGGAGAATATGCCGGGTATTTTTATTTCAGCCAAAGAAAAGCAGAATATTGATGGATTGAAAACAATGCTGTATGCCTGGGTAAAGGATATCCATGTAAAGAGGTATCCGTTTAATAATTTTTTTTATTGAAATGAGGTGTGCTGAATTTTGAATTGAAAAAGTTTCTTTAATGGAAACTATCCTTTAACTCCATGAACCTTTCAAACAATTCAAACAACAAACACTTCAAACATTTCAAACTTCCCACTCACTCGTCAGGATACATAACGCGAATTTGCTCAGAAAACAACAAACAACTAACCACAAACTCTTCAACCCTTCACCACAATAGGCACAGTAGATACATAGGCTTTCACATAGGAAAACTTCCCAATGTTAGCTCGCGTTTTAATGTTAGCGCACGTTTTCAACGCGTGCTACAATAAAAAAACAAATACTGTCGGATTACAAATCCTCATAATAAAACGGAATGGATTAATTAAATCAGTTTCGACGCAACTTTTCCAAAGTGAAGAAAACTTTGGAAAAGTAGTCAGAAATAAACCGAAATAAAGTCACGGAGTGACGACAGTTTGGTAGAAAGCGAAAACCATGTCGAATCAAAAGTCACGGAGTGACGACATTTTGGACGGAAACAATTCAAACGCTTTAAACCTTTCAAACCTTTCAAACCCTTCAAACCCTTCAAGCCCTTCAAACCCTTTGAACTTTACAAACTTTACAAACCTTACAAACCCACAATATCCCTTATAACCGCCGAAGCAGCAAAACACCCAAACACCGCTGGCATGTATGAAATTGTTCCGACTCTTGATTTTTTATTCTTCTCATCCCTGATCAATTCCATGGATCCTTCGTTGACATCTTCAGGAGAAAACACCACTTTGAAACCGGAGTAAATGTCAAGTTTGTGCAGTTTCTTGCGAAGGTAGTACGACAGTTTGCAATTGTATGTTTCAGAAATATCAGCTATCCTGACAAGTGACGGATCAAACTTTCTGCCCGTACCCAGTGAACTTATCAACCTGTAATTCCTGTGCAGGCATTCCACGATAAAATAAAGTTTTGGTGAAAGGGTATCAATGGCATCAACGACATAATCGTAATGTCCCAAAGAAAGGATCTCCGGTATTTTTTCATCAATCATGTACTCAGTGACCATTTTCAGGCGAAGTTCAGGATTGATGTCAAGCAGTCTTTTGCCCACCACTTCTGTCTTTAGTTTTCCTTCCGTGCTGATAAGTGCAGGGATCTGCCTGTTCCTGTTGCCAGGAGCGATCCTGTCAGCATCAACAATGGTAAGACTTCCTATGCCCGCCCTGCATATCATTTCTGCTGCCATTGCGCCAACGCCTCCCAGTCCTGCAACCAGTACATGTGCATCTGCAAGTTTTTGCATTCTATCTTTTCCGATTAAAAGTTCAGTTCTTTCCTGCCAGTGTTCCATGTAGATTATCATTCAGTTTCATTAGCAAATGTAAAAAAATTTAAAAAAGTTTGCCTGTATAATAATTGATTTTGTACATTTGCAAAGAATTGTCCTGTGGTGTAACTGGCAACACGTCTGTCTCTGGAACAGAAGAGTTCAGGTTCGACCCCTGACAGGACAACATAAAACCCTCTGTAGTTGATAAAACGATAGAGGGTTTTTCTTTTTTAATCATCTCCGTTTTCGTATCCCGACATCAGAATTTGAGCTGTCCCTTTAATCCTTCCGGAACGATACTGCTACAATTTTCAAAAGATCACAAGAACCAAATTGAATAAAAATTTGCAACAATGGATGCCGGTAAGCAAAAAAAAACCGGTCAAACAAAATTGAATGACCGGCTTTACAACTGTGTTTTGGGTTTATTCTAGTTGTAAATATTATTGATAAAAATCATTAGCCGCATTTGGCAAATCCGCAGCTCTTGCATTTGAGACAACCTTCCTGGTAAATCAATCCATCAGAATCACCACAGTTCTCACATTTTTTATCTGCTGCCATTGTTCCATCGGGAATGAATTTTTTCAGAGCCCTTTCAACACCTGTCTTCCATGTATTGATTGATTCAGAACCGAGATTCAAACTGGAGATAAGGTCAACAACAAACTGCAGCGGCATACCATGACGCAGTATTCCCGATACAAGTTTTGCATAATTCCAGAATTCCTTGTCAAATGTGCGCGACAGGCCTTCAATAGTTACTTTGAAATTCTGTTTGTCTTCAAACTGGAAGTCGTAGCGACTGATGCCGTCTTCAGTTTTACTTTTAATGATCCAGCCTTTATTCACGAAGGGTGGTAAATAGAGGTCTTCTGCTTTACCGGTGAATATTTCATAGGGATGTCCATTCAGCAACCCTACAACAGCGATCCATTTATCATAAGCATTTTGGAAACGTACAATTTCAGCATCCAGTTTTTTGGGACGTGTAGGTGCATTGGTTTCTTTGAATTCTGAAGCATCTTCTTTCTTTTTGTCCGACACCAGAACGCCTGCCCTCGATCCTTCCCTGTAAACAGTAACTCCCTTACAACCGCTTTCCCATGCAGTGCGGTATATCTCAGCAACGAGTTCTTCTTTTACATTTTCAGGTATGTTGACAGTAACACTTATTGAATGATCAACCCACTTCTGAACAGCTCCCTGCATCTTCACTTTTGCTACCCAATCCACATCGTTGGCTGTAGCTTTATAATAAGGTGACTTGGCTATTACAGCATTGAGGTCCGATTCTTTCATCTTTTTTACTTCATCAACATCATAGCCATTCATCTTTAACCATTTCAGGAACTTGTTATGGAACACATAATATTCTTCCCAGGTGTCGCCCTGTTCATCAGTAAAATCAACACGTGCGTTCTTGTCACCGGGGTTAACTTTTCTTCTGCGCTTATAGGATATCTGGAAAACAGGTTCAATTCCTGATGTTGTCTGAGTCATTAATGAAACGCTACCTGTCGGCGCTATGGTGAGCAAAGCAATATTTCTTCTGCCATATTTTACCATTTCATCATAGAGCGATTTGTCTGCTTCTTTCAGACGCTGAATAAAAGGATTGTTCTTTTCCCTTGCTGAATCGTAAATAGGGAAAGGTTTCCTTTCCTTTGCAAGATGAACTGATGCACGGTAAGCTTCTATTGCAAGAAGTTTGTGAACTTCTATTGAAAATTCTGTTGCATCTTTTGTACCATAGCGGCAGCCAAGTGCAGCAAGCATATCGCCTTCGGCAGTGATACCAATACCGGTCCTTCTTCCCTGGATACACTTTCCTTTTATTTGCTCCCACATCCGGGTTTCTGTTCTTTTTATTTCCGCATCTTCAGGATCAGCGTTGATTTTCTCCATTATTTTATCAATCTTCTCAAGTTCCAGATCAATAATGTCGTCCATCATGCGCTGTGCATAGCCAACATGTTTTGTGAAAAGCTCTGAATTGAAATCTGCCTGAGGAGTGAAAGGATTGTCAACATAACTGTAAAGGTTGATCGCGATCAGGCGGCAGCTATCATAAGGACATAAAGGAATTTCACCGCAGGGGTTGGTTGAAACAGTGCGGAAACCAAGATCCTTGTAGGAATCAGCAACAGATTCGCGTATGATGGTATCCCAGAAAAGTATGCCCGGTTCAGCAGATTTCCATGCATTATGCACAATCTTTTTCCAAAGCTCGTCAGCATTGACTTCTTTTGAATAAAGAGGTTTGTCCGAATCAATAGGGTACTGCTGAATAAAAGGTACCTTATTTACTATTGATTCCATAAAGTCGTCAGTGATCTTCACTGAGACATTTGCAGCGGTTACTTTTCCTTCAACCAACTTTGCATTAATGAATTTTTCAGCATCGGGATGCTTTATTGAAATACTCAGCATAAGGGCGCCACGCCTGCCATCCTGTGCAACTTCACGGGTTGAATTTGAATAACGCTCCATGAATGGAACAATACCTGTTGATGTAAGAGCGCTGTTCTTTACAGGGCTTCCTGCAGGGCGTATATGTGAAAGGTCATGCCCGACACCGCCACGGCGTTTCATCAGTTGAACCTGTTCCTCGTCAACCTTCATGATCCCTCCATAGGAATCGGAATTTCCGTGACTGCCTATCACAAAGCAATTGGACAATGATCCTATCTGAAAGTCATTCCCGATTCCGGCCATTGGGCTTCCCTGAGGAATGATATACTTGAAATTTTTAAGCAGATCAAAAATTTCATCTTCACTCAATGGATTTGGATAACGTTTTTCAATTCGTGCAATTTCCTTTGCTATCCTGCGATGCATGTCGTCGGGTGTACATTCATAAAGGTGCCCGGCAGAATCTTTCAGGGCATATTTATTTATCCATACACTGGCTGCAAGGGTATCTCCCTTGAAGTATTTTGTGGTCTCATCAAGAGCATAATCGTAAGCAAATATCGTTTTCATGTTTACGTCCTCCGTAATTTTGAATGTTTGTTCTGGTAAAATTTCATTTCCTTCTTCAGGAAAAATTTCAGGTTGGGTTCTTAAATTAAGAATATCGCCATAGTATTCAGACCTGCTTTTCTTGTCTAAGTCTTTGTCAATGTTCTTTTTTACGTCATTTTCGTTAAATTCGGTCATCTTTATAATGATTTCAAATAGTTTAGTAAAAGTTTGGTTTGTAATCGAGTAAAAAATTCCGTTTGGGTTAAAAACGGATATGCAAGGTAAAAAACATTACTTCTACCCTCAACAGGTTTTTATTAACAATCAGGATTATTTATTAACCTTCCCGATAAGTGTCTGAATGGAAAGAGGATATTTTCTCTTTGACGGAAAGTTATGAACTTTTATTTTGCCAGATCATTTTTTTTCCAAACCCAAGTCTGTTGTCTGTAAATTTTATAAAGTCCGGAATGATGCTCCACAACTGCAATTCTGCGAATGCTGCAACAGGAAACCTTCTGATGTAGGCCTTTTTTGACAAGTTGTACTCTTCACCTTTAATCTGAGTCATGGTTCCGGTGAACTGTACTCCCTGAATCTTGCCAATCATCGTTGTTTCGAGTGCTACTGCTCCTGAAACCATAGGTTGTTTCATCACTTCAGCGATATGACGTGTGTCAAGGTCAGACGTAGTAAGGAATTTGTTTAGTTTATCATCATAAACATAGAAACAACTGCAGCACCACGGGGTGTTATCGCTTGAAGTAGCCAGTGTCATCACATGGTGCTTCTGTAAGAAGTGAATGATCCTCTTGTCTATTTCATCAATATAAATGTGCTGGCTTCCCATAAAAAAAGCAGCAGTAGCCTTAGTGGCCACTGCTGTTTATAAAAGTTTTTCAATAAAATTAATCAATCACAAGTTTTTTGACACAGAGGTTTTCGCCTTTATTACCGGTCATCCTAACAATATAGAGACCTTTCGGCAAACCGGAAACCATGATATTCTCCGATAGCTTATTCAGATCTTCTGATTTTACCATAGCTCCATGAACATCGTAAATTGAAACATTTTTTATCAACATGTCAGATGAAACAAGGATCATGTCTGTTGCGGGATTCGGACTGATATTTGAGTTGTCTGAAGCATTCAGTTCATCTATTCCTCCATGTACTCCCAGTGTACCCAGATAATTTGCACTTATTACAGAATCTGTATGGGGGTTTACATAAATTTCAGCGAGAACAAAGCCTAAATTATTTGCCCACCAGGAATATCTCTTGGTTGTATCATGTCTGCCGTAGGTTGATGTAAAATCAAACCATGATGGTCCAAAAGTACTGCTTTTTACCCAAACACTGTCCTGCTCAATTTGAGTTATGACGGCTCTCAGACTATTATAAGTGCCCAGTGGTGTTGTAAGGTTACCCCAACCATCAACATGGCTTGTGATTGTAGTTTTATCCCTGACTCTGACAGAATCTATTGTTATACCACTTACAACTTGCCCGTAATACTGGACAACCTGGAATTTAGAAAAATTGTTATAGGAAGAGAGATAAGTGGATGGAAAATCCATGAGCTTCTGTGCAGGATTTAATTTGACAACTATCGGAGTTGCGCTTCCCATAAAATGTGCAGCCTGCCCAATAATAGAGAGGCTGTCAGCGCTATTTTTCATGTAGGAATAAGATGAGGAACTATTGATGGTTATCAAACACAAATTGGATGTTGGATATGATGAACCATAAGGTGTCCATTGAGGATTTGCGAAAATAAGTGTATCTGTATTGTCATGATGAATTGTTGAAAGATTCCAGGTTTGGCTTGCGCCGGCATTTCCCGGAACTACTGTAGCGGCAGGCAAAGTATCATTGTATCTCTGGAACTTTGTTGAAGGTGCTGCGACATCACTATAATTGACAGTGATCTGTGCTATTCCCTGCATTAGCAGGAAACAAGTGATAACGAGGGTAAAAATTACTTTTTTCATGTTGGATTGTTTTAGGTGGATAATTGTTTATTTTTCTTAAAAAGCAAAGATAAAAAATAATAACTAATCAAACGATTGCATATCGCAAAGTTTTTTATAGATACCATCCATAGCGAGCAATTCGGCATGTTTGCCACGTTCTACGATCTCACCTTTTTGTAAAACGATGATCTCATCAGCATGCTGAATAGTTGACAACCTGTGTGCGATAACTACAGACGTTCTGTTTTGCATAAGTTTTTCAAGCGCATCCTGAACAAGGCGTTCTGATTCGGTATCCAGTGAAGAAGTGGCTTCGTCAAGGATCAATACAGGAGGATTTTTCAGAATAGCCCTGGCAATACTGAGGCGCTGACGTTGTCCGCCTGAGAGTTTGCTGCCCCTGTCGCCAATGAAAGTATGATAGCCCTTGTCCATTTCCACAATGAATTCATGGGCATTGGCAATTTTAGCAGCTTCTATAACATCACTTTCTTTCACGTCTTTCAGGCCAAAAGCAATGTTGTTAAAAACAGTGTCGTTGAACAAAATTGATTCCTGGGTAACGATGCCCATCAGCCCGCGGAGGTCAGATATAATAAGGTCCTTTATCGGAACCCCGTCAATGATTATTTCACCTTTGGTGCAATCATAAAAACGTGGAAGCAAATCAACCATGGTGGATTTGCCACCGCCGGAAGGTCCCACAAGAGCAATGGTTTTACCTTTCTTAATAGTAAGCTGAACATTCGATAGGACTTCTTCTTTTTCGTAGGTAAAACATACATTGTTATAAACGATCTCTTTCGAAAATTCTTTCATTGCTATTGCATCGGGCTTTTCTTCAATCACCTCTTCGGCATCCAGCACATACCTGATACGTTCAGCGCTGGCAGCGCCTTTCTGAATATTATAAAATGCGGTCACTATTGATTTAACAGGAACAATCAACTGGGAAAACATGACCACGTAAGTAATAAATATGGAGGGTTCAATGCTTCGGTTATTTCCAAGTACCAGTTTTCCTCCAAACCACATGATAACAACCAATATTAAAGCGCCAATAAATTCACTTAAGGGATTTGCAAGATCACGCTTCCGGTAAACCTTTATCATCTGCTTTGTATAGTTGTGATTTTCCTGCTTGAATTTTTCCTCAGAATAATCAATAGCATTAAAAGCCTTGATGATTCGTAAACCCGATATTGTTTCTTCAATTATTGATAAAAGAACGCCCGATCTTTTTTGAACTTTATCAGAACTTCGTTTTAAACTTTTACCAATTTTACTTATCAGATATCCGGTCAATGGTAGAAGAACTAGAACAAAAATGGTGAGTTGGGGGCTCATTACGATCAGAACTACAAGAAACATTATGATACTTATAGGATCTCTGAATAACATTTCGAGCGAACTCATAATTGACCATTCCACTTCCTGAACATCTGTGGTCATTCTGGCAATAATATCACCTTTCTTTTGTTCTGAATAATATGAAAGAGGCAGGATCAATACTTTTAAATAAAGATCATTTCGCAGATCTTTGACCACTCCGTTTCTGACAACTGCAAGATAAAACATAGCCATGTAACGGAAAAAGTTCTTCAGGAAAAATAATACAACTACAAAGAGGCATATAAAAATTAAGGCATTTACCTGGCCATATCTGTGAATAATTACACTGATATAATAATTCAAAGATTCCATTGAGAAAAAATTGTCCGGTTGCTCAAGCAGAGGTGTCACCGGGCTAAAAAGTAATTTGAGGAAAGGGATGACCATTCCAAGAGAAACAATTGAAAAAACAGCTGAAAGAATGTTGAAAACTATATTGAGGGTGGCATATCCCTTATAGGATTTCACATAGTTAAACACTTTCGTCAGATTTTTCATAGTGGCAAAGATAACATGAAATTTCTTACTAAATTGTGATGCTATCAAAATGCTATGAGAAAAATATTTCTACCTTTGCTCAATATGGATTCAACAAGACAAAACAAAGCAGCCCGGCTTTTGCACAAAGAAATCAGTGATATCTTTATTATAGAAGGTCGCGGATATTACGGTAATTCATTGGTTACTGTTACACGTGCAAGAGTTACACCCGACCTGAGTGTGGCTAAAATATACCTTAGTGTTTTTGTCACAGGACAAAATGATAAAAAAGATGTTTTGAAAAAAGTCGAAATGCACAACAAAGAGATCAGGTGGCATCTTGGAAACAGAGTAAAAAATCAATTACGGATTATCCCCGAACTTGAATTTTACCTTGATGATTCCCTTGACTATATTGAGAATATTGAGAATTTATTGAAGAAGTAAACTTTAAACTTTGATCCTTAAACTTTAAACTTTCCTCATGGAATACGACCCAATTAAACGCAGTCTGGGTAAGGTTTTTAACAAATCTCCTTTTACCCGTAAAATATTTTACCACCTGCTCGATATTCTTTTATTGAGAACATGGCACATAAAAAAATCCGTGAAGGAATGGGTGAAAAAAACCAATGGTGAAGTTGAGATCCTCGATGCTGGTTCGGGCTTTGGTCAATATTCTTATTACCTGTCGGGGCTTAAATTGAAATGCAACATCACCAGTGTGGATGTAAAAGAAGAACAGGTTGAAGATTGCAATAATTTCTTCAAACAGATAGGCCGCACCAATGTTGAATTCAGCGTTGGCGACCTGACAACTTTCCGTAAAAAAGACAAATTTGATCTGATTCTTTGTGTTGATGTAATGGAGCATATATTAGAAGATGTGAAAGTTTTTGAGAATTACTGTTACTCCATGAAACCCGGAGGAATGCTTCTTATTTCCACTCCTTCCGATCAGGGTGGTTCTGACGTTCATGATCATGATGGTGAAGAATCTTTCATTGGTGAACATGTCAGGGATGGTTACGGTCTTCATGAAATTGGAGAAAAACTTTTTCAGGCAGGATTTACCAAAGTTGATGCATGGTATGTTTACGGAACACCCGGGCAAATATCATGGCGCTTATCCATGAAGTACCCAATACAAATGCTTGGTGTGTCGAAATTATTTTTTATCATACTGCCTTTTTATTATCTCATCACTTTCCCATTTTGCCTGCTGTTGAATTGTATTGACCTTTATGGAAAACACAAATCAGGTACCGGACTTATAGTGGAAGCGCGTAAAGACTAAAAAGGCATTGACTGCAAACTAAACATTAAACAACTTCAAACAACAAACATTTCAAACACTTCAAACATTCCAAACCCACTTTGAACCTGACCTTATTCATAGCGAAGCGTTATCTCTTTTCACGGAAATCCCACAACATTATCAATATCATTTCCGGGATATCTGTTCTTGGGTTCACTATCGGATCCATGGCGCTGATTGTGGTTTTGTCTGTGTTCAATGGTTTCGAATCTGTGGTTGTGAAATTGTTCAACACCTTCAATGCCGAAATTCAGATCACTGCCAGCGAAGGAAAGACTTTTATGGCTGATAGCCTTCCGATAAATAAAATCAGCAAGGTTGCAGGTGTTGCCTGTATGAGCGATGTTATTGAAGAGAATGCTTTGCTGAGGTACAAGGATAAACAATACATTGCGACTATCAAAGGTGTGGACACAGGTTACCGCAAACTGAGCCGCCTTGACAGCATGGTTGTTCAGGGTGAATTCCTTCTTCAAAAAGACAGTACCAATTATGCCATCATCGGGCAGGGAGTTGGTTATAATTTAGGTTTGAGCCTCAATGATTACATCAATCCTCTCGAAGTTTATGTTCCCCGGCGTGGCATTGACAATCCTTCAAACCCTCTTGAATCCTTCAATTCGGAGATGGTTTTTCCGTCAGGGATCTTTTCGGTGCAGCAGGATTTTGATGAAAAATATGTGATCGTCCCTATTCGTTTTGCACGAAAATTACTTGATTATGATAATGAGATAACCTCGGAGGAAATAAGCCTCACCAAAGGTGCAGACCTGGAAAAAGTTCAGTCGGAAATTGAAAAGATAGCAGGCAGCAGGTTCTCTGTAAAGAACAGGTTTCAGCAACAGGAGCTACTTTACAAGATCATGAAATCGGAAAACTGGGCGATCATCCTCATCCTTTCATTCATTTTGCTGATTGCAACTTTCAATGTGATCGGAACACTCACCATGCTCATTCTCGACAAGAAAAAAGATATTGCAGTGTTGTGGAGTATGGGCGCCGACCGCAATCTTGTTCGCCGGATCTTCTTTGCCGAAGGTATGATGATCACCTTTATCGGAGCAGGTCTTGGCCTTCTGCTGGGAGGAATTGTCTGTCTGTTGCAGCAAAAGTATGGCTTTGTTCACATGCCTGCAGGTGGTTCATTTGTGATCTCATCCTACCCTGTTCACATGTCCCTTTTCGATTTTGTGTACGTGTTTCTGATAGATGTGGTGATAGGAGTAGTAACTTCATGGTATCCCGTCAGACAAATCTCGAAGAAAGCAATTGCACAGGAAGATAAGCTGTAAGATTTTTGAATTATGATTTAAGATTTTTGATTTGGGACTTAAATCTTGGAATTTGGGTCTTGGATCTTGGGTCTTGGCTCTTACTTCTTGGTGACCATTTCCGTTTTATTGTCGTAATTCACCCAGTATTTTCCTTTCATGAGGTCAGTAATACCCACTTCTTTGCCATAACCATCGGTAACAAAAGTGCCTTTTTCATCAAAGACTTCGTAAGCAGTTTCGCCTGTAAAGGAGATGGTTTCGCTGACTTTGTTTGAAACAAGCATTACTTCTTTTAATGCAGGATTGCGGTATTTCACAATTTTTGAAGAGACAATAATTCCTTTGGCATCGGTGTGTGAAATGCGGAACTGATTAATGCCAAAATGCGGTTTTGTTTCATAGGAATACATATTCTTCCTTACAGTATCGGCAATTTCAACTTCGCCAAGTGTGATCCATTTTTTCCAGCGAAATTGTTCAACTGTAAACGCACTGTTTATATCGCCCTTTACTGTCCATGTAAGTTTTCCAAGTTTATCGGCTTTGGCGGTGATGAATGAGAAGTTGCTTTGTGGCTGCAACACTTCTGCATTCACTACTTTTACTTTGCAGCCTTTGTTATAAAAGATCATTACTTTTACCGGAGCTCCGATTGCGATATTCAGAAGTGAGAAGTCCACCTCAAAGGAATTCGAGTTCAATTCGTCTTTCGAGGGCTGTCCGTTCACTAAAACTTTCTTCACGGAAAATGATTTATGAACCGTGTCTGTAGGGTTGATGACATAAATGTTTTTTCCAAAGTAATGTCCCTGCACAACAATGGTGTCCTGTGCAAAAACCGACATAGAAGAAAAGATCAGAAGTAGTGTGACAGCAAGTAAGTTTTTCATTTTAATTTTCAATCTGCAATATTAAAGATAATTTTAATTATTGAAAATAAAAAGTGAAGAAATTTTGAATAGTATGGTTGGTACCTTTATTAATTAACACTTTTTGCATAATGCCATTATTTTTGCATCTTCAACAATAATTGCTTTTTTTACGAATGTAAAATAGATTTGACAGAATTAAATAATTGTTGAAATCATATTGCATTAGAAATCAAAAAAATTCTTGGTGTTTTAATTTTTTTATTTATCTTTGCATCGAATAAATATGGCGAAGAAAGAAGAGGGGGCGATAGTCCCCTCTCTCATTGCCGGTAAAAACGAACATGATCAAAGAAGAATTCATTAGAAACCTTGCTGAACAACACCTGGCTGGCACTGATAAATTTATTGTTTCGGTGAAGGTAAAAGCAGGCAACAATATCAGGGTTTTTATTGATGCCGACACCAATGTTTCTATTGGCGATTGCATTCAGCTTAGTCGTTTTATTGAGACACAACTCAATGAATCGGGCGAAATCTTTGAGTTGATCGTTTCGTCTGCCGGGCTTGATTCACCATTGCTTTTCACCAGGCAGTATAAAAAAAATATAGGCAGGGAAGTTGCGGTTTTGATGAAAGACGGTAAGCGAAAAAAAGGTGTGTTATCCGCTGCTGATGATAATGGATTTGAAATAAGTGTAACCTTCACTGAAAAAACAGGTAAAAAGAAAGAATTGAAAACGGAGCAATCGTTTCTGGAGTATGATATCGTGAAGGAAACGAAGTTGGTGATTTGAAATTCAGAATTTGAAATTGTAAAATGTGGGGAAATGGGAAGTGACATTTAATAAATAAAATGCTACCAAAAATCCACAAAGTAATTAAGTAAAAAAATAATAATTCTCATAAAATGGAACATATTAATTTAGTTGAATCCTTCTCAGAATTTAAAGAATTCAAGAATATAGACAGGGCAACCATGATGCGTATTCTGGAAGATGTTTTCAGAGGCATGCTCATCAAGAAATTCGGGGCATCGGACAATTTTGATATTATTGTCAATGTTGATAAAGGTGACCTTGAAATCTGGCGTAACCGTTCAATTGTTGAAGATGGGGCTGTGGAGGACGAAAACCAGCAGATAGCTTATTCCGATGCTATTAAAATTGAACCCGATTTTGAGATCGGTGAAGAGGTTTCGGAAGAATTTAAAATGGAAAACTTTGGTCGCAGGGAAATACTTTCGATACGTCAGAATCTTGCTGCAAAAATATTGGATCTCGAAAAGGACAATGTGTATAAAAAATACAAGGAAAAAATTGGCGAGATCGTTGCAGGCGAAGTTTACCAGGTGTGGAAAAAAGAAATTCTTATTCTGGATGACGAAGGTATTGAACTTTTACTTCCCAACGTGGAACAGATCCCTTCGGATTATTATAAGAAAGGCGATACTTTAAGGGCTGTGATCTCGAAGGTGGATATGAAAAATAATACACCTGTTATCATTTTGTCAAGAACATCATCGGTTTTCCTTGAAAGGCTTTTTGAAGCAGAAGTTCCCGAAGTTTATGACGGACTGATCACCATCAAAAACATTGTGAGGGTTCCTGGTGAAAGAGCCAAGGTGGCTGTGGAATCATACGACGACCGCATTGACCCAGTCGGTGCATGCGTAGGAATGAAAGGTTCGCGTATTCACGGTATCGTAAGAGAACTGAAGAACGAAAATATTGACGTGATCAATTACACCAACAATAATACACTGTATATTCAGCGTGCATTGAGTCCTGCAAAAATATCTTCCATCGTTATTCACGACGACACCAAACATGCAGAGGTTTATCTGAAGCCTGACCAGGTTTCGCTTGCAATTGGTAAGGGTGGATATAATATTAAACTTGCCGGAAAACTTACGGGTTATGAAATTGATGTTTATCGCGACACCGAGGAAGATGTGGAAGATGTGGATCTGATGGAATTCAGTGACGAAATTGATGCCTGGATCATTGATGAATTCAAGGCTATCGGATGCGACACAGCAAAGAGTGTGATTGAACTCAGCATTGATGAATTGGTGCAGAGAACGGATCTGGAAGAAGAAACCATCAGAGAAGTTTTGAGAATACTCAAATCAGAATTTGAATAATAAAAACAGGTTCCACGATTCAAGAAATAAGAGGATAGTTGATAATAGAGTAGGCAGCATTTAAAGATTAAAATAGTTTAATAAAAAAGTAGAAAAAAATTGATTCTTGCATTCAGGATCAGGAAAACTAAAAGATGGAAAACTCCGGAAATTGAGTCTTTGATCAGAGTCTTAAAATCCGGTTCCGGAAATTTATTAGTGATTTGATGATTGTTATTTGAGATTTTAAATTTAATTTTACACCATAATTCCTGTTCATAACAGTTAATTAGAAAGAGAAAGAATAGTATGACAGACGTGCCACAAGGAATTCGACTTAGTAAGGTAGCTAAGGAATTTAACATTGGATTGCAAACCATTGTTGATTTTCTTGGTAAGAAAGGTCATCGTACAGAATTAAATCCCAATGCCAAGATCACACCCGCAATGTATGATCTTTTGGTGAAGGAATTCCAGACTGAAAAAAGCGCCAAGGAAGAATCGCTTAAGATTGGGATGAATTTTGATTCGAAGAAAGAAACTGTATCACTTAAAGATACTAAGCCTGCAGCCAAGGAAAGAGAGTTGGATGATGAACCTGAAGAACTGCTGATAAAGGATACCAAATCCTCAGCCATCACCAGGAAAGAAGTATTCAGGAAAGAAGAACCTGAACTGAAATCTCCTAAAGTGCTTGGGAAAATGGATGTGGCGCCTGTTACCCCAAAAGCTAAAGAACCTAAGGTAAAAGAACCGGAAGTAAAAGTTGAAAAAACTGGTGCTAAGAAGAGTGATACCGAAGAAAAAACCAAGACTAAAAAAGTTGAGGAAGAAGTAAAAGAAATTAAAGAAGTAAAGGAATCCAGGGAAGCCAAAGAAATCAAGGAAACCAAAGAAGTTAAAGAAACCAAAGAGACCAAAGAAACCAAAGAAAAGAAAGCAACAAAAAAAGAAGAGGTTGTTGCTGAAGAAACAATCATAAAACCTGAGCCGGAAGAACCTGTTGTGGAGAAAAAAGAAACTCCTCCGATTGAAAAGAAACATAAAAAACACGAAGAAAAAGAACCCGAAATTGTTGTTGAAGCGGAGCAGGAATCAAAGATCAAGGTGATTGGAAAGATTGACCTTGATTCAATGAACACCAAGACACGTCCTGACAAGAAAACCAAGGCTGAAAAGGAAGACGAGAAAAAGAAAAAAATATCACAGAAGAAAAATAAACCTTCCGGTAAAAAAGAAGAACAGCCTGCTATCCGGGAAGAATTTGATGAAGAATATGAAGATGATATTCAGGAGGAGCTACCTGAAATTACTGAAGAAATAAAAGAAGTACCTGACAATTTTCTGCCTACGGAAAGAAGAAAACTTGATGGTCCCACCATACTTGGCCGCATGGAACTGCCTGCTGCCAAAGAACTGCATAAAAAACCGGCAGGCTCTTCCTCTGAAGATTCGAAAAACAAGAAGAGAAAAAGGAAAAGAATTAAAAAGGATTTCAAAGTTGAAGCTGTTCCTGACCCAACTCCGAAGAAACCCAAAATAATTGAAAAAAGACACCTCAAAAAGGATCGTCCAAAAAATGAGGTATCGGAAGACGATGTACAGAAACAGATCAAGGAAACCCTTGCGCGGTTAAGTGGTACAGGCAAATCGAAAGCATCCAAATACCGCAGGCAGAAACGTGAAACTGCAAGCCAGCAAATGCAGGAGCAATTTGAAAGGGATGCCGAAGATCAAAAAATTATTAAGGTTACCGAATTCGTTACTGCAAATGAACTTGGTACCATGATGAATGTTCCGGTTACACAGATCATCGCGACCTGTATGAATCTAGGACTTTTCGTTTCTATCAACCAGCGTATGGATGCAGAAACACTTAGCATCATTGCTGAAGAATTTGGTTATAAAGTTGAGTTTGTCAGTGTGGATGTGCAGGAAGCCATCAGAGAAGACCAGGACGATCCCAAAGACCTGTTGTCACGTGCTCCGATTGTTACCGTAATGGGACATGTGGACCATGGCAAAACATCTCTGCTCGACTATGTGAGAAAAGCCAATGTGATCGCAGGCGAAGCCGGCGGAATCACACAACATATTGGCGCATACGAAGTGACACTTGAAAACGGAAAGAAAATTACATTCCTCGACACTCCGGGTCACGAAGCATTTACTGCTATGAGGGCGCGTGGTGCAAAGATTACGGATATAGTTATCGTGGTTGTGGCTGCCGAAGAGAGCGTGATGCCTCAAACCATTGAAGCTATCAATCATGCACAGGCAGCAAATGTTCCGCTGATATTTGCCATCAATAAAATTGATAAGCCTAATGCAAATCCCGAAAAAATAAAAGAACAACTTGCCAACATGAATTTCCTTGTTGAAGACTGGGGCGGAAAATATCAGTCGCAGGAAATATCAGCGAAAAAAGGTGTCAATGTTGAATTGTTGCTTGAAAAAATATTGCTCGAAGCCGAATTGCTCGAACTGAAAGCAAACCCTTCAAAGAATGCTGTGGGAACCGTCATTGAATCATCACTTGATAAAGGCCGCGGATATCTTGCAACCATCCTTGTTCAGAACGGATCACTGCGAATAGGCGATATGCTTTTAGCAGGCTGTACTTATGGCAGGGTGAAAGCCATGTTCAATGAAAGAAATCAGCCGGTGAAAGAAGCAGGACCTTCAACTCCTGTACTTATTCTGGGACTTAACGGAGCGCCACAGGCAGGTGATAAGTTTAATGTGATGGACGATGAGCATGAAGTGAAGAACATCGCCACAAAGCGTCTGCAGTTGCAACGTGAACAAGGATTGCGTACACAGAAACATATCACTCTCGATGAAATCGGAAGAAGAATTGCCATTGGCGACTTCAAGGAACTTAACCTGATCATCAAAGGCGACGTGGATGGTTCCATTGAAGCATTGACAGATGCTTTGTTGAAACAATCAACGGTGCAGGTACAGGTGAATGTAATTCATAAATCTGTTGGACAGATCACAGAATCGGATGTGTTGCTTGCTTCGGCATCCAACGCAATCATCATCGGATTCCAGGTTCGTCCTTCCATGAGTGCACGTAAACTTGCCGAGCAGGAGCAGATTGATATTCGCCTGTATTCGGTAATCTACAATGCCATCAACGAACTTAAGTCGGCTATTGAAGGTATGCTTGCACCTGAGATCGAAGAAAAGATCATTTGTAATCTTGAAATACGCGATGTGTTTAAAATTACCAAGGTTGGCACTGTTGCAGGTTGTATGGTGCTCGACGGAAAGATCAGCAGAAGTACAAAAATACGACTCATTCGCGATGGTATCGTGGTTTACACCGGTGAACTTGGCTCACTCAAAAGATTCAAGGACGACGTGAGAGAAGTTGCCACAGGCTACGAATGCGGACTGAACATTACAAACTTCAACGATATTAAAGTAGGCGACATCATTGAAGGTTATGATGAAGTGGAAGTGAAAAGGAAACTGTAAGTAAGTTTCTTTTTAAGAAAAGCAGTGATCAATGATTTGGTTGCTGCTTTTTTTTACGGGTTAATGAAAGTGCGGGGAATAACTAACATGAATAGTTCCTATACACACGATGCACGATAAAAATTATGAGCATTGAGGACAATATGTTTTACTATGTATCTATTGTGTCTTTGTGGTAAGGGTAAAGGAAAAAATTACCACATAGGATCACAGGAACATAGACTTCACATAGAAAAAACTATTTACAGAAGAAGGCAATTGTTAAATGGTATATAGGAAAAAGTTCAGAAAGAAAATTCCTTATTTACATTTCAGGAAAATTTATTGGTATAAAAATTGTGGCAAAAAGGGCTAAATCTATTGACCTTGAAATCGAAAATTCTACTTTATTTCATCATTCTTCTTTTTTCATCCTGTTCTATTCTGGAAAAAACAGAATTTCAGAAACGCAGATACCGCCCTGGTTATAACATTTCTTTCGCTTCAGGAAATAATGTTCACAAGCTGATTCCGAAAAGTAAACCCGGAGAGGATAAAGAAGAAACAGCACAGGCAAGTGACACTGTAGCCCGGTTTACAAACACCCATGATACTGTTGCAGTGCGTCCGCATGAAGAAGCAACATTCATCGGCACTATCAGATCAAAAGCGCCTGTCGTTTCAAAAGTGAAAACCATTGCAGACGGGATCAACAAAGCATTGCCAACACCTGCGATCTTCAAAGCAAAGAGTTCCGTTTGCAGTGCACAAAAAACAAGCGGCAGCAAGTATTATGGAAATGGATGTGGTAATATTCTTGTGGATATTGCAGTCTTTATTGTTGCGTTATTGATAATATTGATTTTTCCGGGCATTGATCCGCAGGTGGCGGAGTTGATCGCCATAGCTGTGCTTATTGTTGCCGGCATAGTTGTTTTGATAATTTTGGGACATCGCTGATCCGGCAGATGTTCCCATGCATGGTTAAAAGCAATGCAGCCGAAAAGTGCAGCAGCTTTTATTTTGAGAAGTGTTTTTAAGAAAAATTATTCTTTAATAAACTTCCTCACTCCAATTCCCATTTCCGTTTTCACTTCTACAATATAAACTCCATTTGAAAATTCTGAAGCATCTACATTTGTTATAGTACCAATTATTCTGAGAGTTTTTATAAGTTGGCCCTCGATGTTTGAAATTTCTATTGTGGCTGGTTGCGAAGTTTCAATTGTGAAATTATCGGAGACAGGATTTGGATAAATTATGAAATTCACATCGCCATCCGGATTATCCACATCATTTGGTGATCTGTAATATGCGTAATCTTTTACAATAATATAAGAGCCACTTTCGTTTAAACGTATCCATCCGTAAATTGAAACATTTGATGCATTAACTTTTAATCCGACATATTTATTAATAATCCCGTTCCAAATGCCTGAACTTGTATTTGTAAAAGGAGGAACATTGTAATACAAAAACTGACGGAAAACACATAAGTTAGAATTCCAGAAAAGATCTTTATTGATCATATCGTTTAGTCTTAAAGTGTCAGGATTAATACTTCCCTCCTGCACAGCACAAAATGCATTATTTGTCAGAGGTGTAATATAAGCATAGCCGGTTCCAAAGCCCGGACTTGAGCTGCTTTCGGTATGAATATTGAAATCCTTTATGCCATCATTATTCAAATCAAAAGTGAAATTTTCATTCGAATTATGAAAATATTCACCCAATGAAGAATCAGGTACAATATCCACATAATGCACACCGGCGCCAGTATTTTTGCCTGCTTTAAAATAGTCAGGCTGTGCCAGGCTGATAATATTTGAAGCCAGGGAAAGAGCATTTTTATCAGTGTGAATATTGTCAGCCATTGTAAGCACATAAAAACGATAGGGAGTATTTTGTACAATCGGGTCTCCATCTTTATCCTTTGCAGAAACGGGCAGGAACATATTAATATTTGTTCCGGAGCAGTTCACCGGAATATAATTGCCCGTCTGAACAAGATTGGCGGTGTCTATATTAAATGAATCACATTCTGCCAGTTTTACTCCAATTAACCGGTATCCTGCAATTGTTGATTCATTGTGAATGGAGTCGAATAATATTTGCATATCAGAAGGGCTTCCTGAGTCAGTGAAATCAATGGCCTGAAGCCCTAAAATCGGCACTGTTGGTGAGGACATCAAAAAAGCAGATGAAGGCGCTGACAAAGCATCAACATTCGCATGTACACCATCGGCAACACTCAAAACAAAAATTTTGTAGCTATAAGCATGTGAAATAATACCCGATGAATAATCATGCAACGTGTCAGAGCTAAAGTTTATTAAAATATTAGTTCCCGCAGGAGGTATGGAATAATAAGCTGCAGTTGGCAATGAAGAAGCGGAGTCTTTATTAAATGAACCGGCTGATGTAGATTTTACAAATATTATCCTGTAAGCTGAAATGGTTGATTCGTCCTGTATCTTATTAAAAGAAACTTTTACACGATAAATGTTATTGCCCTGAAACGACATTGAATCCTTCAAATTCGTCACAGCCGTTGCAGGTGAAGTCAACACAATTGAATCGGAAGGTAATGACAGGTAATTTTGTGTCGAAATTATTCCATCGGCAATTGAGAGCACAAAAACTTTATAAGCTATAAACTCTGCAACCGGAGCGCCGTTTCTGTCATTGGCATTTGATGGCAGTGTATCTGCAATATTCTGCCCATTTGGAATAACACTGGTATAATTTCCGGGAGCCACATTCCGGGCTGAATCCAAAGTGAAACCGGCAGCATCGGAAGCCTTCACAACAATTACGCGGTACTCGCCTACTTTTGATTCATCAATGGCCCTGTCAAAACTAACTTTCAAATCGCTTCCGTTTTTGTTATTCCCGACATCACTTGCTATTACATTTTCAGCAACCGACGGAATGCCGCTTCCTGCTATGATTGGCTGGTTTGAAATGGTATCGTAAGCCATATCTTTGACGGTAATCATCATGCCATAATCACATGCAACATCCATCCTCACCCAGGCATATAAAGTGTCCTGCCCTGATATCAACCGCACCCCAATAAATTTATTATTTACACTACACCATAATCCCGAAGAACCACCAAATGATTCACCTAATTGTTCCCCTGCTGTTGACCAAATGCAAGACGGACCTATAGTATCATGCACATTTAATGTGTCAACATAATTTGTAGAAGACACAATTGCACTATTATTTACCGGTAATACGTGAGCTGTAAAATCACCATAATAATTATAAATAACGAATTGCAGATCGGGGACAGCATCATTATTTATGTCAAAGTTGTAGGTAACAGTTGTGTTGGACGAATAATGGTAAATGATATCGGGGTTAATATCCGAATATACCACCTGTGCTGATACACCGAAACCTTTAATCAGAATTATTGTAATGAACAAAAACTTCCAAACTTTCCGGATACTCATAATCTTCAAATTTTAAATCTCACAAAAAGAAATTAACCCAATAGGCTTTACCACTTAATTAATGAAAGCTGAACATCAATTTTACTATTCTTTAATAAATTTCTTCACAGCTATTCCTTTTTCGGTTCTCACCTCCACCAAATACACTCCATCAGGCCATGCAGAAACATTTACCACGTAGGATGAATATCCAACGTGGTAAACATTTGTTTTGCTGCCGCTGGTTGCAAGGGTTTTTATTAGTTGACCTTGGATGGTGGAGATTTTTATAGTAGAGGGGGAAGGGGTTTCAATTGTTATTTGACCAATAGCAGGATCAGGAAATAAGTTAAAATTATCAGATTGATAATTAAATCCCGGTATTCCGGTTGACCCATTTATAAGTGTATCGCAAGGTGCATTCGGAAAATGTGTTTGCCAATAACAACCAATATAAGAAATATTACTATCCTCATAACATCGAAACCAGTCCAAAAGAAATTGATCCTCTACAATACAAACAGGATTGAAATAAAAGTTCATATTGCTGGCAGCACATAAGGGATCATAACCGATCCTCTCAATCACAGGATAAGTAATTTTTTCATTATTTCCTCCAAAATTGGGACTATAATAATAAGTACAGCTGACATACTGAATTCTTAAATTAAAACTGCTAATATTGATGTTCTTAATGGAGTCAACTATTAACGGGGAAACAGAATCACAGGCAGAGTTACTTGTATTAATAGCTAAAGTATCGCCAACGTTTAATGTGAAGTCATACATTAATCTGAAAGTATCGTTATTGTAATAATATACCTTAGAATTTTCCTCCCTTGCAATAAGAGAACTAACAGAAACAGTATCGCCATTATAACTTATGATTTCTCTTTTTATGATCTTTGAAAGTTTTGTACTAACTATGGTATCTTTTACAACGGTATGTTTAATGTAGCCGTGAGCGGGAAATGGAAGTTCTTCCTGATAATTATAGTACCATGTAGCCCCGATTGGAAACCAGCTTTGAGATTTGGCAATCATTGGTATTAATAGAATAACGAGTAAAACTTTTTTCATAATTCAAATTTTTAAAATTGCTCAAAATTCATTGTTCAATCCTGTTTTTTCCGGTAAAAAGGTTTCTCCTTTAAAAAGAAAGAAGAAACCTTTCGCTGCGAATTTTTATTCTTTAATAAACTTCTTCACGGCTACTCCCTTTTCCGTTCTCACCTCCACCAAATACACTCCACAGGGCAATGAAGAGACATCCACATTTATTTTACTGCCGCTGGTTGCAAGGGTTTTTATTAGTTGACCCTGGATGGAGGAGATTTTTATTGTGGATTGAGGAGGGGTTTCTATTGTGAGATAGTTGATGACGGGGTTTGGATAAGTTTTTATTTGATTTAATAATTCATTTTCGTTTATTCCGGTTGTACCCTGTGGAATTACATCTATTGTCAACATTGAATTTGTTGATTTTTGCAAATAGGTTGAATCGCAATAAGTACTTGTACACCCAATGGAATCAGTAATTGTTAGGCAAATGTTATAATATCCGGCAGTACTGTAAGTATGGCTGGGATAAGCAACATTATCGGTTGTTCCATCACCCCAGCTCCATGTATAGGTTAATGGGGGTGTGCCAAATGCATTATTTGTTACAAAATAATGATGAGGAGTAGTTGTGTCAGCTTCCAAAGTAAACAATGCTGAACAATTCGACATTAAAATATCCGTTAGGGAACGTTTCCAAACACCTGCATTAAGCGTTCCTGCATAGAGATAATTTCCACTAATAGCTAAAGCATAAACAGCAGTTGAAGCAGGCAATCCTGTATTAACTGCAACCCAGTTTGCGCCATTATCCATTGATAAGAAAACACCTCCTCCATTGGAACCTGCAAAAATATTTGAACCGCTTACGATAAAGGAACGAATATCATAATTAGTTAAGCCGTGACTAACCGGTGTCCAAATTGTATCATTGTTTGATAATCGAAAAATACCTCCGGTAGTTCCAGCAAAAATATTTGTGTCCTTCACGGCTAAAGCCTGTATCCAGCTATTTTGCAAACCAGAATTTATTACCGTCCAACTTGTAGCACTATCAATTGATTTATACATACCACCACCAGTACAGAATAAATAATCAATACCTGCATAAAGATTAGTTCCGCATGCAGCTAATACTCCCGGATAATTTGGAGGAACATTATTATTCATTTGAGTCCAAGTAATACCGCTATCTGATGATATGGACATTCTATAGCAACCTGTAAAAATATTTGATCCAATCACTGCAAATGAAGTACCAGAAGTATATAAAACAGAAGTCCAACTTATGCCATTATCTGTTGAGTAAGCAGTATATCCTTGACCTCCGGCAAGAATATTTGATCCATAAGTTAATAATGAAGTAGTATTACTGACAATTGGTTCAGTATTCAGAGATATCCAGCTTGACCCATTATCTGAAGTTGCAAATATTCCATTTTCATCAGTTCCTGCAAAAATTTCAGAACCTTTTACAGCTAAACAATTTATTTGTCCGCCATAAGGACCATTAGTTTGAATCCACTGTGCATTTACGCTCAAGCCAAAAATGGCGAGCATGGTAGCAAGGAGTATTGTTTTTTTCATGAATTTAATTTTTAAAATTCTTCAATGTTCAATATTGCAGCCTACCAATTGATGATTGCAGGCTGCTCAATATTTTCTATCATCTTTTTTCTATCATCAATTTTCTATCTTTTTTTATTCTTTAATAAATTTCTTCACCGCAATTCCTTTTTCGGTTCTCACCTCAACTAAATACACTCCATCAGGCCATGCTGAAACATTTACCACGTAGGATGAATATCCAACGTGGTCAACATTTATTTTACTGCCGTTGGTTGCAATGGTTTTTATTAGTTGATCCTGTATGGTGGAGATTTTTATAGTAGAAGGTGAAGGGGTTTCTATTGTTAGTGTGTTGCTGGCGGGGTTGGGGAAAAGTGAAAACCGGCTGGCATTTTTTATTATTTCTTCTTCACCTAAACTCCAATTTTGACATGCATATTCTCCCATAGTTAGTGTTGTTGCACTCCCAATACTAAAACTTGTTCCAACAATTTTTATCCATCCATATTCAAAGGAAGAATCTACTTTTATACGAACACCGAGGTATGCAGTATCGGAACTATAAGAACGATTGCAGTAGCAAGCTGAACTATCAGTCGGCGTACCCATCATCATAAAGTAATAACTTAAATAACCTAAACTTTGCCAATTTGCATTGGAATTTATGGTGTCATTGTAATGAAATGCATAAGCCATTCCAATGCTACTTGAACAACTTCCATAAACACCGCCATTGTTAAAGCAGGTGTCATAGCGGGCAAAAGCTACATCATTGTTATTAAGCCCGGTTATCAGGCAATGATCTGTATTTTGTCCCAATGCACCAGAGGGGGCAAGTAATGCAAATTGAAAATCCATTATACCATCATGGTTTATATCTAGAGAATAATAATGATCACTATAAGTGGTTCCATGTGCCGGGATAGAAATTACAATACTATCGGGAGTAAATTTATAATAGTAATCGTCCACGTTATGTTGTCCTGCAATAATACTCTGTGCATGTACGAAACAGGTCAAACAAATAAATAAAATAACTAGTAAAACTTTTTTCATACCTGAAAAATTTACCTTTCAAATTGACGCTATAAAAGTACTCATAATTATTATTCCAAATCTATTTTCAAAATAATTTCCCCAAATTTATTTTGAAATAAGATTTGAC
>Ga0118677_10002782_pt1 | contig 32870 bp, 1 predicted proteins | sample AliMusrvi5mmetaG_FD_86154 | JGI IMG/M metagenome (GOLD analysis project Ga0118677, IMG submission 86154) | reverse complement strand
CGACCTGAACGCAGGTCCAAAGAAGTGCCATCTGACCGCCGCCGCCGCTTCCACCGGAAGTCTGGTAGGCCATAAGGATGTCGCTGACGCCTCCGCCACCACCTCCGGGAGTTGAACCTGGTAACCCTGCAGCTGTTGCAGAGAGAGAGCCTGAACCTCCGCCACCGGCATATCCCGGGACAGATCCGGTACCACCGGCACCGCCAACAGGATTAAGTCCGCCAACACCGGCATAACCATTACCTGAATCACCGGCACCTCCACCGCCACCCGCACCGGTAGCAGGAGCTGCTCCTGTTTTTGTACCACAACATCCTGTTGCCCCGGCACCACCAGCGAAGGATGCTGGCAAGGTAATACCGGTTCCTGAGGAAGAACCTGTACCACCGGCCCCGCCGACACCATAATTTGGTGTTACGCCTAAACCTCCCCCTTTGCCTCCGGCAGCAGTAACCGTAACACCGGTTGTATTACCCGGACCGGTGAATGTTGAATTCTGTCCGGCAGTCCCGGCTACTGTTGAGCTACCGACCCCGCCTATGCCAATATTATAGTTGAAGACCTGCCCCGGAACAACTGCGATCCTGGCTTTCGAGAAACCGCCGCCGCCGCCGCCACCGCCCGCATAAAAATTGCGCAACAGTCGGCCGCCACCGCCACCACCAGCACCCCAGATATAAACATCAATGGAATTCACTCCCACCGGCACTGTGAAGGAACCTGGACCAGGAGTTGTAATAATCCCTGTACCTGTAGTTGCCTTGAGTGTTCCAACCAGGAAGTCGCCAAAAGAGGCCAGTGCAGTAGCCGTAATTGAGGTTGCTGCAGGCGGATCGTAGTTCGGATAGAACCAGATTGGTGAGAGGAATTTGGCTATTGAAAATGTGTTTGAATTCTTAGCCTTGATGGTATCAGTAGGGACCCAGTTAAAGGTAGTTGTGGCAACATATGCCGCAAGTCCACCTCCCGCGGTAAGGGTCCAGTAACGTTTAATACACCAGTTAGGATCCAATCCTGAAGCAGCAAAGTTAGCATACGGGCCTGCATAGGTCGATCCGGTTAATGTTCCTGCAGTGCCTACAGCTGTAAATGCCAGAGTAACCGGTGCGTAATTGGTTGTTAAATCTCCCAGCGGAAGGTTTATAGTTTGAGCACCGGTTTTTACCGGTACTGTTAACCTTCCGTTCACCCATCCATTCGTTCGTTTGATAGAGTCATTAACTGTAAGGGTATAGTTTGCTGTTGTAGATAAAACTCCTGCAGTTAAGTTCAGACGACCTGTCACCACTCTGTTTGCATAAGCACTCGAAGGAAAGGTTACACCGCCCGCATTATTAATAATTAACCCTCCGGTTCCACTAAAAGTAGCCGGAAACTCGGGACCTGTTGTTTGTGCAACAGTCCCCTGGTAACGAAGTGCTGCAGCGACCCCGAAAGTAGGAACTGCAGAAACAGCTCCGGTACCCTCAATCGAAAGGGTATCGGCAACTGTCGAGGTGGTGGAAAGGGTTTTGGCTCCCGCACCCGAGAGGGTCAGGTTGTAATAGGACAATGGAGCTATCACCTGAGTATTTGCACCATAGTAGTTTACAAGACCTGTTCCGGCAGTAAAGGTTCCTGCTGTATTGGTTGTTGTGCCACCAATGAATAATTTACTGGAGCCCAGCACTAATGCACCATTTGCGCGGGTCCAGTTTCCTGTAATCGAATCGGTGAGATTTGTACCCAGATTCAGTGTTCCCCCCGGACCATTCAGGATTAATGCACTTCCCTTAATATTTCCTGTTAAGGTTGCAGTTCCACCGGTTTTAAGCATCGAAATTAGACCTGTTGAGATACCATCCCCGGTTGTAGTGAACCCGGCAATATTTTGGGTGGCTGTCCCGGAAATTGTGATCAAAGAAGATCCTGCAAGCAACTTTCCAGTATTGAGAAAATCCCCGAAGAACGTAAGTGAATAATTTGATGAAGAGGTGCTTAACGTATCCGAAACAATCTGCAAAGGCGAACTATGGGTCAGATCACCCATCTGTTTATTCGTGTTCAGCGTAATTTTGCCCGAACCCCTGACTACTACACCCCCCGCAGCAGTGAATATCGGAGTCCATTCGAAATTAGCAGTTCTGTTTGCCGAACCGGCGTTATACTGGAGTGTTGCCGCCGGACCATAAAGTAACAACCCGCTGCTTCCCGTTGCGATTGAACTGGTTCCATTTTCGATGGAAAGGGTATCGTTAACTGTAACTGTTGAATTTAAGGTGAGGGTCCCTGTGCCTGCTAAAGTGAGCTTGTTAAATGTAGTGTTACCCACGACCGTTTGTGTACCTCCGTCAAAACTCACTTCACTGGCATTGGGAGTAAAGGTGGCACCAGTACTGGTCCAGTTACCCCATACAGAGAGCGAATTTGATCCTGCAATTGTAAGGCTGGCCCCCGAACTGATTGTGATATTATTACAGGTATCTGCCGCATTTACAATTGGGTAATTCGTATTAACCAAAATTGGAATCACGACATTGGTAGTACGCGTTGGAACCGTTCCACTACACCAGTTGAAAGGATCGTTCCAATCTGTAAGAGATGTCGGAAGATTTGTCGTTGATCCGCCAACCCAGTTCCCTGGGATACATGATCCGCCGACATTTAAAATACCCATTGCGGTAGAGCCAAAATAGTTGGCATCAGCCAGGGTTGGCGCACCGGAGATTGAGGATCCGAACCAACCGCTTAGGTAGTTTGTTGGTGGGATCGCATTATCCAAGGTCAGGGAGTGAGCAACATGGCTAAATATCCCCAGATCGGCAGATGCACCCGTTCCACCAGTATTCAAAATCGTAATATCATTTAGAATTGTCGTAACAGCCGTAAACGATTTCGCACCGCTTCCTGAAAGGACCAGATTATAATAGGTTACATTGGCAATTGTCTGAGTACCCAAAGCGGTATAATTGACAGTCCCTGTATTTGGGGAGAATGCCCCTCCTGTGTAAGAATAAAATGGATTGATCGTTGAAGTGAAATTGATCGTACACGATCCTCCGTCAAGTGTACCCGAAGTGCTTTTCCAGGTACCTGTAAAGGTATGGACCAACCCTACAGCTCCCAGGTTCAGGGTTCCACCGGTTCCGTTAACGACAAGGTTTAACCCATTTACATTACCTGTCAAGGTAGCGGTTCCGGCTGTTTTTGTCATCGAAACGACACCTGTCGTAGTAAATCCATCAATGCTTTGTGCCGAAAGTGATCCGGCAAAAGTAATATTGGAACTTCCTGCCTGCAATCCTTTCGTTGGATCGGATTGGGAATTGACCAAATTGCCATTAAAAGTAAGATCATAACTGTTTGTTTCAAGGATCGCTCCCGGAACAATTGTGAGATTAACCTGGTTATTTTGCCCGATAATCTTGGCACCGTTTAGACCTATGATTCCTGTTCCTTTAATTGCTATTCCACCAAGTCCAGTAAAGGTACCGGGCCATTCTGCGGTGGTGACTGTTCTGGCATAAGCGCCGGCATTATATTCAAGTCCTGAGTTTGGTCCGTATTGGATATTTGAAGCATAAACATTTGCATTCGAACCGTTTCCAACAGAAAACAGGCCATTGACGGATGTAAATCCCTGGTTTCCAAACGTAACAACCCCATTTCCACTGAGTATAAGATTGTAGAATATCGATCCTCCTGAAACAGATTGCGCTCCACCATTAAGAATTACCGAGCCGGTGCCCGCGTTAAAGGTACCACTGTTAATCCAGTTACCATTTACTGTTAAGCTGGCCGTGCCCGCAATGGAGAGTGAATCCCCGGATGGTATCGTGATATTCCGGCAGATGGCACCTGCATCAATCACTGGTTGTCTGAGCCCCGCAATAAACGGTGGTAGAGTTACGTCGGTTGTTCCATTAGGTAATATGTTACACGACCAATTGTCTGTATTACTCCAGAGATTATTTGTTCCTAATCCTGTCCAGATCCCTGGTACACAAGTGCTGATGTATACCGAACCTGTTGAGAGAGGCGAAGCCGAAGCAAAATAGACTGAATCGATTATCGCTCCTGCGGTGCTGCAATATTTACCTCCGTAAACTCCAGTAGCAACCTTGCCGGAATCCCTGTTTAATGTGTCTGTGGTACTGACAAAAGTGCCCAGATCAGCAACAGCAGCGGTATTAATTGTCAAAACTTTGGAAGCAATAGCAGCAGGGAAAGTCTTGACCCCGCTTCCCGAAAGAACCAGGTTATAGTAACCAACATTGGCAATTCGTTGAGCTGCTCCATTAAAATTAACCGTACTTGCATCCGGGTTAAAGCTACCAATCTGTGGATCAGGAGTTGTGCCTGCTATATTTAAAGTACTTTTATTACCCAGCAAAGTGCCGGCAGTTCTTGTCCAGGATCCTGTAAAGGTGTGAATGAGGCCACTACCAAGGTCGAGTGTTCCCCCGACTCCGTTGAGCGTAAACCCAGCTCCGCCAACATTTCCTTTAAATAGGGCAGTCCCTCCGGTTTTCACCATCGATACGATTCCCGTTGTTGTGAACCCATCAATATTTTGTCCATAACTCCCTGCCAAAACTATATTGGAATTTCCAGCGGTTAATAACCCGGAGTTGATGAAATTCCCATAGAATGTCAGTCCATTCCCACCTGTTGCAAGTTGGGCAAGCTGGGCTATTTTTAACGGGACAAAATGGGTTCCGTCACCTAATTGTTTTGCACCGTTCAGGTTGATCACTCCAGTACCTCTGATAACGACCCCACCGAGTGCTGTGAAAGTTGCCGGCCATTCTGTAAATACATTTCGCACCGATGATCCGGCGTTATATTGTAGCGTAGCATTGCTCCCATAGGCCAGTGATCCGGTAAAGGTATTGGCGCTGGTACCATTCTCAATTGACAATGTATCATTCACAGTTGTTGTCCCGGTCGGGAATGACTTAGCCCCTGAACCAGACAAGATCAGTTTATTATAGGTTAATACACCTATTGTTTGAGCTGCTCCCGAATAATTCACCGTACCCGAAGCTGCTGTAAAGGTTCCACCTGTCCCTGAAATAACCGTAGGGCCTGCAGTGAGGTTAAGGATACTCGATCCGCCATTCAGCGTACCCGCAGTTCTGGTCAGGGTTCCGCTAAAGGAATGGGTCAAGCCTGCACCAAGGTTCAGGATGCCGGTTGAGGATGTAGCCCCTATTGTAAGAGCAACCCCTGCAATATTGCCTGTAAAGGTAGCTGTACCGGAAGCTTTTGTCATAGCAACATTACCGTTGGTCGAAAAGTGGCCGATGCTTTGAGTGGCCGTAGTTCCTGTGATAGTAATGTTAGAGGTTCCGGCGCCTAATGTTCCGTGGTTAATAAAATCGCCATGCAGCGTGAGTAACAGATTATTTGTGGAAAGGGTTGCTAAGGTGTCTATTGTCAGAGAGATACTTGTGTTGTTACCAAGCTGTTTAGCTGCACCAAGACTTACAATACCTGTATTCATAATATGCACACCTCCTGTTGCCACAAAAGGAGACAACCACTCAGGACCTGAAGTATAGGTTGTAGAACCCGGGAGGTTATACTGAAGTGTTGCTGCTCCACCAAAAGTGGGCGCACCGGAAAGTGTGCCGGCTCCTTCAATTGAAAGAATTCCACTGACATTAAAATTAGCCGGTGTAATGGTTTTTAGATCTGTTCCACCAATTGTCACATTTCCAAAATTCGTAAGCCCGGTTATTGTTTGAGCAGCACCTCCGAAAAGAATAATACCAGATCCTGGAATCAGTCCGGTTGTACCGGCCTGGTTATTCCACTGACCATTTACAGTTAACGTATTTGTGCCCGAAATCGTAAGTTTTGCACCTGAAAGAATTAAAATGGTGTCGCACATCGCTGCAGAATTAACCACCGGGAAATTGGTGACACTTATAGCAGGTATGATAACATTGGTTAATGCCGTAGGGACGATTCCGCTACACCAGTTTGCACCGTTATTCCAGTCGGTGCTCACTGAGCCCAGCCAGGTACCCGGAAGACATGTTGTTGTATTTACATTTAAAACACCGGTGGCCGTAGTTCCAAAATAGGTTGAATTTTTGACTACGGCTAAAAGGGAAGCTGTTCCTCCATAGGAATTTGCCGGCTGTGACAAATTACCCAGAACAAGACTCTTTGTAAAATGTGAATATTGGCCCAAATCCGCGATGGCACCGTTTATAGTTACAATATTGAGGATCGTATCTTTTGAGGTAAACGATTTTATGCCACTTCCAATCAAATTAAGATTCTGATATTTAGTTGCATATATCGATTGGTCTCCTGACATAGCGTAGGCAACATTATTATTATTGGATGCAGCATCAAGGGTTGCAATGGTCGCCGGCCCGGTAAAGTCGAGATTCAGGGTTGCACCCGAAGCCTGTAACAAGGTGCCCGACCCGGTAAGGTTGGTCCCGACAGTAAGCGTCTTGCTGTTTGTTAGGGTAACACCTGTTACAAGAATATTTGGAATTGCCAATGTTCCGCTAAGGATCTGATCATTGGTGTCGAATGTTTGAACCCCGCTGCCTGCCGTAAAAGAACCCGATCCTGTAAGATTTATTCCATTATGGAAGTTCGCCGGTGATCCACCTGAATTATTCCAGAGTGCCCCTGCCCCAATTGTTACCAAACCATTGAATATTGGAGTGGCACCACTATTGGTAATATTAAGCGCCCCGCTTGTCCCGCCACCAACCGTTGTTGTTCCGGTAACAGCAAGTGGATAACCATCAACATTAAAGGTCGTACCATTTCCAATTCCAAGATTACCTGCAACAGATAAGTTTCCTACAGTTGTGGTGGTGGCACTTCCGCTAAGGGTCAAATTCCCGCTAAGGGTGGTAGTACCTGCCAACAAACTTTTCAATCCGCTACCTGAAAGGTTCAGATGGTTATAATTTACACCACCCACTGTTTGAGCCACCAAAGCAGAGTAATTTACAGTACCTCCATTTGGATTAAAGGTTCCGGTAGTTCCCGAAACGACATTCCCGGCAAGGGTAAGATTGAGCGTACTTGTCGCACCATCAAGGGTACCCGCACTATTGGTCCAAACCCCTGAGAAGGTATGCGATAATCCGGCTCCAAGGTTCAAGGTACCTCCTGCTCCGTTAATAGTAATCGCAGTACCAGTCACTCCACTTGTAAACGTAGCCACACCGTTGGTCTTTGTCATCGACACTGCTCCTGCCGTTGTGAAACCCGAAATGTTTTGTGTGATTGCAGTACCCGAAATATTGATAACTCCCGATCCACTGGTCAAGGTTCCTAAGACACTAAGATTACCACCCAGCGTCAGGAGATTTGAGCCATGGGTCAATGTAGCGCCTGAGTTGATTGTCAATGGAATATTATCCCCGATTATCCGGTCTCCAGCTAAAGTAATTGCTCCGGTCCCACCGATGGTCACCCCAAGGGTGGCATTAAATGGCGAAGGCCATTCCGCAGATGCAGTTCTGGCAGAAGCCCCTGCATTGTACTGAAGAGAACCATTTATCCCGTAAGCCAAAGTACCTGTGAAAACATTCACATTCGATCCGTTACCAACCGAAAGAATACCATTTACTGTAGTGACATCGGCTCCATTGGCGCCAAAAGTTACAGAACCTGTACCGCTTAAAGTAAGATTATTAAAAGTTGTGCTTCCACTTATCGCCTGGGTAACGCCATCAAAATTAACCGTACCGACAGCATCAGAGAAACCTGCAGATCCGTTGTAATTAAACCAGTCATGACTTACATTTAGAACATTTGCCCCTGAAAATGAGAGTATAGCGCTTGAATTAATAATCAAGGTGTTACAGTATTTCTGGACACCGTCAGCATTAATTACCGGTTGATTTGACCCCGGATTAATAACCACGTCCGTTGATGGCGTCGGTAATGTACCACAGGACCAGTTAGTTACATCATTCCAGTCAGTCAGCGAGGTCGGAACGTTAGCCGTTGATCCTCCGATCCAGGTCCCTGGAATACACAATCCACCAACATACAATATCCCTGTTGCTGCTGCAAAATTAGACGTGATATGACCTGCAGTAGAAGTTGTTCCTCCGTAGGAGCCGGGTGGCGGAATGGTCGCGCTAGCCTGGGTCGTACCATTGAGGATATAACTCAAAGCAGTATGATTATAAGGCCCAAGATTCATAACCGGACCTGTAACCGTTGACAAACTTCCGCCAATTGTCGTAGCAGCCATAAACTGTCTGGTACCACCTCCTGTAAAATTCAGGTTATAATAGGGTAGGTTTGCAACCGACTGGCTGCCACTTGCGCTATTATAGGTTACAGTGCCTGTGCCTGCAGAAAAAACACCACTTGTGACCGTTGAATTACCCCCGACAAATAACGTACCTGAGTTCCCCGACAGCGTTCCATTTGTCAGGGTCAGGTTACCCGTAAATGTATTGGAGCCAGTTCCAAGGTCGAGGGTCCCACCTGGTCCGTTAATGGTTAGACTACCACCGTTGACAATACCGTTAATTGAAGCAGTTCCGGCGGTTTTTGTCATCGATACCAGACCAGTCGTCGTAAAGTGATCGATGGTTTGGTCCGCAGTTCCGGCAAAAATAACCGGTGAACTTCCTGCTGTAAAGGTACCTCCGTTGATGAAGTTACCATTGAAGGTTAATCCGAAATTCGTTGTTGCAAGGATTGACCCGGAATTAATGTTTAGCGGAGCAGAACTAGAGGCTCCACCCAAAATTTTGGCTTCATTTAAGGTGATGGTTCCGGTACCTTTGACTGTAACACCGCCTGAGGCAATAAAGGTGGCAAGCCATTCCGGACCTGCCGTGAAGGGGGCAGGTTTACTGTATTGAAGGGTGGCAGCAGGACCGTAAGCAGGAGCTGATGATACTGAAGCCGCACCCTCCATTGAAAGAAGATGTGTAATAGTTGGTTGTCCAGTTAATGTTTTGGTACCCGCTCCGGCGATCGTCAGGTTATAAAATGTTGAAGCTGCTGAAATTGTCTGAGCTCCGTTACCTCCGAATATTACAGTTTCAGCGCCCGGGCTATAATTTGAACCTGTTCCGCCCCATGCTACGGTAGGGGTAATCCCATTTACATTCAGCGTTCCTGCTCCTCCGTTTAGTGTCCCGGCAGTAAGGGTGACCCCGGCAGTAAAGGTGTGTGTCAATCCGGTAATACCGTCATCGAGATTCAAACTTCCACCCGTTCCGTTAATCGTCAGTGAACCACCGCTTAAAATACCCGTTAAGGTTGCAGCACCTCCAGTTTTTGCCACCATAACCGGTCCGGTAGTCGTGAAAGGACCGATCAACTGAGCCGCTGTTCCACTCAGCGTCAGTCCGCCGGAGCCAGCTGTTATTGCGCCAAGGCTGATCAGATTACCACCCAAGGTGAGTGAGTAGGTCGACATATTTAAAGATGCCCCGCTTGCCAGTGTTAGGTTTGAACCTGTGCCAAGCAACTTGTTACTGTTTGCTGTGATCATTCCTGAACCATTCACCGTTACACCACCGCTCCCTGCGAAAGAGCCAGGCCATTCGCCCGAGACTGTACGAATTGATGATCCCTGATTATATTGAAGGGCATAAGCAGATCCGCCGTAAGCCAGTGAACCGGTGAAAACATTGATATTACCTCCATTATTGATCGAAAGTGTACCATTCACAGTAATGACCTCTCCGGCTACAGACCCAAAAGTTACCACACCGGCAGTGCTGTTTAACGTAAGGTTGTTAAAAATCGTACTTCCGCCAATCGTTTGAGCAGAAGATGTTCCACCGCCATTAAAATTAACTGTTCCAAAACTATCTGAAAAGCCTGAAGTCCCGGCGTTATTACTCCACTTGCCATTAACAGTCAACGTATTTATTCCGCTGAAAGAGAGGGAAGCACCAGCATTAATAGTGATATTATGACAACTTGCAGTTATTGTAGTATCCTTTATTACAGGCTGATATGTAATTCCGGCACCTGTTGATATTACAACATCCGAAGAAGAGCCTGGTATTCCGCCACACCAGTTTAACGAATTAAACCAGTTGGAGTCTACAGTTCCATTCCAGGTACCCGGATTACAGGTCCCGACATTGAGGATCCCTGATGAAGAAGAATCAAAATAAGTATCATTAATGATATTTGCAGGATTGCCTGCCGCAGTAGTCCCTGATGAGCCATAGCTTCTTCCTGATAGCTGGGCAGGAAGGGAGCCCAACACCAATACTTTAGTAAGCGAATTGGTTAAATTAGCCAGCGACATAACTGCCCCGGATATTGTAAGGGTATCATTAACGTTTGTCGGATTTGTAAAGATCTTAAGATCAGCACCACTGCCACTTAATGTCAGTTTATTAAAATGGGACTCTGAAGTTCCGATGATCTGAGTGGCTCCATCCAGGATCACCTTTCCTGCTCCGGGTGTGAAAACCAGTGCTGTACCATTCCAGGCTGAGTTGGCATGCAAGGTACTTGTATTGCCAAGTAAAGACCCACTTGTAAGATTAACGTCACCACTAAAGGTATGAGTTCCTGAACCCAGGTCCAGGGTTCCTCCTGATCCGCTGATCGTCAGGGCTCCACCGGTGATATTTCCTGTAAAGAGTGCTTTCCCACCATTTTTTGTCATCGAAACAAGACCAGAAGTTGTGAATGCTCCAATATTTTGAGCAACGGGACCGGCAATGGTAAATGGAGAACTACCTGCATTGATAGTTCCGGCATTGATGAAATCACCATATAAAGTCAAACCAAAACTTCCTGTTGCAAGGGTCGCACCGTTATAGATATTCAGGAAAGTCGCATGGGTAGCGTCGCCTAACACCCTTGCCGGGGAGTTCAACGTGACAATACCGGGAGAGGTTCCCTTTAGAATGACGCCCAGACCGGTAAAGAGGGTGGGCCACTCAGAGGAAACAGTCCGGGATGAAGATCCGGCATTATATTGAAGAGTCGCTGTAGCTCCATACGAGATTCCACCGGTAAAAGTGTTCAGATTGCTTCCGTTTTCAATCGAGAATATTCCATTGACCACCGTTGCGGATGAAAAGGTTACCGGACCTGTTCCTGACAGGGTGAGGTTGCTAAAGGTTTGCCCCGGTGAAACAGAAACTGTACCACCATTCAAATTAACCGTGTTCCCGGCGCTCGTCGTAAATGATCCGCCTGTATTGATTAGGTTACCTCCATAAGTCAATGTACCTGTCATGCCATTAAAGGTCCCGGTATTGGTAAAGTTACCGGCGACAGTTAATGTTCCGTCATTGATGGTTACTGTACCGCTGCTTGTGAAGGTTCCGCCCACTGTCAGGGAATTGGTACCCGTACTGCTGATTGTCAGTGATGCCCCTGTACCAATGGCAATATTATTACATAATGCCGGTGTACCCGGATAAATAACCGGTTGATTTGATGCAACTGAGGCTATCGTAACATTAGAGGTAGTTAAAGGTACCGTTCCGCACGACCAGTTTGCAGGATCATTCCAATCGGTCAGCGATGCCGGAAGATTTGCTTTTGAACCGCCAATCCAGGTACCTGGAATGCAGGTGCTTACATACAATATACCAGGTGAGGCAGTCAGAAAATAATTATTATCCCTGTTATTTGCAACCGATCCCTGAGAACCCCAGGTCCCAGGAGCCTGAAGCGCCGGAACCACCGGAAGGAAATATAAACTGTCGGCGGTATGATTAAAAGATCCAAGATCCGCAATTGCAGTCCCTGAAGTATGGTCAATAGTGAGGTAATTCGCAGCTAACGGTGCCGGGAAGGTCTTATTGCCATTCCCCGACAAGACCAGGTTGTGGTAGGAAACGTTCGCAATTATCTGGTTTGCTGCACCATTAAAGTTCACGGTACTCTTCCCGGGGGTAAACGTACCTGCTGTGTTGGTGGTTGTACCTCCTAATATTAAGGTGCTCGTATTGCCCAGCAGAGTGCCTGAATTCCTGATCCAACCTCCTGTATAAGTATGGGTTAACCCCGAACCCAAATCCAGGGTTCCTGCGCCGTTTGATGTTAAGCTGGCTCCGCCTGTATTCCCTTTAAAAATCGCTGTACCTGAAGTTTTTCCTATGATCACCATTCCCGTGGTAGTACCATCTCCGGCAGTGGAAAAACGTCCAATATTTTGAGTGGCCGTTGTGCCGGCAATTGTAATATTGGAACTTCCGGCATTAAATGTGCCGTGATTAATAAAATCACCATGAAGTGTCAACCCAAGATTATTACTGGCAAGTGTCGCTAAAGTATCAATACTTAAAGGGATATTTGCATTACTTCCGATCTGTTTTGCGCTGTTAAGGGTAATGATTCCGGTATTCTTAATCTTTACACCCCCTGCCGCGACGAAGGTATTTAACCATTCCGGACCGACTGTCCTTGATGAAGCCGTATTATATTGAAGTGTCGCGGAAGCATTGACGTAGGTAGGCGCTGCTGATACAGTTGCACTCCCCTCCATCGAAAGGATATTGGTAATCGTTGGTAAACCTGTCAAAGTCTTTGTCGCAGTCCCTGACCCTGTAAAGATGAGGTTATAAAAAGTAGAAGGGGTGGATAATGTTTGCGCTACCCCTCCGAAAATAACGGTTCCTGTGCCACAGGCAAAGTTGCTTCCTGTACCTGTCCAGGCAGAACCGGTAAAGTTTTCGTTGAGTATGCTTGAGCCACCATTCAATGTTCCTGAAGTAAGGGCTATCGCGCCTGTAAAGGTATGCGTCATTCCTGAACCAAGATTCAGAGTCCCTCCTGTTCCACTAATGGTGAGTCCGACTCCTGTCACATTGCCTGTAAGCGTTGCAACCCCCGTCGTCTTTGTCATCGAAACATTTCCTCCGATAGTAAAGCGACCGATACTTTGAGTCAAAACAGTACCGGATATCAAAATATTGGAGGTTCCTGCGGTTAATGTTCCATGGCTGTTAAAATCACCATGGAATGTAAGACTATAATTATTGGTTAAATTAACCGTATTTAAAGTAGCTAAGGTATCAATAGTTAAAGGAATACTGGTATTGTTACCAAACTGCTTGTTACCATTCAGGGTAATGACGCCGACATTGTCAATATCAACCCCGCCAGTTGCAAGGAATGGCGTTATCCATTCGGGTCCAGCGGTAAATAATGCCGGCTTATTGTATTGCAGCGTAGCCGTTGCACCATAAGTTGGCGCAGCAGAAATTGAGGCGCTCCCTTCCATCGAAAGGGTTCCCTTTACTGTTGGCAACGTTGTTAAGGTGGTAACCCCTGAACCGGAAAGGGTGAGGTTATTAAACGTTGTAGCCGTTGTGCCCCTGATAAATTGTGAGGCGCCGTTAAGATTGACGGTGCCAATACTATCGGTATAGGCTCCTCCGCCATTTACCCAGTTTCCCGACACAGCCAGAGTACCTCTGTTGGTCAGTTTTGCACCACTTATAAAGGTTATACTATCGCATGCTGCAACTCCGGTGATGATCGGAAAATTAATAATACCCGCTGACGGGATTATTACATTGATAGTGCCGTCAGGGGGTGTTCCACCACACCAGTTCGAGCCGGTATTCCAGTCTCTGTTCGTTGCCCCGCTCCAGGTACCCGGAATACAGGTTGTGGAAGTGATATTTAATAATCCCGTTGCCGAAGATCCAAAGTAAGTTGAATTCTTATTCGTGGCTGAAGAATTGGTTGACCCCCATGACCCTGTTGCCGCTGCGAGGTTACCCAATATAAGACTGTTAGCCTGACTGGTGAGTGAGGTACCCAGATCCGCAGAGGCCGATCCGGTAATTGAGAGTATCCCCAAAACGGATAGTGTGCTGGTTCCTAACGATTTTATACCGCTTGCACTCAACGAAAGGTTTTGATAGGATGTGTTATAAACACTCTGGTTACCAGCAAGTCCATAATTTACCTTATTTACAAACGTATGTGCATCAATGGCGTTTATTGACGGTAAAGCCGCAAAATTAAGATTAAGTGTCGACCCATTTCCCTGTGCCAGTGTACCCAGTCCCGAAAGAGAGCCTGTAATGGTTAAGGTGCCAGGATTTGTAAGTGTAACACCCGAAACTGTAATATTTGGAATTGTGAATACTCCGGTAAGAATTTGATTATTAGCGGTAAAAGTATGCATGCCGCTCCCGGCGGTGAAGCTGCCATTCCCCAAAAGGGTAATGCCATTACGGAAGCCGGCAGGTGAATTTCCGGAATTGTTCCAGGAGCCACCTGCCGAAATTGTCACAAGACCCGTTAAGTCCAATGAACCAGCTACATTGCTTATGATCATACTTCCGCTTGTTCCACCGCCCACCGTTGTGGTACCGGTTACGGTCAATGGGAAAGCTCCAACTGTAAATGTTGTTCCGTTCCCAATGGTTAGATTGCCCGCGGTTGTGAGAGTACCGATGTTCAAAACTCCAAGCGTTGTGGTAGTAGCCGTTCCGCCAAGCGTAAAATTGTGATTAACCGCAGTTCCGGCTGTTAATGTCTTAGCACCGCTTCCCAACAGATTGAGATCATAGTAGGTGACGCCATTAACAACCTGGGTAGCACCGTTAAAGTTTACTATATTTCCGGTAGCTGAAGCATTTAGGATTGATATTGCCGAAGTGCCGCTGAGATTCAGTATCCCGGAAGTCCCCTGAGTTAACCCTCCCGTCCCTGCTAAGGCAGTGGTGGCTGTCAGCGTCCCATTGTTGGTCAGTGTCCCACTAACCGATAACAATGTCGAGGAGGTTAAAGTCGCTGAATTTGTATACGAACCACTCACCGTCAAACCTGGAATATCCAGAGCCAGGGAACCCCCAATGGTTTTAGTGGTCCCGGTAAGGAGGTAACTTCCTGCCGCAGCAGTAAATGTGGTTCCATTATTGGTAAGGTTTCCACCAATTGTGTAATTGGTGTTAACAGAATTCGTGAATGTTCCGCGATTGGTCAGATTACCGTTGATGATAACAGCGGCAATAGAGCCACTGCTGTTCCACGTACCACCCGGATTGATCACAAGGCTGTCGGAAACAATATTGGTACCTGCAAGCATGCTGACGGTCCCACCGCTATGTACCGAAACGCCTCCCAGTTTAACCTGATTAACTGCGCTGTTAATAACCAGCGTACCGCTAAGGCCCGTTCCAATGGTGGTGCTTCCCACTGTTAATATGTTAGTGCCTGCCGTGAAAGTTGTCCCGTCACCGATCGTAAGGTTTTTACCAACAGTGGTTGTAGCTCCTGTCGTTAAGGTAGCCGTACCTTTAAGTAAAACATTATTAAATGTGGTAGGATTGACACCACTGATGGACTGTACAGCGCCGTTAAATATGACGATGCCTGAATTATCGGTAAATGTGCCGTTATTGATCCAGTCCCCGCTAACCCGAATCGTATCATTATTCGTTAACGTTGCAGTGGACTGAATTGTGATGCTCTTACAGTATGCTGAATCACCTGCGCTTATAATCGGGTAAGAAGTAATTAGCCCTCCGGGAATAATCACATTTGATGTTGACGCCGGGAGGGAAGGGCACGACCAGTTGGCCTTATTGCCCCATTTGCCATCCCCGCCTGCCCCGGTCCAGGTACCGGGAATGCAAACTGCTCCGATATAGATGATCCCATTTGAAGTGGATAAGAAATCAATGTCATCTTTGTTCGCTGCACCTGAAAGTGTTGCACCCCACGATCCAGTAGCCGGAGAAGAACCTATCGAATTAATTTGCAGAGCATTAGCGCTGTGAGTATAGGTTCCAAGATCTGCTGAGGCCGTTGGAATAATGTTCAATATACCGCTGATTGTGATTGCGGAAGGGAATGTTTTTGCACCTGCACCAGATAGTACAAGGTTATTGTACGCCACATTGGCAATTGTCTGAACAGATGCACCATAATAGTTTACCGTGCCTGAACCAGGAATAAATGCGCCAGCTGTGTTGGTAGTCGTTCCGCCAATTTTCAGGATACTGGAATTGCCCTGTAAGGTACCTGCTGTTCTGGTCCAGTTACCTGTAAAGGTGTGTGTAAATCCTCCTCCAAGGTCTAGTGTTGCACCCGGACAGTTTAGTATGAACCCGGCTCCGCCTATATTTCCAGATAAGGTGGCCGTTCCCGCTGTCTTTGTAAAAGAAACCGGACCTGCCGTAGCAAAGTGGGCAATATTCTGAGCCGCTGTTCCTGAGATTGTTATCGGGGAGGTTCCTGCACTAAGGTTTCCAGTGACGCCATTTATAAAGTCACCGAAAAAGGTGAGTCCAAAACTACTCCCTGAAGTGCTTAAGGTCGCTCCATTGTTGATATTTAAAGGGACAAGATGGGTAAGATCGCCCAATTGCCTGGCCGCACCAAGTGATATGACACCTGTATTTGTGACATATACACCCCCTGTGGCTACAAAGATTGCCGGCCATTCTGACCCGGTGGTGAAAGCAGCGGGTTTATTGTACTGCAATTTAGCAGCTGCTCCATAATTAGGCGCTGCAGATACAGAAGCTGTCCCTTCCATCGAAAGGGTTGAGTTAACAGTTGGAACTCCGGTTAAGGTCTTCGTTCCCGAGCCACCAAAAGTCAGGTTATAAAACACAGAAGCTGTTGCAACTGTTTGTGCTCCGCCTCCAAAGACAACCGTTCCGGTTCCTGCATTGAAAAGAGACCCTGTCCCATTCCATGCCGTTGTGCTTGTTGCATTTTCGTTCAGGATACTTAATCCGCCATTTAAAGTTCCGGCAGTAAGGTTAATAACGCCGTTAAAAGTATGCGTCAATCCCGAAATTCCGGCATCCAGATTGAGTGTCCCGCCAGATCCGCTAAGGGTAAGCGCACCTCCGTTTAAATTGCCCGTTAAGGTAGCTGTACCTGTAGTTTTTGACATTGTGACAGCTCCTGTCGTGGTGAATGCCCCAATGCTCTGAGTGAGCGCTCCCCCTGTCATCGTCAGCCCCCCCGAACCACCTGTTACCGCACCGCCATTAAGCAGATTCCCGGTTAAAGTCAGTAAACCGTTGGAGACAAAAGAGGCTCCGGCGTTTAGCGTAAGATTAACACCTGTCGATGTAAAAGTCCGGGCTGTCGGTAAAGTGATTGCTCCGGATCCTTTTATCACTACCCCATGACCAAGCGTATTCAACAGTTGAGTAGCTGGCCATTCGTTACCCACCGTTCTGGTTGAAGAACCGGCATTATACTGAAGCGTCGCATTCGGCCCATAATTGACGGCTCCACTGAATGTAACTGCATTTGTACCGTTTTCTATTGATAGAGTATCATTAAACAGCGTTGACGATCCTGAAAATGCCACCGTTCCGGCACTCGCAAGGGTCAGCTTATTAAAGGTGTTACTTCCTGTGATTGTTTGGGCAGCCCCATTTAAAATTACCTTCCCACTTCCAGCATTGAAACCACCGGTTGCATTACTATTGGTCCAGTTGCCCCCTATCGTTAATGTATTTGAACCCGTTATGGTGAGGGAGGCTCCGGAATTAATTATAAGATTGTTACAAGCCGGAGCTACAATAGTATCAATGATAGCCGGCTGGAAAGTCGCAGTCGCCGGAATAGTTACACTCATTGTCGGGGTCGGTATACCGGTACTCCAGTTGAGCGGATCAAACCAGTCTGTACTGACTACACCAACCCAGGTCCCTGGAAGCAGACCACCGCCTACATTTAAAATACCCGGGGCTGCAGCTAAGAAATAAGTATCATTTTGATGCGTCGCCCCGGAACCTGACGAACCCCAGGGTCCGTTAGCCTGAGTAGCGCCTTGAAAAAGCAGGGATTGGGAGGTCGAATTGCTTGCCAGTGACAACTGTGCTACATCCGTAATTAATGGATCTATCGAAACCACCCCGTTTGCAATTACAGAGCTTGAGAATGTCTTTGTGCCGGATCCTGAAAGTGTAAGGTTGTTAAATGCAGGATTAGCTAACGGAATAATCTGATTTCCTGCCGCTCCAAAGACAACGGTACCTGTTGCCGGAATAAAGGAGGAGGAGGAGCCACTCAAGGTAGTTGCACTCGTTCCGTTTAGGTTTAAGGTGGCTGCATTCCCGTTTAAAGTACCCGCAGTAAGGGATACATCCCCTGTAAAGGTGTGATTTAATGAGGCTCCGCCCAAATCGAGCGTTCCACCATTCCCGTTGATTGTAAGCCCGGCCCCGTTCAAATTACCCGTAACTAAAGCTGAACCGCCTGTTTTTGTCATTGAGACAAGACCGGTTGTTGAAAACGCACCAATAGTTTGGGCAGCTGTCCCGGTTAGCGTAAGACCACCCGATCCGATAACAGCGAGTGCACCATTATTAATGAGGTTGCCATTTAGTGTTAGCAAATAGGTGGCCATGTTTAACGATGACCCACTATTGAGAGTCAGAGGGGCAGTGGAACTAAAGACCTTTGCTGCACCGGGATTAATTGCACCTGTATTGGCAATGATTACACCTCCGGTTGCGACGAATGGAGTGATCCATTCAATGGCTGTTGCCGTCCTTGAAGTGCCCGTGTTGTATTGAAGTGCTGCATTTGCGCCGTATGTCAAAACGCTGCTGGAGTTACTGTTCTTAGCAATGATCGCCGAACCTTCCATCGAAAGGATACCATTAACAGTAACGGTGGTATTGCTGGCAATTGTCTTTGTTCCCGAAGTACCAAGGGTAAGATTATTAAAAGTCGTTGTTGCGCCTATACCCTGGTTTCCGGATCCTCCAAAAACCACTGTTCCTGTGCCGGGATTAAAGAGGGAACCCGTGCCACTCCATGCTGATGATGATACCGAATTTACATTCAGCACAGCAGTGCTGTCAGCAAGTGCTCCGGCTGTAAGTGCGATGTTTCCATTAAATGTATGTGTAAGTCCTGCACCCAGATTAAGGGTTCCTCCGGCTCCGTTGATCGTAAGTGTTGCACCGGTTACACCTCCGGTGAATATAGCTTTACCTCCGGTCTTGGTCATCGAAACTGCGCCAGTTGTTGTAAAACTGCCGAGGTTTTGCTTAGCCGTGGTACCTGCCAGGGTAACTGTTGAACTTCCCACATTCCAAGGCGTGGCATTCCCATTATTAAAATCACCATGGAAAGTCAGACCAAATCCTGCCGTCTGAAGTGATGCTCCCGAGTTGATGGTCAGAGGAACATTATTGCTACTACCCATTTGCTTGGCTCCGCTTAAGGTAATAATTCCGGTATTGGCAATAACAATCCCACCTGCTGAAGTAAATGGCGTAACCCATTCTCCTCCTGTTGTTAAGGTCGCTGTTCTGTTATACTTCAGCCTTGCAAACGGACCATAGGTTGGTGAACCGGAAACGGTACAGGTACCCTCAATAGAGAGTATGCTATTGACAGACATTCCACTTGTAACCGTTTTTATTGCACTTCCACCGAAGACGACACTATTAAATGTGGATACACCGGTGAGAGCTTGCGCAGCCCCGTTAAAAATAACGGTGGCAGTTGAAGGACTAAAGGTCCCACTATTGGACCATGCCCCGCTTACCGTTAAGTCAACAGGATTTTGGGGATCAATCGTAAGGGAGGCACCCGCCTGTATTGTAAGACTTTTCACTGCCGCTGCAGCCGTTGTCAGGGATGAAATTGTTGGATAGGCTGCCAGTCCGGTAGGAATAACTACATCTACCGTACCATCTGGTATTATATTACATGACCAGTTGCCGATGGAATTCCAATCATTATTCGCCAACCCGGTCCAGATTCCGGGAGTGCAGGAAGACCCTGCAGTAAGAACACCGGTTGCGGTTGTTCCAAACCGGGTAGGATCCTGGTTTGTGGCAGGAGAGACTGTTGATCCCCATGTTCCGTTAGCCTGAGCGACACTATTAAAAAGTAAGGTTGTCGATTTATGGGCAAAGATCCCCAGGTCTGCAGAGGTCGCCCCCGGAGTGCCATTATCGATGATGTCCAGATTATTGTTAATCGTAGTCGCTCCCAGGAACGTTTTTACTCCGGTACCAGAAAGTTTAAGATTATAATAGGTATTTGTGAACGGAAAAGCAATGACATTTTGCGGACCCGGGAAGGAGTAGTCTATTGTACCTCCATTGGCCGTAAAATTAGTTAAGGTTCCGGATATCGGTGTAGTACCACTCAGATTCAGATTACTGGTACCTCCATTTAATGTTCCGGCAGTTAGCACTAACGAACTAAAAGAATGGACCAATACTGAACCCAGGTTCAGAGTCCCTCCGGCTCCGTTAATCGTCAGTGAGGTGCCTCCCGTCAGATTACCGGTTAAAGTAGCTATCCCTCCTACCTTTGTCATTGCTACCGCTCCAGTGGTTGAAAAGGTTCCTATACTTTGATCGGCTGCTCCCGTAATTGTAAGCCCTCCCGAGCCGGTGGTAGTGCCTCCATTATTGATCAGGTCACCATTGAGAGTGAGAAGAAAACCGGCCATGTTTAATATCGACCCGCTATTTAGTGTAAGGGCAACTCCTGCCGGTAAAACCTTGGCTGCAGTTACAGTAATCACACCGGTACCCCCGATGATAACGCCACCAGTACCAGGGAAGGTAGCCGGCCATTCACTCAAAGATGCTGTCCGCGCTGAACCTCCTGCATTGTAATGAAGCGCAGCTGCTGCGCCATAAGCTAAGGTTCCGGTGAAGGTGTTGTTACTTGCTCCATTCTGAATCGATAAAATACCGTTAATTGTCGTGGTTCCAGACCCAAAAGTTACACCTCCGGTAGTCTGAAGACTCAGGTTGTTAAACGTAACCCCTCCGCTTATGGTAGGGGCAACTCCGTTCAAGATTACCCTGCCTGAACCCGCATTAAATGTTCCGCCGGTATTTGTAAGATTGCCTCCAACTGTCAATTTGCCGGAATTGGCCGTGAATGTTCCGGAGTTGGTCCAGTTTCCGACTACAACTAATGAATCTGATCCGCCAAAAGAGAGCGATGCGCCGGATTGAATTGTAATGGTCTTACTTAACGCCAGAGAATTTATGACCGGATAGTTCGAGGAACCGTTCGGTGCAATCACCACATTTGTCGTTGCATCGGGTATTGTATCACAGGACCAGTTGGTCTTATCTTCCCAGGCAGTGGGGTTGGTTGCCGATAATCCTGTCCAGATACCCGGAATACATGCGCCGGCCAGATAGACAATACCCGAGGAAGTGGATAAAAAATAAGCATCGTTGGTACTTGCCGCCGATGAGGCACTCGACCCCCATGAACCACTCACATAATTGTTCGCATCCAGCCCTAATTTGTTAGCTGTATGGGTGAATGCACCAAGGTCAACCACTGTAGGACCCGGATTATTCTGGATGGACAGACTATCGTTGATCGTCATCGCAGCTGGAAGAGTTTTTAAACCACTTCCGGAAAGCTTAAGGTTGTCATAACGGATATTCGCAATTGTCTGCGCACCAATACTGTTGTAATTAATCCTGTTGCCTGCTGTTGTTGCAATAAGCGTTGCCGCAGAAACAGTACCCTGAAGATTTAATAAACCGGTGGAACCATTCGTAAGGGTTCCGGCGCCGGTAAGCGCTGTTCCCACACCAAAAATACCACTGTTGGTATAGCTCCCAGTCAAAACAGCATTTGGAATTGATGATGTATTTGAACCAAACAGTGTCTTACCAGTCCCTGTAAAGGTATGTGCTCCAGTACTGGTAGCAGTAAAGGTTGTCGCATTGTTGGTGAAATTACCTCCAAAATTGAATATATCCATCGCAGTAGCCGACACCTCTGTCCAAACCGCACCCTTTTTTAAATTGACATCACCCGTGAGAGTCATTGTACGGGCCGTTCCGCTTGAGGAGGTCCAGATTGCAGTTCCCCCTATCGTAGTAGCTCCTGTGACTGTAAAATTTCGCACTATGGAAACTGCGGCAAGGGTGTCAACTGTAAATGTACCGGCGACACTCATGCTACCACCGCTTGGTGAAGTAATAGGGCCACTATTGGAAACCAGCAGATTTCCAATCAATGTAGTTGTCCATTCCGAACCTGCTGTAAATGAAGCAGGTTTATTATATTTGAGCGTTGAAGTTGAAATATAGGTTGGCGGGTTTGAAGCCGTAGCTGTGCCTTCCATTGAAAACACCTTATTAACTGTGCAATTAGCTGTTGTTAAACTTTTTGTCCCTGAATTAGAGAAAGTCAGGTTATTAAAGGTTGTCGCGTTAGCTGAAAGGGTCTGATTCCCGGCTGCACCAAAATTCACAGTTCCTGTACCGGCGCTGAAAACGGACCCCGTTCCATTCCAGGCGGTTGTACTGACCGAATTCTCATTCAGGTTACTCGTTCCACCATTTAAAGCCCCAGCTCCGGCAGTCAGGGTTATCACTCCGGTGAACGTATGCGTCAATCCTATACCCAGATTCAACGTTCCTCCGGAACCATTAATCGTAAGTCCGCTGCCATTTACATTCCCCATAAAGGTGGCTACACCACCGCTTTTTGTCATATTAACAAGACCTGTGGTGGTGAATCCGCTAATGCTTTGAGTTGCTCCACCGTTGATTAATATACCCCCCGTTGTACTGGTTAATATTCCGGGCAGTGAAGAGCTGTTGATGGTAAGATTTCCACCAAGCGTCAAAAGATTTGTGTTGGCGAGTAGCGTTGCTCCCGAGTTGATTGTAAGCGGTACACCTTGACTAAAAACTTTCGGTGTCCCCATAGTAATCACACCCGTGTTAATAATAACCCCTCCCAAACCCGTAAATGGCGTAATCCATTCAACTCCTGCAGGTCGTGGTGTTGAGGTATTATATTGCAAAGCAGCGGAGGTACCCGCACCTGTGGCGTAAACGGGAGCAGCTGAAACCGTGGCGGTTCCATTAAACGAGAGGGTATCTTTAACCGTAGGTATTGTTATAAAGTTGACCACCCCGGAACCCGAAAGCGTCAGATTGTGAAAAGTGGTCGCACCGGAAATCGTTGGCGAAACTCCATTGAAATTAATGGTTCCCGAATTATCGAGAAAGGTTCCGTTGTTATTCCAGTTACCACTAATAGTCAGCATATTGGGACCACTTATTGCAAGTTTTCCATTCTGTCCGATGGTTATGCTATGGCATGCCGTAGCCTGAAGAAGAATCGGATAATTATTGTAGGTAGTTGTACTGTCAGGGATTATAACATCCGAAATTGCCGTTGGTAATATTCCGCATGACCAGTTATTCGGATTGTACCAGTCGGCATCACCGAGAGCCCCACCAACACCTCCACCAATCCATGTGCCTGGAATACAGACATTCCCAACATAAAGTATCCCGGGACTCGTTGCTACAAAGTTAGCAGGCCTTATCGCTGCTGCTGAAGATATACCGCCATAAGTAATATCAAGAGTCTGAAGGTTGCCATTTAAGGTGTAAGTATTTGCTTTTGGATTAAATGAACCAAGATCAATTAAAACTCCCGTGTGCGCAACCGTGTCAGCAGTAGTTGACAAATCACCTCCAATTGTTATGCTGGACGTAAAGGTTTTGGTCCCGCTTCCAGTTAGTGCCAGGTTGGAATATGGAATGACTAAGATGGTTTGTGAAAGTCCGGAATAATTTACAGTATTACCCGGTGTTGTGGCAGTAAGGCTATTAATGCTATAGCTACCCCCCAAATTTAATATACTGGCAGCGCTCCCCTGGACCAGTCCGCCTGTTCCTGCAAGCGCAGTTCCAACCGAAAGTGTACCATTATTAGTAAGTGTAACACCTGTTACAGTGACATTTGGGATCTGAAGGACTCCTGAAATAGCCTGAGGATTCGTATCAAAGGTATAAATCCCGCTTCCTGCAGTAAAAGTACCAAGATTAGAGATTCCACCACGGAAGGTAACCGCCGAATTTAATGGATCATTCCATGTGCCGGAGGCTAAAATTGAGGCCAGACCAGTAACGGTGAGGTTAAATCCTCCCGGATTAAATACCGTGCCACTGCCAGCTACAATATTGCCCGTAATTGCAAGGGCACCACTTTGCGTGAGTTGAGAAGTTCCACCCAGTGTCAGGTTATTGAATGCAGGTACCCCAGTCAGGGTCTGTATTCCTGCACCATCAAAAATAACGGTCCCTGTACCGTGTGTGAACGTCCCGGTGTTGGTGAAATTCCCCGTAAGGGATAAGGTGCTCGAATTTGCTACGATTGTACCATTGTTACTTAGGTTCCCACTGATCGTCAAAGAGCCATTCAATGTGAGCGTAGCGCCTGCATTGATCGTGATATTATCGCATACAGCTCCTGATACACCAATGACTGGCTGATTTGTTCCAACCGGAATGATGATGTTTGTTCCGGTTCCCGGTACGGCGCGACCACACCAGTTATCCGCAATATTCCAGTCACTGCTAACATTCCCCAACCACGTACCGGTTACACAATTGGACCCGGATATCGTTAATAGTCCAGTTGAAGCTCCAAAGTAGGTCGGAACAATAAAGGTCGCGGCTGATGTTGTACCGCCATACGTTCCATAATCCTGCCCTGTTACACCCAAAGTAAATAGTGTAAAGGTATGCGATAATCCTGCACCAAGATTAAGAACAGGACCTGTACTGCTAATTGTAAGGGTGTCGCCACCCGTAATATTACTTGTCAGTGTGGCAACTCCAGCCGTTTTTGTAACAGACAAATTTCCCGTAAATGCAAATCCGGCAATGCTTTGTGTACCGGTTCCACTGATTGTAATCGTCGAAGTACCCGCATTAAAACTACCGCTGTTTACTAAGTTTCCTCCAAATGTTACCGCAAAATTATTGGTAGCGAATGAAGCCGAACTGTTATTGATATTTACCGGAGCATTGATCACCTTCGCCCCGTTCAAAGTTACCGGACCGGCAGTATTGGCAATGATAATTCCTGCTGCCGAACCTGTCGCGGGAAATATTGAAGGAAACTCATCTCCCGTTGTTTGGGCAGCACTTCCATTATATTTCAGCGAAGCTGTACCGGCATAAGTGAGTGTTCCGGTTACTACAGAAGTCGCAGCTCCTTCCATTGATAAGATACCACTGACCGTGGTTGTGCCTGCAGGAAATGTTTTCACTCCGGAACCGGTAAGAGTCAGGTTACTGTAGGTCACATTACCAATAGTTTGAGCCCCCGAAGCGCCATAAACTACTGTTCCTGTTCCGGGAGTTAATGTGCCGGCAGTGGTCCAGTTACCCCCAACCGAAATGGTATTTGAATTTGCAATGATTGTACCTGAATTACTTATTGAACCACTGACAGTCAAAGAGCCATTCATCGTCACTGTGGCGCCTGAACGGATCGTGATATTGTTGCAAAGTGCCCCTGCAGCACCAATAATTGGTTGATTGCCTCCCGAAAGGATGATAACATCTGTTCCCGCCAAAGGAACTGAGCCGCCGCACCAGTTGCTTGCGGTATTCCAGTCAGTGCTGATATTTCCCAGCCAGGTACCCGCTGCACAATTTGATGTTGAAATTGTAACTATCCCTGTTGAGGTAGCAAAGTATCCCGGAAGGATAAATGTTGCCGCAGAAGTTGTGCCTCCATAAGTTCCCGAATCCTGTCCCTTGACACCGAAAACAAGTGAAATAAATGTATGCGATAACCCTGCGCCAAGATTTAGAACAGGAGCCGAATTCGTAATGATAAGACTATCCCCTCCTGTAATATCACCCGTAAGAGTTGCAACACCTGATGCTTTTGTTACCGATAGACTCCCGGTAAACGCAAATCCGGCAATACTTTGAGTCCCCGTTCCACTGATTGTAATTTTGGATGAACCGGCTGTAAATGTTCCGCTGTTCAGGAAATTCCCCCCAAAGTTTAAAGGGAAATTATTGGTCGAAAATGATGCCAGGCTAGTATTGATGTTAAGGGGAGCATTAATGGTGCGGGTCCCGTTAAGTGTCAGCCCTCCGTTGACATTGGCAACAATAACGCCACCTGTACCTGTCCAGGTGGCAGGTAACTCGATTCCGGTTGTTTGCGCTGATGCCCCTTTGTATTGTAAGGTGGCAGCCGCCCCATAGGTGGCAACAGTACCTGTTGTTGTCGCACTCCCTTCCATCGAAAGAACACCATTAACGGTGGCTCCCGTGGTGGTTTTTGCCCCCGAACCTGACAACGTGAGATTCTGATAGGCATAAGCACCAACACTCTGTGCACCGCTGGCATTATAATTTATTTTACTTCCGGGCGCAGTGGTATAATTGGTCAGCGTTCCTGTCGTACCACTCAGAAAAGCGCCGCCGGCATTTAATGTACCTGCCCCTGAAAATGTAATCTGCGATGCTATTCCTGCAGAGGTAATATCGCCTGTAACAGTTGCTGTTCCTGTAGAAATTGAAAGTACCGAATTTCGGGAAGTTGTCGATTGTAGTGCAAGGGAAGCACACGAAAAAGTTCCGCCATTTACGGCCAGTGTATTGGTACTCCCTCCTGTACCCTGTCGTTGTATGGTTACGGCACCCGAAACAGTTAATGAATTCGATCCGCTAATCGTAAGTAAGGCAGCACCGGCAGTTCCTGTAGTGAAATTCACTGTTGAACATGCCGCATTTGCGTTCACGGTAACGGTAAAATTTGATGACATAATTACGGCATCACCCGCAATTGGATAGATCCCTGTACCAACGGCCCCACCTCCACTGGTAAGTGACCAGGTTGAATTCGAATTCCAGTTTCCGTTCGTTCTCGAATAATAAGTGGTTCCGGTGTGATTTATCGTGACCGGACTACTTGTCCCCGCCACAACCGGGAGCGATGTTGCTGTAGCAGTGAAGGTGTGACTCCCCGCACCACCTGCAAAAATGATCCCTGAAAGGTTGGCGACCCCATTGACAAAGCTACCCGCAAGGTTTAATGCATTCGCTGACCCAATACCAGCTGGCACAATGATATTACCGTCTGCCGGGGTGGCGGTCAGAGAGACATTATTTGCAGAGGCGTTAAAATTCGGTATAATATTATTATAACTATCCTCCACGGTGAGCGTATTTGTCCCCGTAAATGCCACAAGCGAGCTCTGCGGAGAGGTCAGACTCCAAATGAAAGCATGAAGCGCTCCCGCTGAAACAACGACAGAAAGCTGATCACTACCTGCTGAAGATAAGGTAAGATCAGTAACCGATATTGCAGCAGTCTCTCCCTTATAAAGCGACATCACCCCATTGTTACTGCCACTTACTGTGGCCACACCATTGATGAAGGTAATCGTTGTGGCAGTACCGAATGAAATCGCAGCACCTGTCTTATCGGTGATTGTTGGAGCACTCGTGTTGGGAGCTTCATTTGCGCCCGAAAAAGTAAGAACTTTATCACCTGTATAATTTACGTCAATATTGCCTCCGGGATCCACCGCCGTAATTGTAAGATTTTGGGTGTTTCCGGCAGTTTGTGTGGCCGAACCTGTAATTACTAATCGGGTTGCAGCTCCGGCAGTAATATTAAATGAAGGTGTACTGGTTGCCGGAGTTAATCCTGTAGCCGAAGCAGTGAGCGTATATCCGATGCCTGCTTTATCTATTCTGACATTGGCAAAGGATACAACTCCCGAAGTTGGAGCCGACGGGTTAGTGGTCGCCGACAGCGTTCCGGAAGACGGATTGGTCCCAATGGCAAGAGTAACAGAATTAGCTGCATTTGTCACTGTATTGCCATATTGATCCTCAACCGAAACAACCGGCTGAGGTGAAAGATTCGAACCTCCGGTCGCACCACCCGGTTCAGTAGTAAAGACCAGTTTGGCAGCAGGGCCATAGGTTGTGGTAATTACAGATGAGGTTCCGGTTAATGGGGTAGGTGACGAATCATCGGTTGCCGTAATCGTGACCGATGTTCCCGTTACGGTATGGGTGGTAAAATGTACTGTTGCCAGTCCTGTGGCATCTGTGAGACTGGTGGCCGAATCAAATGAACCATTTGAATCAGACTTTGACCATGTAACTGTAAGACCCGGAGTACTTACATTAATATTACCTGCATCCTTGAGTTGTGCGGAAATGGTCACTACCGTACCCGCAGCCACCGAATAACCGGAAGCGGATACTACATAGTTGGTCGGAACAGTGACTACCTTAGTCCCCATAACCAAAAAAGCACTCGCGGTGAAAGGATCGACACTGGTTATCGTTTTCGTACCTGCGCTTACGGTTCCGGCTAGAGAGGAATAACTTCCTGCCGCACTACCGCTGGTCCCAACTGCATCATATGTTCCTATTCCGGCCGGATTTGTCAGAGCTGCCAGCGAACTGCTAAAACCGCCGCCCGTTACAACACTCCAGTATTCGTTACTGCTTATCACACTCATAGTCGTTCCGTCAGCTGCGCCTCCTGATGAGGATGCAAAGGCTTCAACCTGCACGGTTCCGGTACCTGAAGCTGTAGTCGGATTAACCAGTGCGAAGGGGAGATAAGTTGTGCCTGCCCCAACCGGGAAATGATAGGCAGTAAGAACCACCGGATTTGGCAAGGACTGAACTACCGGTCCCGTAATAAACGAAGTTGCCGAACCACCGGTCATCAAACCTGTCACGGCGATGGTAAGCACATTTGAATTCGTATTTAATATTCCGGAAATAAGAGAAAGCGTACCTTCTACCGTTACAGCACCACCCAATGAGGCACCAGAAATATTATTAAGTGACAGGTTGTTAAAAGTAAAAACTGGGATAGTCTGCGAGGATGTTCCATTAAAGGTGAATGTATTTCCTGACATGGAAGAATAGGTGGCAGCCCCCGGGGTAAACGTATTGGCTACACCTATAGTTCCCGATCCCAAAGTCATATTGCTTCCGGAGTTTGAACTGGTCAGGTTATAATAATTAGTGGCCGGAATAGTCTGAGCCCCTGAACCGTTGAAATTGACACTATTACCAACAGCGGTTGCATTTAATGCTGTAATAGCTGATGTACCACCAAGATTCAGTATCCCTGCATTCCCTTGAGTCAATGTTCCGGTTCCGGAAAGGGCAGTCGAGGCATTTATAGTTCCATTATTGGTTAAAACGGCAGGAGTAGTAACGGTAAGTAATGTTCCGGAGGTGAATGTTCCACCATTGGAATAGGAACCCGTAAAAGTTGCTGTGGGAATTGAAATCGCATTTGTTCCGCTCAATAAATAGGACGAACTTATGGCTGTACCACCAAAAGTGTGTGTTCCGGTACTTGCAGTATAGGTTCCATTATTGGTCAGGCTTCCGGCCAAAGTTACCGGAGCCGTGCTATTTTCAGTTAAAGTCCCTGTTATTGTAACATCATTCCCAAAAACCAATACTGCAGCATTACTCTGTGAAATTATTCCGAGACTATTAATCGCAACTGTCCCGGTAAAAGTTTTTGTACCTGTATTGGCAAGCGCCAATGTTCCGGTCACCGAAGTATTTCCAGTGACCCCAAGTGTCCATGAATTGGTTGCTCCGGTGGTTAGTGTAGTACCTGATCCGACCGTAAGATTTCCACCTACTGCCAGGGCCGCTGCCGTTGTGGCAGTCGCAGTGCCACTTAAAGTCAGGTTCCCCCCAACGGTAGTAATAGCCCCAAAAGTTTCGGCACCACCACTCAATGTAAGATTGGAGTAAGATGTAACCTTTAGGGTTTGTCCCGTACCGGTATAATTTACAGTATTCCCAGCTGCTGTTGCTGTAAGTGTGGTAATACCGGATGTCCCGGCCAGGTTTAAGATACCGGCGGCCCCCTGGGTCACCCCTCCTGTACCGGATAGGGCAGTGGTGGCAGTTATGGTCCCGTTATTAGTCAATCGTATCGAACCACCGGTCACAGTTAATAAGGTCGCAACATTGAATGTTCCACTGTTGGTATAGTTGCCGGTGAATGTTGCAGTGACAATTGCAATGGCATTGGTCCCTCCGATAGTCATCGCAGATCCCGAAAAAGTATGTGTTCCGGTACTTGAGGTATAGGTCCCGTTATTGGTAAAGTTGCCGGCAAAGCCAACTGTGGCTGCCCCGTTTTCAGTTAGCGTACCATTATTGGTCACATTATTTCCAAAGGCAATTGTTGCTGCAGCACTCTCTGTAAATGAACCCCCTGCGGCAATAGTTACAGCACCGGTAAACGTCTTGGTACTTGTAGCAGAAGATATTGCCAGCGTACCGCTTGTTCCCCCACCGACAGTGGTAGTTCCTGTTACGGTTAATGCAAAACCCGCAGCCGTAAAGGTGGTCCCGTCGCCAATCGAAAGATTACCTCCGATTGTAAGGGTTGCAGTGGTCGTTGCTGAGGCAGATCCTGTTAAGGACAAATTTCCCCCGACAGATAAACCAGTAGCAGCCAATGTTTTGGCGCCACTACCGGAAAAGATCAGGTTACTGTATGTTACTCCGGCTACATTCTGTGCACCCGATGCATCATAATTAACAATACTCCCGGAAGTGAGCGTATTGGTGGCAAATCCTGACGGAAAAGAACCTCCCACTAACAATGTACCTGAGGCGCCTACAGTTAAAGTTCCAACTCCGGTGGCAGTATATAAGCCCGTTGAAGCATCAAGCTGACTGTTAATCGTCAGGCTATTTAGAGTCGCAGTCGATACATCAAGTACTACCGGAGCTCCGGCAGCAATGATGACATTACTTCCTGCAGCGGGGACTTCTCCCTTATCCCAGGTAGCTGGTGTACTCCAATTTCCACCTGTACCTGTAGAGGTGTAGGTTGGCAAAATATACGAAATCACCACCTGACCCCTGAAGCCATTACCACCGGTACGCGTAGCACCAGTATTCCCATTTCGTCCGCCACTTCCTCCACCACTTAGGGTAGTAGCTGCTGTACCATCGCCGGAGTTACCTGTCCCGGCAGCCCCGTTTCCACCGGTTGCTCCGGTTCCGCCGGTTCCACCTGTTCCGGCTGTTGCACCTGAAGCACTACCGCCTGATCCGGTATTTCCAGCTCCACCGCCACCCGCGCCACTATTCCCGGATCCACCAGAGGTAGCGGTCCCGGTGCCACCTGCACCGCCATTAAAATTGGTGCCTGTTGCAACACCTGCACCAATTCCGTTTAAATTTGTAGCATCACCCAAACCACCACCACTTCCGCCGATAGCAGAAACAAAATTCCTGAAAAATGAAGTGCCCCCAGGGCTTCCGGCAGCTCCCAATACACCCGATCCCCCAGCTCCTACTTTTACACTTATCGTATCGCCGGGAGTTACTGCGATAGTGCTTTTGGTATATGTTCCACCTGCACCACCACCACCGGTAGATCTGTTTGTCGTATTTGTTCCGCCCCCGGCACCACCTCCGCCCCACGCTTCAACGGTCACCGAAGTAACCCCCGCAGGAACCGTAAATATAGCCGATGAGGTAAAGGTCTGTGATTGCGCCCAGCCCTCAACGCCACTCCCCAGTAAAAGGAGGGAAAGAACTAAAATCGATCGGATTGTTAAAAATGCATTTTTACTTTTACCGGTATAGGATATACTATTTTTCATGATTGCCAAAGGTTGAGATAGGAAAGTGCGACTCCAGGTAAGAATCCCTGAACGGTTAAGAAAATAGGATGAATGGCCAGAGGTTACTCTGACAGGCATATTTTTCAAATCTTTTAGGATAGAGAGGATCTTCATTTATTTAAGCTTATGCTGTTGGAATTGGTCGTTTAAACTTTTATTAATCGGGAATCAATGCAATGGCAAAATCAGGTTGTCAATTCTTGCGGTTCTCCCCCCTGATTTACATACTTACAGTATTGGCTTTCTTCCGCTTAAGGAATGAATCCATATTAAATAATAACGAAAATCGGATCGTGTTGGCCAGCGGATTATTGTGCTCGACAGGTATCAAATAGGCCACATCTACTGAAGCAATATTTAATTTCACCCCTATTCCGGCTGTGAAGTATTTCCGGTTACCCTTATACTGGGATTCATTAAAATAACCTGCCCGAACAGCAAACTCTCTCTTGTACCAGTATTCGACACCCAATGAGACCGTAACCTCCTGAAGCTCTTCTTTCATCCCTCCGGGAGCATCAGAGAATGAACCGAAAATAGAACTGATAACCGATTTATTCAAATTATTATCACGAACCACATTCCCAGAATTATCAACCCTGTACGAAGGTGTTGGAACAAGCAATTTATTTAAATCCAGGGAGAGCGCTACTGAACTCGAATCACCCAAATCAACGATATACGATGTTCCAATCCGCAGATTGGCAGGCAAAAACTCTTTGGTTGACCCTTGATTATATGAAATTTTCGATCCGATGTTCGAAAAATTAGCCCCTGCCGAAAACGATTTTTTTGAGTCTTCTCCACCTAGTAAATGGTGATAGTAAAATGAAACATCAGTCGCAAACGCATTGCCTGCACTATAACTCTCAGCACCAACCTGAGTACCTCCGACACCACCACCAAGGTCAGACCGGATATAACGTAACGAAACACCCCCCGAAAAATAATCGGATAACCGTCTTGAATAGCTAAAATCAAGGGCAAATTCACCCGGAGATATGCTCCCCAAACGGGTTTTATCTGCTCCAACAAGGTTGATCGCACCCATCGAAAAATACCGAAGCGAAGTCCCGATAGCCTGCGTCGGATCCAACTGGTAAAATCCTGAGATATAGGCTAGATTTACATCACTGACCAACCGACGCAACCAAGGAGTAAAGGAGAGTGCAAAACCCCACTTGTCCCGCGCAAACGCAAATTTCGAAGGATTCATATACTGCGAATTCGCATCCGGCGAGGTGGCAGCTCCAACCTCTCCCATCGCCCCATGACGCGAATCGGGAGTAATGGTCAGAAAAGGTACCGCAGTCGAAATGGGATTATATCGCACTTCCTGACTAATTGCCGAGGCACTGGAAAAAACTATAAGGCTGAATAACACCGTTAAGAAGACTATGATGGTATCATTTCGCATATAAATATTCATTAGGCTAGGTATAACTAAAGTTTAATAAACTGATTATCTGTCTCTAAGAGCAAATATATC
>Ga0118677_10003003_pt1 | contig 32904 bp, 28 predicted proteins | sample AliMusrvi5mmetaG_FD_86154 | JGI IMG/M metagenome (GOLD analysis project Ga0118677, IMG submission 86154) | reverse complement strand
CCCTGAAAACATATTTTCAATCCGCCAGTCTGGTAGTACTGCCCACGCTGGAGGACAATTGTCCGATGGTGGTTCTGGAGGCGATGGCCGCCGGGGTGCCGGTGGCGGCTTCAAGGATCGGCGGGATTCCGGATTTGATCGAGGACGGCAAGACGGGCTTCCTGTTTGATCCTCTGGACCCCGGATCCATCCGTCAGGCAATCCTGAACTGGGCGGCGGATCCGCAGGCAAGCGCCGCACTCGCCGTGCGCGCCAAGCAGGAGGCCATGGCCCGCTTCCATCCGCGGGTTGTCGCCGCCCGGCATCTTGAGATCTATCGGGAAGTGCTGACAGGATCGATCAAGAACCAAGAATCATCAATGATCCATTGTCGATCAGAAGCGGCAATGAAGACTTCGGAGACGTTCAAATAGGGCTTCCATCAATGAGCACCCGCCCGCGCGTTCATCTGGTTTCTTATGCGACTCCCGGTTTCCGCTTGCGCCAACTTGTGCTCGGCTGGTCGGCGCGCTTGAACCATGTGGCGGACACGGTCACGTCCTGGACGTCCGCGGCGCTCCGTGCGGCGGGATTCGAGGATCGGGTGAAGGACATCCGTCTAACGGAACGTGGGTCCGGCTACTGGGCATGGAAGCCGTTTGTGATCGATGCCAAGCTGCGCGAGGTGCCGGACGGGGATTTGGTTTTCTACTGCGACATCGGACGGCTCTATCCCTTCAAGATGCTGGATCAACCGGTAGATTCCTTCGTGCGTTGGATGGATGAACGCAGCCAGGACATGATGCCGGGAGTTGAAATCCCGTGGACCGGCACCAACTCGATGTGGACCAAGCGTGAGGCACTGGTGGCCACCGGGATGGACCGGGCGGAGGTGCATTGCGCAAGTCCGGTGCAGGCAAGTTTCTCACTCTGGCGTGCCGGTGCCCGAAGCCGGGACTTTGTGGCGTGCTGGTTGGATTGGTGTTCGCAACGCCCGCTGGTGAGCGACGACCCGAGTCGGGGTGGGCTTGCCGAATTGCCGGACTTCCAGGGACACCGCCACGATCAGTCGTTACTCACCCTTTGCTGCCTCGCCAGAGGAGTCAGCGCCTTGAGTCTGGGTACCACGACGCCGCAGATCGATGGCCGCCATCCCTCCGAGGTCTCGCGCCTGTGCTTCGGTGAAACGCCCGCCGGACAGACGCGGGCGGGCCGTCTGCTTCGCGCGGCCGTGAGGCACGTCGCGCGCATCGAACACGGCCTGCGCCGCCTGGGCAAATCGACAACGCCATTCCGCCGGTAGCAAGTCCTCATGCGGGACTGCGCATCGGGAGCGATTCCGGATCATCTCAGATTGATCAAACCACACCATCAGATCGCATGCATAAATTACTCGTTACCGGCTCATCCGGTCTAATCGGTTCCGAAGTTGTGATGCACTTCGCGCGGAACGGATGGACCATTCATGGCGTTGATAACAACCAACGCGCGGTGTTTTTCGGTCCCCAGGGTGACACCCGGTGGAACCAACAGCGCTTGATTGAAACCCTGGGGAAAAACTTCGTTCATCATGAATTGGATATGCGCGACCGGGCGGGAGTCCTGGGGTTGTTAGCGACCGTGAAACCCGACGCCGTGGTCCACACCGCGGCGCAACCCTCGCATGATCGCGCCGCGGACATTCCATATGATGATTTTGACGTGAATGCGGTGGGGACCCTGAATCTGCTGGAGGCCGCCCGCCGGGCTTGTCCCGAGAGTCCTTTTGTCCATCTCTCCACCAACAAGGTCTATGGGGATCGACCCAACACCATTGCCTTGAAGGAACTTGAAACCCGCTGGGACTATGACGATCCGGCGTATGTGGACGGGATCGCCGAGGATTTCCCGATCGACCAGTCCAAGCACAGCCTGTTCGGGGCTTCCAAGCTTGCGGGCGACGTGATGGTGCAGGAATACGGGCGCTACTTCGACATGCCGACATGTTGTCTGCGGGGTGGTTGCCTCACGGGCCCGAATCATTCGGGGGTCGAGCTGCACGGGTTCCTCAGCTATTTGGTCCGGTGCAATATCGAGGGTCGCAGGTACAAGGTTTTCGGCTACAAGGGGAAACAAGTCCGGGACAATATCCATTCGCACGATGTGGCGCGTTTCATCGAGCAATTCATCGCGTCGCCGCGTGTCGCGGAGGTTTACAACATCGGAGGCGGGCGCGCCAACTCGGTTTCGATCCTGGAGGCATTCTCTTTGGTTGAGAAATTCACCAACCGCAAGCAGGTCTATACCTACGTTGACGAAAACCGCATAGGCGATCACATCTGTTATATCAGCAATCTTGCCAAGATGCGCCGACACTACCCCGCCTGGGATATTACCCTTACTCTCGATGAGACGATCCGCCAGATCGTTGACAGCCAGAGGTCACGTTCCTGAGCTCCGCGCCCGATGAAAATCCTCATTACCGGAATTTGTGGCTTTGCGGGTTCTACGCTGGCGCGGGAGTTGCGGGTTCATCGGGAGAACCTCGAGATCGTCGGCATCGACAACCTGTCGCGCCACGGGAGCGAAGAGAACCTCGATTCCCTGCGTGCCCGGGGAATTGATGTCAGGCTCGGGGACGTCCGCAATTCTCCGGATCTCAGGCAATTCGGTGCCGTGGATTGGTTGATTGATGCCGCTGCAAATCCGTCCGTTCTGGCAGGCGTTGACGGCATGACGGCACCGGCCGAGTTGTTGGATCACAATCTGGTGGGTACGATTCCGATGCTGGAGGTCTGTCGCGAGTGGCACATTCCCTTCACCTTGATTTCGACCAGTCGTGTTTATTCAATCCCGCAGTTGCGCTCGCTGCATCTTGGATCCGACGTGGCGGCGTTCACTCTCAAGGCCGGGCAAACCGTCGAGGGTGTTTCAGAAGGAGGGATTACGGAAAAGTTCTCAACCGAACCGCCGCTTTCGCTATACGGCGCATCGAAGCGTTGCGCGGAGTTGTTGGCACTCGAGTATGGAGCGACCTTTGATTTTCCGATCTGGATCAACCGCTGCGGGGTGCTGGCCGGTGCCGGTCAATTCGGTAAAGCCGATCAGGGGATTTTCTCGTTTTGGATCCACTCCTGGGTTCAGCGCCAGCCATTGAGATATCTGGGCTTCGGTGGTGACGGCCATCAGGTTCGCGACTGCCTGCACCCACGCGATCTCGCCCCGCTGCTGTGGCAGCAGTTCGATGCGGGAACGGGTGGCGGCAAACCAAAGCTGGTCAATGTTTCCGGAGGCATGGCAAGCGCTTTCTCGCTGGCACAACTGAGTGCCTGGTGTGCCGCAGCGGCAGGCCCCCATGACGTCCTGCGCGACGGTGGTGAACGCGCCTTCGATCTGCCGTGGGTGGTGCTCGATAGCACGCTGGCCGGACACACATGGGATTGGAAACCTCAGATTCCCCTGGAATCCATTCTTCGCGAGATCCTCGAACACGCCCGCGCCCGCCCTGACTGGCTGGCTCTCAGCAAATGAACCGTCTCTTACCAACAAACACATGAGTGAACAACCGGCCGAACTCCAGCGCATCTATGAACGGCGATTCAGCGCCTCGGAAGATTATCGCAACCGCGTCTGGCAGATGTTGACGCGCGGTTTTTTTTCAAAGTGGATCCACTCCGATCATTCCGTTCTTGATCTGGGTTGCGGATATGGCGAGTTCATCAACAATGTCAGCGCGCGGAACCGCTACGGAATGGATTTGAACCCGGCGACCGCCGGCAAGCTTGCCAAAGACGTGAAGTTTATCGAGCAGGACTGCTCGGCGCGGTGGGATCTCCCGGATCAATCCCTGGACATCGTATTCACCAGCAACTTCCTTGAACATCTGCCGGCCAAGGACGCCGTCAAACAAACCCTGCGGCAGGCCGCCCGCTGTCTCCGTCCCGGTGGACTGTTCATTGCCATGGGTCCGAATATCCGCTACCTTCCGGGATCCTACTGGGACTTTTTCGACCATCATGTGATCCTCACCGAGAAATCACTGGCTGAGGTCCTTTCGATCTCGGGTTTCACAGTCCAGCACGCCATCGCGCGTTTCCTGCCATACACGATGGTCGGTGGTCCCGGCTATCCGCTTCTCTTCCTCCGCATCTATCTCCACCTGCCGTTTCTCTGGTGGATCAAGGGCCGGCAGTTTTTGGTTATCGCACGACGCTAACAAACACCGATTGATTTATGCCAAACGAGATTCCGACCGACATGCCGCCGTCCTGCGGTTCCGCCGCGCCGTTGACGCTATTGAGCGTGGTGATACCGGCACGCGACGAGGAGGGTTGCATCCGCAGCACCGTCGAGCACCTGCATCTTGAGCTGAGTCTCAATCATGTGCCACATGAGATCGTGGTGGTTGATGACGGCAGTTCCGATGACACGTGGAAAATCCTTGTGCGGCTCAAGGAGCGGATTCCCGAGTTGCATCCCATTCAAAACAAGGAGCGTCATGGTATCGGATGCGCCATCACGTATGGTTTCGCACAAATGAAGGGCGATGCGGCGGTGATCATGATGGCCGACGAGTCCGATGACTGTCGCGACGTGGTCCGCTATTGGCAGTCGCTCAACGAAGGCTATGACGCGGTCTTTGGCAGCAGGTTCCTCAAAGGTGGCGGAGTTATCGATTATCCCAAACACAAGTTGATTCTGAACCGGATCTTCAATTGGTTCGTGCGACTTTTGTTCCGACACGGGCTGAACGACACGACCAATGCCTTCAAGGCCTACCGGAAGACGACGATCGACGGGTGCCAGCCGCTGATTTCGCCTCATTTCAATCTTCTGGTGGAACTGCCGCTCAAGACCCACATCCGTCGTTACACATGGACCTCGATCCCGATTACCTGGCGGAACCGGCGTAGCGGCGTGGCCAAGCTCAAACTGCGCGAGATGGGATCGCGCTACCTGTTCATTGTTCTCTATTGCTGGCTGGAGAGTTTCTTCAGTCGCGGGGACTACTTCAAGAAGCAAACATAACCCGCGCGATTCCGCCGCATGTCCCGAAGCCTGATGAAACACATTGCCACAACCCCCATGCGGGAAAAGCCTGTTTGTTTGCTGGTTGCCATTCTGCTGGCCGCTTGTATCGCCTTTCCCATTCTGGTCGCTTGGAAAGGGTATCCACTTTACCGGGACATCCATCTGGGGACCGCCATTGAATATGCCAGGACGTCAATCCGTCTTGAAAACACGCGGATCGTCGGGTTCAACGCCACAGGGACGCCTACCATTCAGGAGTTTCCAGTCTGGCAAATGCTGGTTGCCGCCGCGTTCAAGGTTCTGGGTCCATGGTGGGGCTGGGCGAATGTGGTTTCGATTGTTATCTTCGCCACATCGCTGTACCCGCTATACATGCTTGGCAAGGAGTTCATGGGTCATCGCGGGGGGCTGTGGACATTGGTTTTCTACCTGTCGCAACCACTGGTTTTCAGGTATTTCGGGATGGCCAGTACCGATGGAACCAGCCTGGCGGCAATGGTTTGGTTCCTGTTTTTCGGATTCAAGCTTTTGACGGCACCCTCGTTCAGGATGTTGCCGTGGTCGGGTGCGTTGCTTGCCGGGACCGCGACGGCATTGTTGAAGCTCCCATTCTTCATGGCGGCCGGCGTCGGACTGTTTTTCTATCATCTGATTTCCAATGCCAAATCCAGGAGGAATTGGGTGTCGCTGGCTTCGGTCGGGCTGCTGGCAGGCATCATCTTCCTGGCGTGGACCCGCCATACCGACAAACTGCAGGCGGGAGCGGTTTTCCCGTTCGTGGATTTGCGGTTCTCCAATCCGGAGATGAAGTTTTGGTATTTTGGCGACTGGAGTTACCGCCTTTCGGCGGGAAACTGGCTCAAGGGAGGATGGCGGGTTCTCAACGCGCTGTTTGGAAGTTTCGTTCTCGCGGGTCTGGGATTGCTGGGCGTCTGGAAATCGCGTCCCCTCTGGCTCCCTCTTTGTCTTATTTCCGGGTGTGCGATCACCACGCTCGTGTTCAGCCATCTCGTCCTTCATCACACTCATTACTATTTGATGTTCGCGCCGGCGGTGGCCTTGCTTTGCGCGAATGCCTTTCTCTGGCTGAGGAACACATTCGAGTTTGACCGGCGGCGGGAGTGGATGTTTACGGGTGTTGCGGGTTTGTTGCTCGGCTTGTCGCTGGTGCAGGGATTGCTGGGAATGAAGATCGTCGCGGACTTCGACCCGTACTATCCCGATGTCGCCCGGCTTGTCGCAAAGCATACCACAACCCACGACAAGATCCTGATTCAAGGAGGCGGCTGGGGTGGGGAAGTCCTCATGCTGTCGCAACGAACCGGTCTTTCCATTTGGGGTACCAGGTTTCTGGAGGATGAATCGAATCTGAGGATTTTGAAAGACTTGGGATACAACAAACTCGTCATGATCAGCGAGTCGCCCCTGATGCATTCCATCCAAGTGGCCAATCCCGGAGCTGCCGGCAGGAAGCGGGAGTACTATCAGGCATGCCGGACGATAGCCGTCGAAAAGTGGCCGATCTCATATCAAACCGAGGATGTGGTGATTCAAGATATCCCATAAGCGGTGTTCCATCTTGTTTCATGATGCAACTCACCCACACGCCATGCCAAACTGGTTGATCAAATCGGCCATTCATCACGCGATTTCATGGCTGCCGCGAAGTCACGAATGGAATTACCTTCTGCAAAAGCATGTGACCCACTCGCTCGATCCAGGTGCCGGCGGTTTCGCCCACAAGGCCAGGGATTGCGCGGTCTTCCTCGATCATTTCGCCCGTCATTCGCCGCAGGCCGGCGGGCCGATCACGGCGTTCGAACTGGGCACCGGCTGGTTTCCCACAGTTCCGTTAGGATTGTTCCTGTGCGGGGTCGGACCGGTCTGGACGGCGGACATCTGCCCGCTGCTCAAGATCGAAAATGTCAGGAAGGTGCTGGCATTTTACCGCGCTGAGGCGGCTGGCGGGCGCTTGGAGCAAATCCTGCCCCGGCTCCTGCCCGAGCGATTGGACCGCATCGATGCCGCGCACGCGTCTAACGAAAATGATCCGGTGAAACTGCTTGCCATGCTCGATATCCGGGTTTTGGTTCTGGACGCGCGATTTACGGGGCTTGTTGCCGCATCCGTGGATCTGGTTCTATCCGACAGCGTGCTGGTGCATGTTCCGAGGGTGGTGTTGCCGGAGATTTTCACCGAGTTTCGCCGGATCATTTCCCCGCAGGGGGTGATGGCCCACTGGATGGGGTTGTGGGATACTTATGCGCGCTTTGACAAGCGTCTAACACGCTTCAACATGCTGCGATACTCGGCGCGGACCTGGAACCTCTATAATAGCCCGATGGAACACCAGAACCGGATGCGGGTGGCTGACTTTCGCCTGCTGCACCAGCAGGCGGGTTTTGACATTGTGGCCGAGAAATTCGAGCGCGCGCCTGCGGAGGAACTCGACCGCGTGACCCTGCACCCTGATTTCGCGGCAATGGACCGCGAGGATTTGCGGGTGATGTCGTGCTGGTTGGCGTCGGTCCTGCATTGAGTGGTGTGGGATTGCCTGTGAGGCCTTGTTAGCCGTCTTCCCATCAGAATCACCGTCGGATGCCCCGCGTTGCAAATAGCCCCCAAGCCGATCCTCCCCAGCTGATCTGGGACGGATCCTCATTTGCCTGCGGCGGATCCCTGATCCTGCACGGGAATGAATGCGTCCCGGTTGGCGATTTTTCCGGTGCGGTGGCCTATGATCCGCACCGCGGGTGTTTTCTCATCGGGCATGTCGGGGGCTGGAAGGTGGTGAGTGTTTCACAGGCTGAAGCCTGGTTGCGGGAGAAAGCCGCCGCGCATTTCACGACTGGCCCGCCGGATGCGTGTCTGGTGTTTGTGGCGGATGACGGGGCGATGGCGGATTATGACAAACTCGGGCCGCTGGCACGCGACGGGGTTCCCTTCACGCTGGCATTGACCCGCGACTATCTTACCGGTGGCAAGCGCGCTGACATGATGTCGCCGGCGGAAGCGAACGAGATGGTTTCGTGGGGATGTGAGATTGCGGCCCATGGCCTGACCCACCGGCCGTTGCATAAGCTCGACGATGCCGAGATGCGCGGGGAAATCGATGGTTCGATAGACTATCTCAGGCAATTCGGCTGGCAGGTTTCATCCTTCGTCTATCCTTATGGCGCGTGCAACACGAACGCCAGACAACATTTGTGGCGGATGAATCTGATAGGCTGCAAGGCGCACGGCGGGGCGGCCTTGGCGGGATTCGACCGCACGGCGATTCCGCGCATTGCCCTGGGTTCGTTCCCGCGTCCGGGTCTGCGAACCGTGGCGCAATACACGGCGCTGATTGATCAGGTTTTCAGGGCGCGCGGGTTATTGGTGTTTATGCTGCACCCCGGTGAGGATGAGCATGACGAGGTCCAACAGCAGACATTGATCGAGGTGGTGAGGCACGCGCGGGATATCGGCATGCGAATCACCACCCTATCGGAAGGGGCGATGCGGCACGGACCGCTATGGCAGGAACGGCCCGGATGCCTGCGCCAATGGGAACTGTCCCGGGACGGACGTTTCATCCGCCGCTGGACAGGCGGCTCACCGGCGGACGCGCTGTGGAGTTGGCTCAGCAGTGACAGCAGTCTGCGGAATTATGTTTGGAAGGGGCGCGGGTACTTGAGGCGGGCGCTCGGCAGGAATGGCAGCGGATCCGGCAAATCCTGAGGAGCGATGGAATCATCTAACAATCCGATCGCGGCGTTCGTAAAGGGATTCTTTGTTTTCCTGGAGCGGCAGGGCATCGCGGCATGTGTGTTACACGGCTGGCGGCAGGGATTTGAGGATGCCCTGTCCGATGTGGATTTTGTAGTTGAGCCTTCGGCGCTGGCGGGCATCGTGGCGGTGGTGCATCGTTATTGCGAGATGTCGGACTGGCGGCTGTGCCAGGTTTTCCGTCACGAAACCACCGCGACGTATTGTGTTTGCTGCGCGAAGCGGGATCCTGGTGTGGTGTTGGCGTTGGACGCATGTTCGGACTATCAGCAGGATCGAGCCAGGCTGATTCCCGCGGTGACCTTGCTCGCCCAGCGGGTCGCGCTGCCATGGGGCGGCTTTCGTTTGTCGGATCAGGGGGAGCTGCGCTACCGCCTGGCTAAGGCAGCTATCAAAAGCAAGGATGCCGCCTGGGCTGCGGCCGAGTTTGCGGCCTATCCGGATGATGTTCGCGCGGATTGCGCGGCTTGGCTCGTCCGCGAATGGGGTATTTCATTGGCGGGATGGAACGCCACGGATCTGGGTGTCGCATTACCGGCACTCAGAAGGAAGGCGAATGGTGGACGGCCCTTCTGGGATCCCGGTCCCGTGCGGCGCATGGCGGATCGGGCGTTTCATCCGACGGGAATGATCATTGTCACCGGCCGTGCGATCCCCAACGCGCTCGCCGATGGTCTGGCCTCGCGTCTCGGGACGCTTTATTTCCGCCGCATCGCCATGGCGCGGCGCATGGGACCGGGATTGATCGGAGCGTTGATTCAGAGCACCGCGGTGATCGTGAGCGACGGCGGGGGAATCGTCTCCCGGATGCTTCCCTCCGACTGTGAATTTGTCCTTGATCCGACTTGGGATCTGGCAACGTGCCGCGCGCGGATCGCGGGAGCATTGCAGGTCCGCTGCGCGAAGCGCGAAGGCCTTTCCATCACCCCCTAACAACATGAACGAATCCAAACCAACTCTGAAAATCCTGCTGTCCGCGTATGCCTGCGAGCCGAATCGCGGATCGGAGCCCGGCGTGGGCTGGGAATGGGCGACACGGATGGCGAAACACCATGAGGTTCATGTCCTGACCCGGAGCAACAACCGGCAGATGATCGAGGCGGAGCTTGGCCGGGATTGGCGGCCGGGTTCGCCGCGCTTCATCTATCTCGACCTGCCGGCATGGGTGTTGAAACTCAAGAGATGCGGCATCTGCACGGTGTTTATCTATTATCTGCTCTGGCAGATGCTGGCGCGGTGGCATGCCAGACGCCTGGTGAAGGCGGTGGATCTGATCCATCATGTCACGTTCAACAGCTTCCGCTTTCCCGGGATGTGGTGGTTCTGCAAGAAGCCGGTGGTTCTGGGGCCTCTCGGCGGATCGTCCCTCGCCGCGTCCCAGTTCCGCAGATGCTTCGGTAACCGCTGGTGGTTGGAGCGGCTGCGGACTTTTAGCCTGATGTTCTGGAAGGCGAACCTGTGGACGTTGCTGTCATTTTACAGTTCCGATTGCATTTTGACGGTTGACGATGATCTGACCAAGCGCTTTCGCGATATCGGGTTGAACTCGCGTGAGATGCTTGAAACCGCGCTGCCATTCGAGTTGGAGGCGGATCCGGCGGAAATCCCCGCCGACAGCAAGAGGGATTTCCTGCTGGTCGGTAATCTGGAACCCTGGAAGGCCTGGCAGATCACCTTCGAGGCATTCGCCCAGGCGCAGCGCCAAGGCATGCAGGGGGCGCGGCTGAAGGTTGTCGGCACCGGCCGCCAGACTGCCGCCGCGATGGCTCGCGCGGAAACCCTCGGGATTGCCGGATCGGTCGATTTTCTAGGCAAGCAACCGCGGGATGTGGTGTGGCAGCTCATGGCGCGGGCCCGCGGATTGGTATTTTCCAGCGTGCGCGACACTTCGGGCAATGTGGTGATCGAGGCCATGGGATTGTGCTGCCCGGTAATTTGCTTCAAACATCAGGGGGTCGAGATCATAACCGACGATTCATGCGCATTCCGGATTCCTCCGGCCGACTGGGACATTAGCGTGTCCGGTTTCGCCACTGCGATGCTGGCACTGAGCGCCGATAACCGCCTGGTGGGTTCCATGGGGAGCGCCGGGCGGGCACGGATCATGAACGCGTTTATCTGGAACAAGAAGATCGAGGCAATGCTGGAGATCTATCAACGCGTGACGGGTCACGCGGAGGTCTGAATCCGTCATTCCCGGTGACTTCATGAATAGGACCATTGCCAGATTTGTCCGGGGATTCTTCGTTTTTCTCGAGGGGAAGGCGATAAACACCGCGGTTTTGCACGGGTGGCACGATGACTTTGAAAACGAGTTGTCGGATGTGGATTTCGTGATATCGCCGGAGGGATTCCGGGATTTTGTGCCGTTGGTTCACGAGTGGTGCCAGCTTCAGGGATGGCGGCTCTGTCAGGTGCTGCGCCATGAGACGGTGGCCACCTATTGCGTTTGTGCCGGGACGGATCCGGATTTTGTGGTGGCGCTGGACGCATGCAGTGACTATCAAAGGAACGGGATTCGTTACCTTACCCATCAGGAACTGCTGGCAAACCGGATCCGGCTGCCATGGGGTGGTTATCGCGTCGGCGAGAGCGTGGAAATCTGTTACCGGTTTGCCAAGGCCGCGGCGAAACACAAGAATGCCGAAGTCGCCACCCGCGAGTTCCTAAGGTACTCGGCGGATGCGCGCTCGCGATGTGAGGAATGCCTGTTGGATCATTATGGACTGGTGCTTGGCGGATGGGACGTCAAAACCGTCCGCAGGACGATGAAGGCATTGGTGAAACGACGCGGAACGAACAAACTCCGCATGCTTAGCGGCCTGCTTTACAAGATTGTCAGGAAAACCGCCCGTCCCGACGGATTGCTGGTCACCATGAAGGGATTTTGGAATCCCGGCCTGGCGCGGGAGTTGGCGAGGCGCTGCGGGCACTTGTATTTCCGCAGGACCGTGGTTGAAGCGCATGTCAGACCGTCCCATGCGGTCGCCTTGCTCCGTACTACGATGATTGTAGTGGAAAGGATGCGGCCCGTGGAACGATGGTTGGTTTTCAAAGCCTGCGTGTTCGACCTGGATCCCGCATGGAGTGTGGACGAATGCTTCGCGAATCTCGTCAGTGCCCTGCACCAGCGGTGCTTGAAGCGTGAGAAGCTGGATCAGGGGGTGATGGCGCCGGATCGCGCTCACCATGGATAGATTTGCTTTTCCGAAGTGTGGTTGCAACCAGGGTATCTCCGGCTACGTATCCGAAGTGTGTTCATTATGCCCTTTATCGCATTTCTCGGGTGTGACGGTTCCGGCAAATCCGCCGTGATCCGGGGAGTCGCGGAGCGACTGACCGCCGCCGGCAGCGGGGTGTTGGAGGGACATTGGCGTCCCCGGCCGTTTTCCGCCTCAACGACGCCACTCGTGGCGGCCGATGATCCCCACGGACGAATGCCCCGCGGGCTGGCGGGGTCGCTGCTCAAGCTCGGCTGGCTTTGGCTCAACTGGTGGGTGGCATGGTTCCTGGATTTGCGTCGGGCTGGCAAATCCAGAGTCATTTTGTTTGACCGTTACCATGCGGATATGTGCGTCGATCCGCGCCGCTACCGCTATGGCGGGCCGGCTTGGCTGGCAGGGTGGGTTTCCGGCTGGATGCCGCAGCCGGATCGGGTGTTTTTTTTGGATGCGGAACCCGGGGTATTGCTGACGCGCAAGCGGGAGGTGCCGATTGAAGCGCTCGCGCTGGCCCGGGACCGGTATCGCATGCTGTGCGCATCCCACGCGCGCTTTGCGATCATCGACGCGTCACAACCCCTGGACGCGGTGATCGAGGATGTTTATCGAAGGATTGAAAAAATGTTGGAAAACCCGCAATGAAAGTATTGATGTCGGCATATGCCTGCGAGCCGGGCAAAGGGAGCGAACCGGAGGTGGGGTGGCGGGTGGCCATCGGCATGGCGGAGCATTGTGAGATGAGGGTCATTACGCGGGCGAACAACCGCGCGTCGATCGAGCGGGCCTGTGCCGGGATGCGGGAACCATTGCCGGTATTCCTATACTATGATTTGCCTGCGGTTTTCCTCTGGCTGAAACGGCGCCTGTTAGGAATCGGGCCGTATTATGTCCTGTGGCAGATGGCGATTCGCTGGCATTTCCGCAAGGAGTTGAAGGAAGCTGATTTGATTCACCATGTGACATTCAATGGTATCCAGCTTCCCGGGTTCTGGGTTGCGACGAAGACTCCCGTCATTCTGGGTCCCTTGGGAGGCGGGATGACGTGTCCAGCGGAATTGCTGCCGCCGTGCGGCCGGGCGAAATACCGGGAAATCCTCCGCACACTGCTGATCCGGTGCTTGCGGTTCCTTCCGCTGTGGCGCTGGTCGATCAAAAGCGCCCGTGTGGTGATCGCCGCAAACCGGGATACCGCCAGACTGCTGCAGGCCCACCGCAAGGAACCGGTGGAAGTGCGGCTCGAGACCGGTCTAACCGACGAGGCGGTTGCCGTCGCCCCCGTCGCCAGGGAGCGTGGCGGGAAATTCAGATTGTTGTGGTTAGGTCATTTGATTCCGCGGAAAGCCCCGATTCTGGCACTGCGGGCCATGGCCAAGGCGCTGGAATCCGATGTTGGGATCGAGTTGGTGATTGCCGGCGGCGGTCCTGACGAGGAGATGCTCAGAGCCGAAGCCGGGCGTCTTGGCATCAGTGGGCAGGTCATGTTTCCGGGCAATGTCGCCAAGGACCAGGTCAACCGGCTGATGGATGACGCGGATGCCTTCATTTTCACCAGCATCCGCGATACTTCGGGCAACGTGGTCTTGGAGGCGATGTCGCGCGGTTTGCCGGTAGTGACTTTCTGGCATCAGGGGGTCAGGGAAATATGCGATCCCGGCTGCGCGATGTGCGTCGAACCGGCATCCATCGGCGAAGTCGTCGATGGACTGGCCCGCGCGATCGTGACCCTCGCGGGCGATCGGGAATTGGCCAGGCGACTGGGTGAGGCGGGTCGCATAAAGGTTGCCACTCGTTTAACCTGGACGAATTATTGCAAAGCCACGCTGGAGGTTTATCGAAGTGTTCACGAAGTTGGCGCTCCGCCGGAAGATTGATTTTTGTTTCCAAGCACTCGAAATGCGCTTGTCAGTGCGGGACGGGCCGCCTAGCAATGGCCAGTCAGCATCGCGCTGAAGCCATGACAATCACAGGATCGCGGATTAGCGATCGGCCCGGTAAACTCATGAAAACGGTTCGACTTCCTCATAGTGATCTTGAGATTGGCAAGGCGGTTTTCGGCACGGGCCGGCTGGGAGGCACGGTGGAGCGTTATGACAAGCGTGAGGCGGTGGCCATCCTGCGGGCCGCCAAGGATGCCGGAATCAACTGTTTCGACACCGCGGACATCTACGGCCAGGGTAACAGCGAGCGTTTGCTGGCCGAGGCATTCCGGCAGTATCGGGATGAGGTGGTTTATGCCACCAAGGGTGGATATGTGCTATCCGCCAAGGCCCTGCTGCTCGCCAAGATCAAACCGCTGGTGCGGCGCTTCCTCAAGGCCAGGCCCGCCATCTCCAAAGCCGCCGCGCGCGCTCGCGGCGGACAAATGTCAAAATGCTTCTCGCGCGAGCATCTGACCCGGGCTGTCAACGCCAGCCTGTCACGGCTGAAGACGGATTTCATGGATATCTATCAGCTTCACAGTCCCGATCCGGTTCATTTGACGGATAGCGATGCCTTTGACACGCTTGCGGAGCTGAAATCCTGCGGTAAAATCCGCAGCTATGGGGTCTCGGTATTGTCCTGGGAGGACGTGCCGTTGTGTTTCGGCCGCGGCGTCTCGTGGATCCAGGTTGCGGCCGATCTCAGCACCCGCACCGACCAAGCGGAGTGGTGCGCGCGGGCGGCGGATGAGCAGGTGATGCTGGTCGCGCGGCAGATCTTCAGCGCGGGACTGCTGCTGCGCGATCCTGCGGAACTCGGCCCCGTTGACTGCGCGGGCGACGACGACGCGCTTGCCCGCCTCAAAGCGTGCCTCGAGGCGGTCAGGCGGATCGGCGACCCGGCCGGGGTGATGCTCCGCTACCTGATGCACCACGCGCCCTTCGGGGCATTCATTTTTGCAACCACACGGTTGCCTAATTTGCGGCAGAATATCGCGGCGTTAGGGCAACCGGCATTTTTGCCTGACGAGGTGTCGAAACTGCAGGGGTGTTTTCCCCCGGGCGCTCGATCCCTGACCGGCGGATGAATCTATCAGCCACCCCAAAATCATGATGGAAGACGCGCTTGCTATCCCGCCCGGAACGGTACTCGAATGTGATATAGTGATCATTGGCAGCGGTGCCGCAGGCATAACCTGCGCCTGTGAGTTGATCGGCTGCGGCAAGAAGGTGATCCTACTCGAGGGCGGCGGCCTCACGCTGGAACGCGAGACCCAGACGCTTTCCAAAGGCAAGGTGCTGGAGCCGGAGAACCATGGTCCGCTGGAGCAGTATCGCAAGCGCATGTGGGGCGGCACTACCAGTGCCTGGGGCGGCCGTTGCGCTCCCTTTGATGCGATTGACTTCGAGAAAAGGGCATACGTGCCGAACAGCGGATGGCCGATCGGTCTGCAGGACATGGAGCCATACTATCGGCGGGCGCACCATTACGCGTATGCCGGCGACTACGATTACCAGAGCGCCTCCTCGTTGGAAGATGGCGCGAATCCTACCATTCCCGGATTGCGCGATGACGTCTGGATGCAGGATCAGATCTGGCGTTTTAGTTTGCCTGCCGATTACGGGAAGGAGTTTCACCAACAGATCCGGGATGCCGCGAACGTGCGGGTGATTCTCCATGCCAACGCGCTCAAGCTGAATACAGATTCCGGCGGGCGGCGGATCGAAAGCGTGCTGGCCGCTTCGCTGCGGGACAACCGCTTCACGGTACAGGCGGAAACCGTGATCGTTGCCGCCGGCGGTCTTGAGAGCACGCGTTTGCTGATGTTGTCGGACGATGTCCACCGCAACGGAATCGGCAACCAGTACGATCAGTTGGGCCGCTACTATATTTCGCACATCAGCGGAGATCTCGGAGAGGTGAGGTTCAAGCCGCGCTCCAGGCCGGTGATCTGGCAATACCAGCGGGCCAAGGACGGTGTTTATGTCAAGCGCAACCTGCGCATCCGCGCGGAAGTCCAGCGCCGTGAGGGGTTGTTGAATTTCCGCTGTCTGCTGACCCATCCACCGTTTGCGAACGCGTCCCATGGCAACAGCGTTCTATCGGCGGTGTACCTGGTGAAGCGGTTTTTCCGCGGGCAAATACCACCGGAATACAGCAAGGAATTGGCCGCCGCCGGTTACCACCATGTGCCTGAACACCTGCGCAATATCCTGTTCGGACTGCCCGGACTCATACGTTTCGGTGCCCATTGGTTTTTCCGCCGCACCATGGCCCGGCGGAAATATCCGTCGGTGTCGCTGGGGAGTCGTTCCAACACCCACACCATTCATTTTGACGCGGAGCAAACCCCGAATCCCGAGAGCCGGGTGATGCTCAGCGAGGATGTGGACCGCTTTGGCATGAGGCAATTGCTGGCTGATTGGAAATGTCTGGACCGCGATGTCGAGAGCATCGAGCGCTGCCATCAATTGCTGCGCGAGGAAATCGAGGGGAGCGGTGTGGGGGATCTGACGCTGGCCCGGGAGGATGTGGCGGCGGTGGTTCGGCGGGGATTCGCCGTTGGCAGCCATCATATCGGAACCACCCGGATGGCGGAGGATCCCCGCTGTGGCGTCGTGGATGCCAACTGCGAGGTGCATGGGGTGAGGGGATTGTTCATCGCCGCCCCATCCGTATTTCCCACTGCGGGATACGCCAATCCCGTGCTGACCATCACGGCGATGGCCGTGCGCATCGCGGATCATGTGAAGTCGAAGCGGTGATCCTGCGGATGAGGGATTCATCCGGGCTTGCCCAACGGGACCGGCCGGTTGCCAATGAACACCTCTCATGCGCATGAATTCGGAGTTCTCCATCATCACGCCGAGCTATAATTGCGGGAACCATATCAAGGAGTTAGCAAGACAAGAAGAATGACAACGAAACAATGGATGAGGCCGGTTGTGACGGTCATTGTGTTGTGTGTCGCGGTGACAGGTGCGGGGATGGCAGGCTCGCGGCACTTGTCCAAGAGGAGCCGCTATATTGCCGAGGAGATCTTGCCGTCTCTGGTGCACATGGCGATGGCCAACCAGTTTCACGGCCAGGCATTCCAGCATCTGGTATGCGCGGTGAACGCCAAGGATGTCGGGCGATTGCGGGTGGAAGAAGCGGAGGTGCGTTCGTATTCGGAAATGAGTCAGAAAGAGCTGGGTTTGTTTGAGAAGTCCGATGACGTGGACAAACACCGGGAATTGTTCAAGGACTTCCTCGCGGACCGGGAAACCTATTTGAAAACGCGAAACAAGATTCTGTTGCTGTGTGACGCCGGTAACAGGATTGAGGCGATGAACGAAATGATGGAAAGCCTGCTGCCCATGTATGACCGGTATTTGGACAAAAGCCAGGAACTGATGGAACACTTGAGCAACGATGGAATCGTCGAGGCGCAGGCGATCGGCTCGGTTTCCGCTTGGGTGCAGGTGTTCACGATGCTTTCCAGCATTTTGATCTTCTTCTTCGGATTCATTCTGGGATATACCCGGTAGGGACAAGCGGCCTCGCTGGACCGCGAGTCTCCAGACTCGCTGGCGAAAGAGGAGCCCAAATCCAGTGGCATCAGCCGCCTTCGCTTGGTCAGTTCTTTCACTTGCGAGTCTGGAGACTCGCGGTCCGGGATCCGCCCCACCACAGGCAAGCGAAACACCTCTTCCACGCGCCATGGATTTCACCATTGTCACCGCCAGCTATAACTACGGGCGCTACATCGGCGAGTGCCTGCGGAGCGTGGCGGAGCAGGAGGGCGTCACCCTTGAGCACCTGGTGATGGACGCCGGATCGAGCGATGACACCGCGGCGGTGGTGGCCCGTTTTCCGCACGCCGCGTTTTTCCAGGAACCCGACAAGGGGATGAGCGATGGCATCAACAAGGGATTCCGCAGGGCGAAAGGCGCGTGGGTGATGTGGCTCAATGCGGATGACCGGCTCAGGCCCGGCGCACTGATGGCAGTCAGGGAATTAGCCGCAGCCAGACCGGATGCCGATGTGATCTACGGGTGCTGGAATTTTATCGACGCGGAAGGGAAATTCCAGCGGCGCATGACCTTGTTTCCATTCGACAAGCGGATGCTGATCTACGATGCCTGCTATCTCGCGTCGACGTCCTGTTTCTACCGGCGAGCCACCACCATCGACCGGGGATTCCTGTTGAACGAGGATTTCCATTATTGCATGGATGGCGAATACTATGCCAGACTCGCCGTCGCGGAAAAACAGTTTGTATATTTGCCGCGGGTTCTCGCCGAGTTCCGGCTGCACGGGCAGAGCATCAGCCAGGGCCATATCGGCAAACACGATATGGATTCGGTCTTGAAATACCAACGTCAACTGGCCGAACCCCGCGCCATCCGGCGGGTTTATGGCATGACGCCATTCGAGAACGATCACCTGAACATGGCGTTTGATTGTGTGACCCATCTGGCGTTCCGCTTGAAGAAGCGGCTGATGCGCTATGTCTGTGCCAGACGCGTGATCCCCTGACCTGTGAACTTCCATGACCGACAGCGAATTGCTTTCCCGGGTGCTAGGGATGTTCGATCCCGGAGCGGCGGCTCTGCGCGGGCTTCGCCGTGGCGGGCGATTGTTGTTAGGACTGCCGCCTGACCGGGAAGCCGCGCGGCGGGTGCTCCGGCTCTATCAGCCGCAACGCGGGTTGGCCCGCCTGGCCGTGGCCCTGCTGCGGAGTGCGGTGGCGGTCGGGCAGCACCGCATGATTTTGTCCGCCTTGCGGCTCACGGCGGAACCGGTGGCGGTCACGCCCGCAGTGGACGGCATCGAGCCGGGCACCTGCGGGGTGATGCTGGGAAGTCCCGAGCATCCGGTGAGAAGGGCGATTGCCAGTTATCGCCATGCCGGAACCTGGGAGGTCGCCAAAATTTCTTTCGGCAAGGAGGGGGCGGGGGTGTTGCAACAGGAAGCGCGGGCACTGCGGGAACTCCAGCCACTGGCGGCGGGTGTCCCGTGCCTGCTGGGATTGCACCAGGCGGGCGATGCGACCATGCTGCGCATGCCCTATCTGACCGGCAGGAGGATCGGACCGGGCGAGTCCGCCGCCGCGCTGCGGTTGTTAGACCGCTGGATCACCGGGTTGCCGTTGCAGGCCATCACCGCCTATCCGGAATGGGCGGCCATCGAGTTAGCATTGTCGCTTGGCGATGCCGGGCGCAAGGCGCTTGAACGGCTGTCGCGCGAAACGCTTCGGCCGGTGGTCTGTCACGGGGATTTCGCCCGTTGGAACCTTTTGCGGCGCGACGATGGCAGCCTGCTGGCGCTGGATTGGGAATGGGGCCACAACAACGGCCTGGCGGGAATCGACTTGGTGCACTTCTTCCTGCAGGACGCGCGGCTGGTCAAGCGTCTGGGATGTCGGCGCGCGCTAGGCGTGACCCGCGCCGCGCTGGCAACACCCGGCTGCCGCCAATACCTGCACAAGACCGGTTGGAGCGGCGATCCGCTGCTGCCGATTGTCGCCTGTCTCGCTTACAAACAGGGCGCGGGACATCAGGACAACACGGAGGTGTTGGATGCCGCGGTGGCTTTGATGGTGCGGTGAACCTCCGAAACTCCGAAACTTCGATGTCCCCTTCCAAACCCACCGTCCTGCTGATGGGTCAGACGCCGCCGCCATGGCATGGTCAGGCGGTGGCGACGCAGATTCTGTTCGATCATGAGTGGCCGGATTTCGAGGTGTTCCGGCTGCGCATGGAATTCAGCGAGGAAATGCTGGAGGTTGGGCGTTTCCAATGGAAGAAGATCCGGCATCTTTTCCAACTGATCGTGAAAGCGAGGAAAATCCTGAGGGACCATCCCGGGGCCATTCTGTTCTATCCGCCGGCGAGCGCGAAGTGGATTCCGTTCCTGCGGGATCTGGCATTTTTGGCCTGTGTCAGGCATTTGGCGGGAAGCACGGTGTTCATCTTCCATGCGAGCGGATTGCCGGTTTTTGTGCGGGGCGACGCGATCCGCAATTGGTTGGGATGTCATGTCTATCGCGGAGCGGAGGTGTCCCTGGAAGTGGCGCAGGAATCGGTGACGCCTCATGAGGTGTTCACCGCCAAGTCATGGCAATGGTGTCCATGCGCGATCGAAATCCCCGAGATCGTTCGCGAACAGCGGGAGACTGGCGTGCCGCTGAACGTTTTGTTCGTGGGGAGCTTGCAGGAAGGAAAAGGCATCCTCGAAATCCTCAAAACGGCATCCTGGCTCAAGCAACATGGCCGCCAGGACGATTTCCGCTTCCGCATCGTGGGCAAGTGGTTTTCGACGGTGTTTGAGGCCGATGCCCGCCATTTGCATGCCGAATTGCAGTTGGGTGAGATGGTGGAATTCGCCGGGCAATTGACTGGCGATGATAAGTGGCGGGCCTACGCTGCGGCGGACGTGTTCTTCTTCCCCACCCATTACGCCGCCGAGGCCACGCCGATTGTTCTGATGGAGGCTCTGGGGGCGGGTCTGCCGATTGTTTCCACCGAGTGGGCGGGCATTCCCGCCATGCTCGACGGCTGCTCGACGGCACGCCTGTATCCTGTCAGATCGCCGCTGCAATATGCCGGCGCATTGACGGATCTGTACTCACAAAGAAGCCGCCAACACGAGACGGAACAAGCGTCCCGCGTGTTCTATCAGGCGAACTTCCTGCCGGAACGTTTCGTCGAGCGGGTGGGAAAGGCGTTCAGCACCGCCCTCGAGCAGACTGTTAGCCGGGCGCATGGAGCGGGGACCGGGGAGGCCGCCGGAGCGGTGAAACGGCCGGCTGCCGGGGGCTCCCGCCCAGTTCTCCAGGTCTGTGCCTATCTCGCGGACCAGAACCCCGGGTATGACCGGAGTTTCGGCATCTCACGAATGTCCCATGTGGTATTGAACGCGCTGCACGCCAGTGGACAGATGACGATCATGGCGATCGCCTCCAAGACCTCGCAACAGGCGCCCGCCAGTGTCGATACGGTGCGCATTCTGCCCTGGGGGACGCGGCGCAAGTTGGTGCGCCTATTGACCGATCACTTTCATCCATTGTTCCGCTGGCGCAAACCCAATCCCGCGATCCACTATTTTCCGAAAGGCTATCTGCCGCTGCTGAGCGGTTTTTGCGCTCCATCGGTAGTGACTATTCATGATACGATCATCCAATACGACGAGGATCATTACCCGCATTGGCGGAATCGCTGGGAATATGCCTATTGGGCGAAGATGCTCAAACACACGCTCCGCAGGGCGGACCGGATTCTAACGGTCTCGGAGTTCTCGAAGCGGCAGATCCAGGTATTCATGGACCGCCACGGGATTGGGCGCAAGGAGATCCGGGTGACCTACGAACCGTGTTTGTATGAGGACACGATGCAACCGGTCGAACCGCCGAAGGCGAACTATGTGATCCACCTCGCGTCCTGCGAACCGCACAAGCGGACGGCCCATCTGATCCGGTGGTGGCATGAAGCCGAAGCGGGGAACCGGAATCTGCCGATGCTGCATCTGATAGGAATGGTGCCGCCCGAAGTGGCGCATTTGCTGGCGGACTCGCGCACCATTGTGAAGCAGCCGTTTCTGGAAGACCGCGCGCTGCTTGCCGCCTATCTGAACGCCCGCGCGCTGATTCTGCCATCGGAAATCGAGGGTTTCGGACTGCCGGCGCTGGAAGCCTACTATCTCGGCACGCCGGTCTGTTATGTGAAGGGCACCTCGGTGGAGGAAATCCTGAGCGTGGCCACCGCCAAGGGGGGATTCACCCTGGAGCGGGCCGACTCGTTGTTCTCGGCGCTTGATGAGGTCATGGCCATGTCGCCTGCGGAGGTTCGCGAATGCGGCCTGAACCTGCGCGCCACCTATGCCGCCGCCAAGGTGACGGAGAGAATGGTGGAGGTGTTCAAAGAGCTGAGAGCTGAAATGCTGAAATCGAACTAGCGAGGCTTCGCCTCAGACAGAAGACAGAAGCCGAGATCCTGCAAAGCTGAAATCGAGAGCCAGCGGCTGGAAACTGATGTGAGGTTCGTTCTGACATTTCAGCTTCTCAGTCTTTCAGCTTTTCAGCGTTTACCCAACGATGATCCGCATCATCCTGTTAGGCCGGACCGGCAACAACATGTTCCAGTATGCGCTGGGGCGTGTTTTGGCGGAGAAGCACGGCGTGCCGTTGGTGTTGGACGGTTCGTGGTTCAATGCGGCGGGGTGGGCGGAGGTGTCGCATTTTCTGGATTTGCCGCTGCAGGCCAAGGTGGTCAGGCGTTGTTCGATCGGAGTCCGGGCATTGCGGAAACTCACCGGCAAACATTATTGGGAATACCGGGGCGTGCCGGTGTTGCGGGAGCCGGGGGATGACCAGTCGTTCGACCATCGTTTTCTGGATGCGCCGGCTGATTGCGTGTTGTTCGGGTACTTCCAATCGCCATGTTATTTCCAGGAAATCGCGGTGCCGTTGCGGGCCGAATTGAATGGTCTGATCAGCCAAGCCGTGCGGATTGCGGAGAACCCATGGGAAGCGTTGGGTGCCGCGAACTCGGTGGCGGTGCACGTGCGCCGCAAGGATTATCTGGAACTGCCGATTTTCCAGGTCTGCGACGCTTGTTATTACCGGGAAGCCATGCGCCAAATGCACGCGCGCCTGCCGGCTGCGCGGTTCTATATTTTCTCGGATGATCCGGAATGGTGCCGCAGTGAATTCCGCGATCCGGACCAGCAGGTGATGGATGCCGGAAGCGCCGCCGCCAATCCGCTGCATGACCTTTACCTGATGAGTCTTGCGTCGCACCACATCATCGCCAATAGCAGTTATTCGTGGTGGGCCGCGTGGCTGGGGGAGAAACCCGGCCAACAGGTGCTCATGCCGGGGCGTTGGTATGCCCATGGCATCACGGCACCGGCGGCGGAGAAGAAGCTCGATCATTGGTCGTTGGTTTGAGAGTCTCTCCGGATCCTTCTTTCCCGGTTTCCGCAGATAGTGAGCCAAGCGTTGTTGCGGGATTCACGGATCCGTTCCAACATCCCCTGATAAAATCATGTCCGTCCCCCCGCAAATCTCCATTGTCATGCCATGCCTCAACGAGGCGGCCACCTTGGCCAATTGCATCCGCAAGGCCCGCTCCGGCATCAGGGAAGCCGGGATTCAAGGTGAAGTGCTCGTTGCCGACAATGGTAGCACCGACGGATCGCGGGAGATCGCCGTGCGCGAGGGTGCCCGCGTCGTCACCATCGAAAGCAAAGGCTATGGCAACGCCCTGCGCGGCGGGATCCATGCGGCGAGCGGTGACTGGATCCTCATCGGCGATGCCGACGACAGCTACGATTTTTCCTCTATCAAACCCTTCGTGGAGGAGCTGCGGCGGGGGTGTGATCTTGTGATGGGTTGCCGGTTGCCGAGCGGAGGAGGCGTGGTGATGCCGGGTGCCATGCCATGGAAACACCGATGGATCGGCAATCCCATCCTCACCTTTATCGGCAGGCTGTTTTTCAAATGTCCCGCCCATGACTTTCACTGCGGTATGAGGGCTTTTACCAAGACCGGATACGGGCGCATGAATCTCAAGACGGTCGGCATGGAATTCGCATCCGAAATGGTGATCAAGGCGACTCTGGCCGGTCTTGCCATCACCGAGGTGTCCATCGTGCTTCATCCGGACGGCCGGTCGCGGGCACCGCATCTGCGGAGTTGGCGCGACGGGTGGCGGCATCTGAGATTCATGCTGTTATTCTGTCCGCGCTGGCTGTTTCTCATTCCGGGAATCGGCATCAGCCTGGTCGGATCGGTTGGCCTGGTCGTTCTCGGCCTCGGGCGCATGATTTTCGGCAAAGCCGTGCTCGATGTCGGGACCATGATGGTTTCCTCGATGCTGCTTCTCGCCGGCACCCAACTGCTTTGGCTGGCCGTCTTCACCCGCAGTTTCGCCATGGCCGAAGGTCTGCTGCCGCCCAACCCGAAGCTGCGGAAAATCCTCAAGACCTTTTCCCTCGAATGGGGCCTTCTGTTAGGAATGCTCATGGGGGTGGCGGGCACGGTGCTTCTCGGCCGGGCCTTCCTCGACTGGCAGCAGGCGGGTTTCCAAGGTCTGTCCTATGGAACGAACCTGCGGCGGATCATTCCGGCCACCACGCTGATCATGCTCGGAATCCAATTTTTGTTCGGGAGTTTCTTCCTTGGCGTGTTGGGATTGAAAACCGTTGACCGTGATTGAATGATATGAACCGGAACTCCAAGCGCACCGCCTTCGGGCTGCTCGTCTGCACGGTCATGGTGTTGGCATGGTTCTCGCCATGGTGGAGCGGAGGGAAAAATCTGGCGCCGCTGGATTTGCTGAACGGGATGATGAGTCCGTGGCGGGTGTCCCATGCGACGCAGGATGCAAAGAACCACATCGTTTCGGACGGGGTTGACGAGTACCTCGTCTATCGGATGATCGCGGAGCGGAGTTATCATGACGAGGGCTGGGTCGGATGGAGCAGCCTGACCTATGGCGGTACGGCGCAGTATGCCAACACGATGGCGCTTTATTATGACTGGACGATGCAGTTGCACCGGTGGTTCGGCTTTTGGAATGCGTGGCATCTCGGCATCATGGGGCAGGTATTGCTCGCCGCCTGGGGGATGTTGCTGTTTCTGCGTGGAAGGTCGATCGGCCTGTTATGGGCGTGTTGCGGTGCGTTGGCATACGCGGCCAACTCGCAGTTCGTCACCTGGATCTATCATCGGTGGGCGCTCGGCGCGTTCTGCTGGGTGCCGTGGATTGCCTGGGTGATCGACAACTGGCGGCGCGGGAAACCGGGATATTGGCCGCTGGTGCCGGTGTTCATCGGTTTGGCATTTCTGGGAGGCACGTTGCAGCATGCCGCGCTGGTGGTGTTGGTCGTGGCGGCGATGTGGGCGGAGGAAGCCTGGATCCTTCGGGCGGCACGAAAAAAAGAGCTTGGCCATGCCGGTTGGTTCACCCAGTTGCGCTTGCTCGGCCGATACGCCGCATGGGGGCTGTTAGGCACGGGTTTGGCGGCCATGATGTTCATCCCCTGCGCCGCCGCCTTCCGGGAGAGCATGGGGCTTCATCTGCACACCGGCCTGTATGGCAACGCCGAAAACGGCATCTATCCCCACGGCTGGCTGCAACCCTTGTTCAATCTGGCGGCCTATCCGTTGCAAGTTTTCCCGTCGGTCCTGGGACGCTGCAATTCCGTGGACGCGCTCAAGCTGTTCAAGAGCGAGTTGTTTTATGTCGCGTATTTCGGTTCGCTGCCGGTGCTGATTGCTTTGCTTGCGGCGTGGCGGAAGGACACGCCCGTGTTTGCCCGGGTGCTCATCTGGTTTGGTCTGCTACTACCGCTCAGCCCGCTGGTGCGGTTTCTCTATCAGCGACTCTACCTGCTATTTGCCGTCGGTGGCGTTCTGGCGTTCGCGCATTTCATGGAAACCGCCGCGCGCGAAACCAGGCTGAAGGTTTGCCGCATCACGGTGATCGTGGCGGGATCGGCGGCCGTCGGTTGGACCGCGCTGAGCGTCTGGTTGCAGCTCCATCCGCCAGTGCTGACCAAGCTCCGGGAACAAATCCTATCCAAGAGCCAAGGAAGCTCGTTCGGATTCTTCAGCGATTGGATGGCGGGTCGGGCGGACCGATTCATCCATGATCTGAGCATCTGGAGTCCGCAGCAACTGGCACCGCTGTTATTGTTCGCCGCGGCTCTGGCAGGTTTGCGCTGGACCGCCATGCGACATGACGGCTGGCGGCGAGCGGGAGCATGGCTGGTGGCCCTGGCGGTGATCGGCGAGGTGTCGCTGTTCGGATCACGCTGGGTGGTGTGGACTGATCCCGCCAGCTATCCTCTTTTCCCGGAGACTCCTGAAACCGCCGCCTTGCGGGAATATGTGGGCCGGGAGGGCCGGGTGGCCATCCTGATCCATCCTGACGCCCACATGGCGTGTACGCCTTTCGTTTCTAACACCCTTTCCGCCTATGGCATCGCAACGATCTGCGGTTATGACAGCATCGTGCCCGCCGGCATGATCCTGCCTAACGAATCGACAGGCGATGCGGCGATACTCGGCCGGTTGGGTGTCAGCCACCTGATCACCTGGCCGGGAAATCCGGAGGTTTCTGATAGATGGAAGCCGGTTTGGCAAAGTCCCATGATGGCGCTCTATGAGAACACCCTGAAAATGCCGAGATACATGGGCTTGCGGACGGAGGCTGATAGAGACGTGTTCTTTGCCGGGGGACGGCCGGAGGCCGTGTCGTTGCGTGAGACCTGCGGTAAGGAGAACCAGCGCATGATCGAGGTTCCGGCGGGCGTCCGCTGGATCCGTGTCGCGGAAAATCAGGACTCCGGCTGGGAATACCGTGCGGCCGGAGACGGCACCTGGCAAGCGGTCCGCCGCGCGGCGGATGCGAGCATGCTGATGGAGATTCGTGCCAGTGATGGTTCCGCACTCGTCGAGATGCGTTACAATCCGCCGTTGCGCAGGCTGGGGTTCATGGTATCGCTGGCATCACTGGGATTGCTGGCCATTGGCCAATGGGTCGTGATGCGAACCCGCCGGCGACCACTCGTGTTAGAATCATTCCAACACTCATGACACTCAAACTCACCCACCCTGATCTGCCGCTTGATCCGCGTGCCGAAGCGATGTTGCCTGCGGTGGGTGGCTTTCCGCCGTCCGACCGGCCGTTGTTTCTAGCGGGCTATGGCGAGTTGTGCCGGATCGACCTGAGCGGCAGGCGGGCGCTGGAGATCTGCGGCGGCTTCGGCAAACTGGCCGGATTGCTGGCCGAGACGTTTCCTGCGGCGGAGGTGGTGGGACTGGATCTCTATCAGGCCGATGGTCCGGAGATCGAAGAGCGGTGTCGGCGGCTTCCCGGGTTGTCCTATGTGGCGGGCGACGCGTTCGACATGTCCGCATATACGGACGAATCATTCGATCTGGTGTGGGGCCAGGCCGCCCTGCACCACTTGTCCCACAATCTGGACGGACTGTCCAAACAAGTCCTGCGGGTGCTTAAACCCGGCGGGCGTCTGGTCTTCATCTTCGAGCCGCTGGGGCACAATCTGTTAGTCGCGGCGATCCGCGCGGTGCGCATGGCGCAAGGGGAATTGGAGGACGAGAGCAACCTGTATTTCCGGCAGTTCGAGCGCATGCTGGGGACCGGGTTCGCGCAATGCGAGGTGCAGGTGTTCAACCTGCTTGGCTATCCGATGAAGGCGGTATCCGATCGCTTGGGATTCGTTTCCCGGGCGGTGCAACGCCTCGATTCGTGGCTGTTCGGCACCATTCCGCGCCTGTTGCGCTACGGCGCGAACTGCAATGTGATCTTCACGAAATAGCGGCGCGGCCGCTATTTCGTACCTCACCCACTGAAAGTGGACATGTTAGCGACGATTTTTTTGGAATAAGGTGCATGGAGGTCTCCTCCATGCACGTGAAGGGACGAGACGTCCCTTCCCCTTAGTTTGGTCCGGCTTCGCCGGGTTGGGATTATGAATCCAACATCTCCTCCGCGCATGCGCTGGTTTACCTGTACCCCCGTGGCGTTCGGTGGCGGCGCGGATTTTTTTGCGCGGGACAGCGGCTTGCTATGCCGGGGGTTCCAGGCGCTGGGGATGGAAAGCCGGGCGGTGATGCCGGGCGAGCGGCAGGCAGGCGATGAGGCCGATTTGATCCGCACGGACTATGGCAACCTGGAATCGGCGGACTGGTGGCGCTCGCTGCGGCTCGATGGCGTGGTGCTTTATGCGTGGGGCCGGCCGAGGTTCCGCAAGGTGGCGGCGGCGATCCGGGCCGCGGGAATCATCCTGGTATTGAATCAGGACAACGGCGGGCTGGCGAGTCCGCTCGCGGGGTGGCGTGATTGGCTGGAAGAGCAATGGAATCTAACAGGCATGGGCGGCGGGGTGGCGGCCTGGATGCGGTTTCTGTTACTTGTGGCGCGTGGATTGAGTGCCGGCCTGGTGGTGACGGATCCGTTGCGGGCGGCGCATCTGAAGGAGGGCCATGTGATCGCCTGCGTATCTCCCAAGGCGGCGGAGCATTACCGGAAGTTATGTCATATTTACGGTGGCGCGGATCTGGCCCGGCGGGTGGCGGTGATTCCGCATGCGGTTGAGCCACGTTTCCGTTATGATGGGGAGCCGAAGCGGCGGCAGGTGGTGTGTGTCGGGCGGTGGCGGGATGTGGTTCAGAAGCGTCCGCGGTTGCTGATGGATGTGATCGGAGGATTGCTTGCGGCGGATCGCGGGGTGGGAGTGGTGATCGCGGGCGAGGTGACGCCCGCGCTGGAGTTATGGCATAACTCGCTTGACGGGGCGCGGCGGGACCGGGTGTGGCTGGCGGGGCGTGTGGGCCGGGACGTGCTTGCCGGGATCATGCGGGAATCGCAGGTGTTTTACAGTCCCTCGGCGTTTGAGAGTTTCGGGATAGCGGCGGCGGAGGCGCTTTGTTCGGGATGTTCGGTGGTGGCGGGTCGTTCGGTTTCGATGGCGGGATTCGAGTGGTTCATTGCGGAGAACTCCGGCACGCTGGCCGCCGCTGACGACGCGGCGGGACACCTTCAAGCGGTGGCGGATGAGCTTGACTTGTGGGAGGCCGGCTTGAGAACCCCGGGTGCCATCGCGGAAGTCTGGAATGCCCGTCTGCATGCGGCGCGGGTGGCCACACTGGTAATCGAATTGGCGCAACAGACGGCATGATCGCACAACCACCAGTCAGTATCCGGATGGCTCCGCCAAAACTGCTGGTTGCCCTGCCGGTTTACAACGAGAGCGCTTCCATCAGGCGCGTCATCGGCGGCTGGACGGCGGTGCTCGGCACCACTGTCGGGGATTACGTGATAGTGGCGATCAACGATGGCTCGACGGATGATAGCGGGGCGATCCTGGAGGATCTGCGAGCCGCGCACGGAGATCGGTTGGAGGTGCGGAGCCGGGAGAACCGCGGCCACGGGCAAAGTTGCATTGAGGCATATCTCGTTGCCGTGGAGCGGAAGATTCCCTACATTCTGCAGATCGACTCCGATGGACAATCCGACCCGCGTTATCTAACCATGTTCTGGGAGCGGCGGGCGGAATACGACGTGATTTATGGGAAGCGCAGACGCCTTGACGGACCGTTGCGCAGCGGTGCCAGTGTTGCGTTGCGCTGTCTTCTGAGAGTATTCGAGGGAGTGAACTGTGTGGATGCCAACGTTCCGTACCGGCTCATGAACACCGATGCCTGCGAGGGCGCGATCCGCTCCATTCCTTCGGGCGTTTTCTTGGCAAACGTGGCGCTTTCCGTTCTTCTGAAGAGGGATTCAAAACTCCGCCACGGAGTGATTCCAATCGATTTTCCCCCACGTTACGGGGGCGAGCCGTCGGTCCCCTTGAGCAAATTCGTTCTCAAGGGTTACGAACTTTTCACGCAGCTCCGCAAATTGCGCGACAACCCCGCATCATGAGTACTCCCAGCATAAAACCGCGTCCCGCGCTGGTTGCAGCCATTCTCATTTTGATCACGCTCGCGGTGGGAGCGGTGGCCATCACGACACAAAGCTTCTGGATGGATGAGGGGAACGCGATCATCAAGGCGGTTGCGTCCTCGGTTCCGGGAATGTGGAAATCTTCAACGTATTATGGAGGCTCGGAGATTCAGATGCCGCTTTTCATGCTTTCCCTGTGGGGTTGGGAGAAGATCGCGGGTGATTCCGAATACGCGTTGCGTGCGCTCAATCTGCCGTTTCTGGTAATCATGGTCCTGGCCTTGAGGCGGTTCCGGTTTTGGCCGGTGGTGTGCCTCATGTCACCATTTGTGCTTTACTATGTGGGAGAGTTGCGGCCCTACATGTTGCAGATGGCGGGAGCGGCGCTGGGATTCTCAGCCTTGAGCCGGATCCTGCAACAGGATTCCGCCGGGGATTCCGGCGGGGAAGACCTGGGTGGTTTGCATGCGCTGTTGTTCGCGGGGCTGTTCCTGGCGGCGACCAGTCTCACCGCCGTGCTTGGTTCGGCGGGTCTGTTTCTCGGATTGCTCATCGCGCGGCCATGCTGGCTTCAACGCAAGCGGTTCTGGTTGATCGTTGCCGGATGGACGCCGTTGGCATTGCTGGTGCTCGGCTATTACGGCTACACGCTCATGGCGGGCTACCGCGGGACGATGGACCGGGGTGGCGGGCTTCTGAGCATGGGCTTCGGCTGTTACGAAATGATGGGTCTTGTCGGTTTGGGGCCGAGGCGCGAGGATCTCCGTGGCGCGAACCTCCTCGGCTTGTTCAGAGCCTACCCCTGGCTGCCGTTGGCGGCACTGGTGATATTCACGGCGTGGTGCGCCGGACTGAAACGATTCGTCGCGGCCTATTCGTTGAGGGCGCGGATCGCACTTGCTTGTTCGGTGATGTTTCCCTTGATGTTTTTCGTTGGGGTAAGTGTTGTTGCGAACTTCAGCGTGCTGGGCCGGCATCTGAGTCCCTTGATTCCGGTATTGCTGTTGCCACTTGCGTGTGCGTGCGAATCCGCGGTGACGCGGCCCCGCCTGCGGCCTGTCGCCGTTGGTGCCGTGATCTGCGCCTGTGTTTCATCGGCGATGGTGCGCTTCTCGGACAGGCATGCCAGGGACGACTATCGCGGTGCCACGCGGCTCGTCCTGGAGGCGCTGCGCAAAGGCCGATCGGTCCTTTGGCAGGCGGACATGAATACCCCGCGCTTCTATGCTTTCCGCGAGGGCGGCATGCCGCTTGTTTACTATATCCAGAGGCTGGAACCGGACGAGCCGATTGATCCGGGGTCCGCCGACATGATCTTCATCAATCGTCCCAATCTCAGATATCCGAAAGGGGATCATCGTTTGATCCTGAGCAAGGAGGGATTCGAGTTGGGTGCGACGTTGATAGGTTTCGAAATCTGGGAGAGGCGGCGGGCCGGCCACTAACTGTTCGTTTAGCGTTATTTGCCTGGAGAACATGCTTCCAGCCTGTGAGGGCAGACAGCGCGGGACGCCCAATCCTGTTCAATTGAGAAACGGGTGTTTCGGTGAGTCGGTGAAAAAAATGGATAGGCGGCCTGACTCAGGACCTACGCTTTTCATATTTTCATCTTTTGCCGTTCTGCCGAGACACGGATTCCACCATGGACTTCACGATCATCACACCGAGTTTGAATTACGGGCGTTTTTTGGGCGCGTGTTTGCGGAGCGTGGCGTCCCAGGCTGGGGTCACGATGGAACATCTGGTCATTGACGGCGGGTCCACCGACGGCAGCGCGGAGGTGGCCGCCGGTTTTCCGCATATCAGTTGGACCGAGGAGCCGGACCAGGGGATGTCCGACGCCATCAACAAGGGGTTCGCGCGGGCGCGAGGCGATTGGGTGATGTGGCTCAACGCGGATGACCGTTTGAAACCGGGGGCGTTGGCGGCGATGCTGCCGTGGTTGGAGAAATCGCGGGCGGATGTGGTTTATGGCGACTGGGATTTCGTGAACGAAGCGGGGGACTTTATGCGAACGGTCAGGGTGCCGGGGTGGTCGGTCTTCGTGCATGTGCACCATCATTGTTATGTGGGAAGCACGGCGGCGTTCTATCGACGCAGCTCGGTGCTTGGGGAGGGTTTCCTGCTGCGACGGGATTTCCGCTATGTGATGGATGGCGAGTATTACGCGCGGCTGGCTGCGGCGGGGAAACGCTTTGAGCATGTGGCGGTGAATGTCGCGGATTTCAGGTTGCATGGCGGCAATGCCTCGCAACGTCATCTCGGGAAGACCCGCGACATGGAAGCCATTCTGGCGGCGGAGCGCCAACATGTGGAGTCGCGCGCGATCCGGCGGGCTTATGGCATCACGCTGTTCGGGGATCCCTATCTGAACGGTCTGATAGACGGTATTCTGTGGATCGTGGCCAAGGGGTGGAAGGCGGTGCTGAAGTGTCTCAAACACTGAACATCGCGGTTGTGTTTGCGACGATGGACCGGGCGGCCACCGCGGTTGCTTGTGTGCGGGCATTGGCGGCGCAGACGCGCCCGCCTGAGTTGGTGGTGGTGGCGGACAATGTGTCCGGCGACGGGACGGTGGCGGCATTGGAAGCATTGGCGGAGTTGCCGTTCGGGTTGGTGATTCACCGGATGAGGGAAAACCGCGGCAATGCCGGCGGCGTGGAGGAGGCGATGGATCTCGCGTTCGCCCGCGGTGCCGACGCGGTGTGGATTCTGGATGACGATTCCTGGCCGCGCGAAGACGCGTTGGCTGCTTTGTTAGATCCGCCGTGGGACGGCAAGGTGGTGCGCCATGCCCTGCAGGTCGATCCGCAAACCGGCCGATTCACCTGGCCCCTGCAGGTGACCGACGGCAAGGGCGGCTGGCGGCTGATCGACACGCCGACCGGGATGCCGGCCGGGGCCTGCGTGCGGAGCCGGATTATGTGGACGGGAGCCCTGGTATCGCGTGAGGTGCGCGAGGTGGTGGGTCCGGTCAACGGCAGTTTGTTCATCCGGGGCGAGGACGAGGAGTATCCATGGCGCATCGAGCGGGCCGGTTTCGCACAGGAGGCCGTGAGCCAGGCGGTGCTGGATCATCCCGGCCCGCGGAACCTCGTCCGCTGGACGTTGTTAGGGAAGAGCTTCTTTTTCGAGCGCGGGCTGGCGGATTGGAAGCTATATTACAAGGTGCGCAACATGGTTTGGCTCAAGCGGCGCCAGGCAGGCTGCTTGAAGGCGGTGGCCATGGCGGTGGTCTATGCGGCGGCGGCCGTGTGGCTGGACGGCCCGCGGCGTTTGGCGCTGGTGTGGCGGGCGGCACGCGATGGCTGGCAGGACAGGTTGGGGAAATGGGAGGGCGGAGACCAGAAACCAGAGACCGGAGGCCAGAGTGGCAACCCGCACCCATGAGCCGCCGGCGGGGAAACGAAAGACCCGGAAAGCGGCCCGGATTTCCCGTGGTTCCGATCAGGGATCCTCGCTCCGGGCCGGGTTATACCACTTCCAACAAATAATGAGACTCTATGAAAACTGAGGGATCTGGGATATGGGGCTAGGGGCTAGGG
>Ga0118677_10003002_pt1 | contig 32906 bp, 30 predicted proteins | sample AliMusrvi5mmetaG_FD_86154 | JGI IMG/M metagenome (GOLD analysis project Ga0118677, IMG submission 86154) | reverse complement strand
TCATCGAATCACCAGGGTCAGAAGGCTCGAACGGCGCCGTCCGGCTGGCGAGGGAGCTGGCCGAGCAGCATCCCGAGTGGATCTTCCTGTACCAGTACGCCAATCCCGCAAACCCGGCTGCCCACTACCGAACCACTGGGCCAGAGATCTGGGCCGATTGTCCCGAGGTGACGCACTTCGTCGCCGGGCTCGGAACCTCAGGGACATTGCTCGGTGTGGGTCGCTTCCTCAAGGAGCAGAACCCCGACATCAAGGTCTGGGCGATCGAGCCGCCGACCGGCGAGATGGTCGACGGACTTCGCAACCTCGACGATGGCTACATCCCGCCCATCTTCGCCGAGCTCGGGGGCGCCGAGATCTTGGATCGCAAGACGGTGGTGCGCCCGCGAGAGTCGATCGAGTGGACGCGTCGGATGACCGAGCTCGGCCTCTTCGTCGGGATCTCGTCTGGGGCGATCATGGCTGGCGCGATCAAGTGCGCCAAGCAGATCCCCGAGGGTGAGTCGGCGACGATCGTCACGATCGCGTGCGACGACGGCTGGAAGTACCTCTCGACAGGGGCCTGGACCGACGACATCGATGAGGTGGTCGAGCGGGCCACCAAGGTCATCTACTTCTGAGCCTTCTAGGCTTGGCATCCGGCGTCACCGCTTCGGTGAACCGTGGTCGATCAGGAGGATTCGATGGCAGAAGCAGATCCAAGGACGTTGCGTGCGGATGGCAGGGCGCTCGATGAGCTGCGAGACGTTGCGTTCGAGCGAGACTTCACGGTCTTCGCACCGGGATCTGTGCTCGTCTCGATGGGCCGGACGAGGGTGCTGTGCACCGCCTCGGTGGAGGATCGCATCCCGCCGTGGCTAAGGGGCTCGGGCAAGGGATGGGTGACCGCCGAGTACTCAATGCTCCCTGGCTCGACGCCGGAGCGTGCCAGCCGAGAGGCGGCGAAGGGCAAGCAATCGGGACGTACCCAGGAGATCCAGCGGCTCATTGCGAGGAGCCTGCGAGCAGTCTGCGACCTCGTTGCGGTCGGCGAGCGACAGATCACGGTGGACTGTGATGTGCTCCAGGCCGATGGTGGGACCCGGACCGCGTCGATCTGCGGGGCCTATGTCGCCCTCCACGACGCGTGCAGCCGGTTGATCGCCGAAGGGCAGATGAGCTCGCATCCCTTGACCGATGCCGTGGCAGCCGTGTCTGTCGGCATCATTGATGGGGTCCCGATGCTCGATCTTCCCTATGTCGAGGATTCACGGGCCGAGGTGGACATGAACGTCGTCATGACCGGTTCCGGGAGGTTCATCGAGGTGCAGGGCACCGCGGAGCAGCAGGCGTTCAGCCGCTCGGAGCTCGATTCGATGCTCGGCCTGGCTGAGGGCGGTATCTCTCAGCTGCTCCAAGCGCAGGCGCACCTCTTGGCCACCCCGCCGTCACCGAGACCACGGTGACCATCCGACTGGTCCTCGCCACTGCGAACCCTGACAAGGCGAAGGAGATGGTCGAGATCCTGTCGGCTGCAGGAAGGGTCGAGCTCGTGGATCGACCAACCCACGTCGGTGAGGTCGAGGAGACCGGCGACACGCTGCTCGAGAACGCTCGGCTCAAGGCGATGGCGCTGTGCGAGGCGGCGGGTGCCGCGGCTGTCGCCGATGACACCGGCCTTGTCGTCGATGCGCTGGGGGGTGCACCAGGGGTCTGGTCGGCTCGCTACGCCGGCGAGGACGCCACCTACGACGACAATGTCACCAAGCTCCTCGCAGAGCTTGGTGACTCGACCGAACGACGTGCTCGATTCGAGACGGTCGCCTACGTGGCCTTCCCCGACGGCACCGAGCTCTTCGCTGTCGGCGAGGTCGAAGGCGTCATTGCCGAAAGCCCGTCCGGTGACGGCGGCTTCGGCTACGACCCGGTGTTCATCCCGTCCGAAGGTGATGGGCGCACCTTCGCGCAGATGTCGACGGAGGAAAAGCATGCGGTGAGCCACCGCGGCCGGGCCTTCCGGGCCCTCGCGGAGCGGATGGTCGAGATGGGCGTCCTGCGCACGTGAGCCAGATCGACTCGACCACCTCAGGGTGGCTACCCTGAGGCCGTCGCCGATCAGAGGTGGTCGGCATTGACGAGAGGGGGCTCAATGGGAGACGACGCGACGCTCAAGGAGCTGATCGGGACTCGCACGCAGGTCTCGACGGTGGTGATCGAACGAGGACCGGTCAGGTTCTTCGCTGACAGCGTGTTCGACGAGTCGCCTGAATCCCATGACCCAGCAGCCGCCGAAGCGGCCGGTTTCGACGGCATCGTCGCACCGCCCACCTTTCCCATCTCGATCGAGAGCTGGGGCCGCTTCCCTGAGCTCCAGGATGGGATCGAGCATCCAGGGATGATGGCCGCACTGGCGCCGCTGATCGCCAACGGTGGGCTGATCCTCCACGGGGAGCAGTCGTTCCACTACCACCGCCCGGTGCTGGTGGGTGACGTCCTGGTCGGCGAGGGGACCATCGTCGACGCCTATGCCAAGGAGTCCAAGGGCAAGACGATGACCTTCGTCGTCACCGAGACGATCTGGAAGGACCGAGCCACCGGGGAACCCGTCGTGACGTCACGGTTCAACATCATCCACCGCATCTGAGGTCGACGCGGGATCGCCCGCGTCGCCCCTGGTGCGCGAGACTTCTAGAACACGTTCTAGATCGAGGAGCGCCCATGCCCATCGGCATCAGCGAAGACCACGTCGAGCTGCAGCAGACCATCCGACGCTTTGCCGTCGAGCAGCTGGCCGGACGAGCGCGTGCCAACCTCGATCTCGAGGTCGTCGAGGGCGACGAGACCTTGCGCGAGCTCAGCGAAATGGGGCTAACCGGCATCCACGTGGCCGCGGAGCTCGGTGGCGAGGGCGCGACCTTCATGGAGCTGTGCCTTGTGGCCGAAGAGCTTGGCCGGGTCGCAGCGCCCGGGGGCTACCTCACCACGGCGCTGGCCGCAGGCCTCCTTGAGCGCGGCGCCAGCGCAGAGCTCGCCGCTGCCTTGGTGCCACGCATCCTGGTCGGTGATCTGACCGCGACCGTGGCACTCCTCGGGCCAGTTCGCTCGGTGTTGTGCGCCAAGGCTGAGGCTGGCCACCTGCTGGTCACCGGGACGCTCGATGCTGTCCTCGCCGGTCACGCTGGGCTCTTGCTTGTCGCCGTCGACGATGGCACTGGTGCGCGCCTGGTCGCACTCGACCTCGACTCGCCCGGCGTCGAGGTTGCTGAGCACATCGGCCTCGATCCGACCCGGCGCGCTTCGACGATCACCTTCGACCAGGTGGCGGTACCGATCGAGCGGCGATTGGATGGGCTGTCGATCCCGATGGCACGAGCGATGTGCGTCACGCTCGCCGCAGCCGAGCTGACGGGCGTGGCACGCGCCTGTCTCGAGCAGGCGACCGAACACGCAACCTCAAGGATCCAGTTCGGCCGCCCCATCGGTCAGTTCCAGGCCGTGAAGCACCGGCTCGCGAACCTCTTGCTTCGCGTCGAGCAGATGACGGCCCTGGTGTGGGATGGGGCGCAGGCCATCGATCACGTCACCGATGAGGCAAGCGAGCTCGAGGCCGTGCTGTGCGCTGAGGCTGCGGGAGCACTGGCGATCGACGGCGCGGTCGATGCAGCTCGCGATGCGATCCAGATCCTCGGCGGCATGGGGTTCACCTGGGAGCACGATGCGCACATCTTCCTCAGGCGAGCGCTCATGCTCCGGGGCCTGCTCGGTTCCTCCTCGTCAGCGCGTCGAGTGGTCGCTCGGCTGGCACTCGAAGGGGCTCGTCGACAGCTCGGCATCGACCTTCCAGACGAGGCTGATGCGCTCCGGGAAGAGCTCACGCCGATCGTCGAGGAGATCGCTGCGGCTGATCCCTCGGAGCGGACCGCCCTGCTCGGCGAGCGGGGCCTCTGGTTCCCGCACTGGCCAGTGCCCTACGGGCGCGGGGCCGGCGCGGTCGAGCAGCTGGTCATCGATGAGCTGCTCGCCGAGCATGGTGTCAGGCGGCCGCCGGCACACGTCACCGCATGGGCGCTCCCCACGCTGATCGCCCATGGGACGCCGGAGCAACAGGAGCGCTTCGTCGCGCCCTCGATCAGGGGTGAGGTGATCTGGTGCCAGCTGTTCTCAGAGCCTGGTGCTGGCAGCGACCTCGCATCGCTCTCGACTCGTGCGACGAAGGTCGACGGTGGCTGGCAGATCGACGGGCAGAAGGTCTGGACATCTGCCGCTCGGTGGGCGAAGTACGGGATCCTGCTCGCTCGCTCCGATGCAAGCGGACCCAAGCATGCCGGCATCACCTACTTCGTGCTCGACATGGCGGCCGACGGAGTCGACATCCGACCGCTCCGCGAGATCACCGGTGAGGCGCTGTTCAACGAGGTGTTCCTCGATGGCGTCTTCATCCCTGACGATTGCGTCATCGGCACCGTCAATGACGGCTGGCGACTCGCTCGGACGACCTTGGCCAACGAGCGCGTGGCTCTGGCCTCGGCGAGCGCCTTCGGCGATGGTCTCGAAACGGTCCTTGAGGTCCTCGACGATCGCGAGCCTGATGATGCGGAGCTCGACCATCTCGGCAAGCTCCTCGTGGATGCGCAGTCGCTGGCCCAGATGCGGCATCGTTCGGTCCTTCGCAGCGTCTTCGGGCTCGAGCCTGGCTCTGAGGCCAGTCTCGCCAAGCTGCTCGGGGCAGAGCACGACCAGGACGTCGCCTACTTCGGCCTCGACATCCTCGGGCCGCTCGGACCAACAGCCGTCGAGGGAACGCCGGCGTACTTCGCTCGGCAGGTCCTCCACACCCTCTGCCTGACGATTGCAGGTGGCACCTCTGAGGTGCAGCGAAACGTGATCGGCGAGCGGATGCTGGGCCTGCCCCGGGATCCTGAGCCCCAGACGACCTGAACAACCACGAGACCAAGGAGCACACCTGATGGGTTCGAACATCACCGCCGCTGAAATCACCGTCGGCATGGAGGCGCCGGTGCTGCGCCACACCCTCACCCGAACCGACCTCGTCCGCTATGCAGGAGCCTCTGGGGACTTCAACCCCATGCACCACGACGAGGTGAAGGCCGCTGCGGCTGGTCAGCCGAGCGTGTTCGGCCACGGGATGCTCTCGATGGGGTTCCTCGGCTCAGCGATCACCGCCTTTGTCGGCGCTGGCCGCGTGGTCGACTACTCCGTGCGCTTCGCCCGTCAGACCTGGCCGGGCGAGGAGCTGATCACGAGCGTGGTGGTCGCTGGACTGCGCGAAGAGGATGGCCGGACGCTGGTCGACCTCGACGTCAGGCTGTCGAACGCTGATGGCGAGGAGAAGGTGGTCGGGAACGCCACCGCGCTGGTCGACTGATCTCGAGCCGACTGAGCTCGTCAAGGGGGGAAGCACGATGAAGATTGGGGTGGCGCTGCCGACGATGGCAGCCGGCTACACCGGGCCGCTCCTGCGTGAGTGGTGCTCGATGGTCGATCAGGGTCCGTACTCCTCGATCTCAACAGGAGAGCGGCTGACGTTCGTCAATCCTGAGCTGATCTCGACGCTGTCGGCATGTGCAGCGCTGACCGAGCGAGTCGACGTCCTGGCCAACATCGTGGTGGCGGGCCTCCACCGGCCAGCGATGCTCGCCAAGCAGCTGGCCACGATCGACGTCTTGTCAGAGGGTCGCCTCGTGGTCGGCCTCGGCGTCGGCGGCCGCCCCCATGATTATCAGGCCGTCGATGCACCCTTCCGCTCCCGCCATGACACCGTCGACGAGCTCGCGGCCCGGCTCCGAGAGCTCTGGGCTGGCGTCCCGCCGTTTGAGGGCGCAGATCCGATCGGGCCGGCATGCACCCAACCGGGTGGTCCTCGTCTCCTCTCTGGAGCGATGGGCCCGAAGGGGCTCGCCCGTGCTGCACGCTGGGCGGATGGCATCACGGGGTTCTCGGTCTCTGGCGACCCCAAGGAGGTCGCCTTGGCGGCGTTGGGCGCCCGTCAGGCTTGGGAAGCCGCCAGTCGGGAGGAAGAGCCGTGGCTCGGAACTGGCACCTTCTGCACGCTCGGTGTGCCTGACTCGCTCGGCGTCCTCCAGCGCTTCGCTGCGACCTATCTGGGCTTCCTCGGGACCGAGATGGCGGAGGCAGTTGCCCAGTCGCTCACCGTGGCGACCCCTGCTGAGCTCAATCGCGTCCTCGACGGAGCAGAAGAGGTCGGCATCGAAGAGTTCACCCTCGTGCCGGGAACCTGGGACCCCGCCTGTCTCGAAGCGATGACCGAGGTCGTCGAGGCGCGCGTCTGATGGCGGCCCGTCTCGGAGATGCCGCCGGATCGAAGAATGACCACACGACCAGAGGAGGCACGACATGAGCATCGACCTGACAGGCTCGACCATCTTGGTGACCGGGGTGACCGGCCAGGTGGCGACGCCGATGGCGCTGCGCTTGGCCGAGAGCGCCACGGTGCTCGGTGCTGCACGGTTCTCGAATCCGGCCAAGCGAGAGGAGCTCGAAGCCGGTGGGGTGTCGTGCATCACCATGGATCTCGAGGCGGGAGACGTCGCAGCAATCCCAGAGGGGATCGACTATGTCCTGAACTTCGCGGTGGCCAAGACCAACGACTGGAACCGCGATCTCGACGCCAATGCGGGCGGGGTGCTGTCCCTCATGGAGCGTGTGGCTGGTGCGAAGGCCTTCGTGCACTGCTCGTCGACCGCCGTGTACAAGCCGATGGGCCACCACGTCTTCACCGAGGAAGGCCCGTACGGCGACAACCACGGGGTCTGGGAGTTCCTGCGTACCTATTCGACCTCCAAGATCGCAGCTGAGACTGCAGTCCGCTGGGCGGCAAAGCGCTTCGATCTCCCGACCACGATCGCTCGGCTCTCTGTCCCGTACGGCGACAACGGCGGTTGGCCTGCGATCCACCTCGAGATGATGCTGAACGGCTCGAAGATCCCGGTGCACACCGATGACCCGTCGACGTACCACCCCATCCACGAGGATGACATCGTAGGGATGGTCCCAGGGCTACTCGGTGCGGCAGGCGTGCCGGCAACCACGCTCAACTGGGGCGGCACCGACCCGGTGTCGGTGGAGGAGTGGTGCTCCTACATGGCTGAGATCTGTGGGCTCGAGGTGGCCTTCGAGAAGACCGACGCCACCATCGACTCGGTCATGGTCGACCTGAGTCGGCTCCACGAGCGCGTGGGCGCCACCACGGTCGGATGGCGAGATGGCCTTCGACGCATGATCGAAGCGCGTCATCCCGAACTGCTTCACGCGCCCTGAGGATCGAAGGCTGCCCCGATCGAGGTGCATCGTCTGCGGACGCCCACCCCTAGCCTGAAGCGGTGATGAGCGAGCTGGTCGCACTGCCGATGTTTCCCCTCTCGGGAGTCCACTTTCCGGGCCAGGACGTGCCACTCCACGTCTTCGAGCCTCGGTACCGAGCGCTCGTCGACGATGTGCTCGCCGGCAACCAGGAGTTCGGAACAGCGCTGATCTCGGGGGGTTGTGAGGTCGGCGGTGGTGATCGACGAACTGGCGTGGGCACTTTGCTCAAGGTCCAGCTCGCTGCGCCCTTCGAGGACGGACGGTGGCTGCTCGTGACGAGGGGGATCGAGCGGATCCGCATCGTGTCGTGGCTCGACGACGACCCCTATCCCCGAGCACTCGTCGATCTGAGTCCGAGCGCTCCCGCTGACGACGTCGGCGATCTCCTCGGGCGAGCCGCCGCAGCGGTCCGGCGCCTTCGCATGGTGCTCTCTGAGTTCGAAGAGGGACCATGCTGCTCGATCGATCTGAACCTCGGCGACGACCCCACTGAGGCGAGCTGGGTGCTGTGCGCGCTGGCACCGCTGACGATGCTTGACCAGCAGCAACTCCTCGAGGAGTCGGACCCGACGAGACGTCTCGATCACCTCATCGAGCTCTGCCGCCTTCGCATCGCCGATCTCGAGGCGATGCACCATCTCGGCGGATCGACGTGACGCTCGTCATCGAGCGGCTCGATCCCCTCGATGACGCTGCTGGCATCCCGTGGCATCCGTCAGGTCCAGGTGACGGTGAAGAGGTGGCGATGAGCGCTGCGGTCCAGGGGATCCCGACGTGGCTGGTGCTGATCGATGGTGTCGCCGTCGGAGCGTGCGGGCTCCACGACGTCATCGGCGACGAGGAGCCCCGCGCTGTCGAGATCGGCTACGGACTGGTCGCCGCCGCGCGCGGGAGGGGCCTCGGTACGCAGGTGGTGGGCTCGCTGCTCGAGGAGCTGCGCGCCCTCGACGTTGACGTGGTGACCGCAGAGGTGGAGCTCGACAGTCACGACGCCGCCTCCGCATCGGCGAGCCAGGCGATCCTGCGTGGGCTCGGCTTCGACGATCTCGGCGAGGTCGTCTACCCCTCAGGTCGTTCTCGTCGCTTCGCACGGTCGCTCTGACGCGAAGGACCTCCGCCCGAGGGCGGAGGTCCTTCGACGTGCTGAGCAAGTGCCCGAGGGCACTCGGTCTAGAAGAAGCTGAACGGGGGCACGCCCGAGGAGATGCCCTTGAACAGCTCGTCCTTGGCTGCAGCCATCTCGGCGGGTGCCCACTCGGCGTTGCGGTGGATCTCGCCGATCGGGTGGAAGCCACCCATGACCCAGACGTCTCCACCGAAGACGACGAAGACCTGTCCGGAGACGTCGCCCGCCGCTGGGGAGGCCAGGAAGCCGACGAGGTTGGCGATGTTCTTCGGGTCGAACTTGTCGAAGTCAGCGCCCTCGGTGTTCATCTCAGGGAACACCTGCTCGGTCATGCGGGTCCGGGCTCGGGGGGCGATGGCGTTCGAGGTCACGCCGATGCGCTGGAGCTCACGTGCCATCGTCCAGGTGAGGCCCACGATGCCAGCCTTGGCGGTGGAGTAGTTGGCTTGGCCGACGTTGCCGAAGAGGCCAGCCTCAGAGCTCGTGTTGATGATCCGTCCGTAGACCTCGTCGCCAGCCTTCGCCTTGGTGCGCCAGTAGACCGACGCGTGCTGGATGGTGGCGAAGTGACCCTTCAGGTGAACTCGGATGACGTCGTCCCAGTCGGACTCGGTCATGTTGAAGCTCATCTTGTCGCGCAGGATGCCGGCATTGTTGACGATGATGTTGATGTCGCCGAAGGTGTCGATCGCCTGATCGACGAGCCCCTGGCCGCCACTCCACGTGGAGATGTCGTCACCGTTGACCACGGCCTCGCCACCGTTGTCGACGATGATGTCGACGACCTCCTGTGCGGGGTGGACGTCGCCACCCTCACCTTGGAGCGAGGCGCCGACATCGTTGACGACGACCTTCGCACCCTCGCCTGCGAGCAGCAGCGCCTCTTCGCGTCCGATGCCTCGTCCAGCGCCGGTGACAACTGCCACCTTTCCGTCGAGAAGTCCCATACCCCTGCCTCCTTGGATGTCGTCACGTACGTCTCGTGAGCTGTTGAGCGTCGCGAGGGTGTCGATCTGGTCGATCACCCCCAAGACTCGAAGTCAGAGCATTGCCGCGATCCACCGATGCTGGCAAGAACAGGTCCTCGCCTGGTCAGCGCTGGTGGGGCAGGGAGCCCTCGAGCGCTCTCAAGACCACCTCGCTCAGGGCGGCGGCCGTGTCGTGGAGCGCTCGATCTTCACCGATCTCCTCGACGAGTGAATGGACAGAGAGCGGGCCCGTGCGGCGTGCACCGAGCTGGGCCGCTGCGGCGGCATCGACGGCGCCGGCGACGATCAGGACTGGCATCGAGCTCGGCGTCACAGCGAGGAGCGAGTCGATTGTCTTGCCCTGCAGTGTGCTCTTGTCGATTCGACCCTCGCCGGTCACCACCAGGTCACACGCCGACAGCGTGTCGGCAAGGCCGAGGGAAGATGCCACGAGGTCGAACCCTGACACGAGCGTGCCGCCGAGGGCCGCCAAGCCACCCGCGAGTCCACCCGCTGCTCCGCCGCGCTCGATCGTGGTGATCGAGATGCCGTCGATGCTCGAGAGCCAGCGAGCGTCGTCGCGCAACCGCTCGGTGAGCACGTCGACCTGAGCAGGCGACGCGCCCTTCTGTGGGGCGAACATCGTCGCTGCGTCGACGAAGCGAGTGGTGACGTCGGTGGCGACCACGAGATCGGTGATCCCACCGAGTCCGCCACCATCGAGGATCGCCTCAACGCACCCTCGGCCCCCATCAGTGGTGGCAGAGCCTCCGCATCCGACGATGACCCGAGTGCAGCCCGCATCTCGCGCTTGGAGGATCAGCTCACCGACGCCACGCGTCGTGGCATCGACGGTCTGTGTTCCGATCGGGTGGGGGAGCAGGCTTCGGCCTGCAGCATCTGCCATCTCGATGACACCGCGTGAACCATCGTCGCTTCGTCGCCACAGACACGGCACCATTTCGCCGAGCGGTCCAGTGACCACGGTGTGCACGGGCACGCCACCGAGGACCTCGCCGAACCCCTCACCTCCGTCGCTGAGTGGCGCGAGGGTCACCTCCCAGCCAGCAGCTCTCGCTCCGAGAGCGATGGCCTCAGCAGCGTGTGTGGCGCTGAGGGTGCCGGCCAGCTTGTCGGGCGCGGCCAAGAGGCGCACGCCGCTTAGCGAACCCCGAGGAGATCGACGACGAAGATGAGCGTCTCGTTCGGCCCGATCACGCCGCCGGCACCCTGCGCGCCGTAGCCGAGGTGTGCAGGGATGGTCAGCCGACGACGGCCGCCCACACGCATCCCCTGGACACCCTGATCCCAGCCCGCGATGACCTGACCCTGTCCGAGCCCGAAGGAGAACGTCCCGGGGCGGTTCCATGAGGCATCGAACTCCTCGCCGGTCGACCAGGCGACGCCGACGTAGTGGACCTCAACGCTGTGGCCAGGCCGTGCCTCTTCGCCGTCGCCGACGATGAGGTCTTCGATGAGCAGGTCGGCAGGTGCCTCGCCACTGGGTGGATCGACGAGCGGTCGTTGTTGTGTCATCGCGCAATCGTAGACAGAGATGCCCGGTGGACGACGTGCGGGCGAGAGGACTCGAACCTCCACCCCCGAAGGGACCGGGACCTAAACCCGGCGCGTCTGCCGATTCCGCCACGCCCGCCGCTTGCTCGGGCCGCGCAGGCGTCCCGACGTGCCCATCCTAGGAAGTGGGACTGAACCATGCGGCGCCATCGGGCGGGTAGCCTGACGACATGGATACGCCCCCTTTCAACCCCACCCTTGCCGGCCCGATGGGCATGGATGTGACCGCAGACCTGACCCAACGCCTCTTGCGCGAGCGCATCGTCTTCTTGGGATCGGTCGTCGACCAGCAGGCAGCCAACACCCTGTGCGCCCAGCTGCTGCTGCTCGAAGCTGAGGACCCCGAGCAGGACATCTCGCTCTACATCAACTCGCCAGGCGGCTCAGTGACCGATGGGCTCGCCATCTACGACACCATGCAGTACGTCTCCAACGATGTGCGCACCATCTGCGTCGGCATGGCTGCCTCGATGGGCCAGTTCCTGCTCTGCGCGGGAACAGCGGGCAAGCGATTCGCCCTGCCGAACTCTCGCATCCTGATGCACCAGCCCAGCGCCGGCGGCATCCAGGGGCAGGCCTCTGACATCGCCATCCAGGCGGAGCAGATCATCTTCATGAAGAAGATGCTCGCCGAACGCATCGCCTTCCACACTGGCCAGGACGTCGAGCGGATCGAGGCTGACTCTGACCGTGACCGCTGGTTCACCGCCAAGGAGGCCAAGGACTACGGGTTCATCGACGCTGTCATCGACCGCTCGGCAGCACGCGCTGGAGCGAACCGAGCGTGACCGTCGAGGTCCCGGCGAACTCGCCGGCGGTATCTGAGGGACCTGGGGGTCGAGGGCCATCGAAGCCGACTCGCGTCGTCTCGGCTCGGGTCCCCGTCGGGAAGCGCATCAAGGAGATCTGGCGGACGCGTGAGCTGCTCGTCTACCTGATCTCGACCGAGATCAAGGTCAAGTACAAGAACTCTGCCCTCGGGCTGCTGTGGTCGATGGTGGCGCCAGCGATGACGCTGGTGATCTTCTGGTTCGTCTTCGGCGTGGTGCTCAAGAACGCCTACCCCGACTTCGTCATCTACCTGTTCTCCGGGCTCTTGTTCTGGAACTTCTTCCAGACCGGCGTCTCGACCGCGACCGGCGTGATCGTGGATCGGGCGGGGATCGTCAAGAAGGTGGCGTTCCCTCGAGAGATCCTCGCTCTGGCGTCGATCGGGACCTCCGCGGTCTTCATGTTCTTCCAATCGATCGTGATGGCCATCTTCCTGATCGTGTTCCAGTACGCGCCTGACTGGCCGATGCTGCCTCTGTTGATCCTCTCCTTCGTTGCGACGGCGCTCATCGCCTCGGCGCTCGGGATCTTGCTCTCGGCGGCGAACGTCTACCTGCGTGACATGCGACACCTGATCGATGTCTTGCTGACCGCCTGGTTCTGGGCGTGCCCGATCGTCTACTCCTATTGGCATCAGATCCGGCCCCACCTCGGCACGCTGTCGTCGACCCTCTACCTCGTGCTCAACCCGATGGCGCCGATCATCCTGACCGCGCAGCGGGTCCTCTATGCCCACCCAGTGGTCAACCTGACGAGCCCGGGGCACGAGTCGGTCGCCCTCTTGCCGCCATGGGGCTACAGCACCTACCTGGTGATGAACCTGGCGCTCATCGTCGCTGGAGCTCTGCTCCTCTGGATCGCCCTGGCTGTCTTCGGGCGCCTCGAGGGCAACTTCGCCGAGGAGCTCTAGACGTCATGGCCGTCGCCGTCGACATCCAGGACGTCTCGAAGCGCTTCCGGCTCTTCCACGAGCGGGGCACCTCGCTCAAGGAGCGCCTCATCCGGACCAATGCCACTCGCTACACCGATCTGTGGGCGCTCAAGGATGTCGGTTTCGAAGTCGCCGAGGGCGAGACGCTCGGCATCCTGGGCCACAACGGCTCGGGAAAGTCCACCTTGCTCAAGTGCATCTGCGGTGTGCTGCAGCCGACCTCGGGTCAGATCGTGGTCCGCGGGAAGCTCGCTGGCCTGCTCGAGCTCGGCGCTGGTTTCCAGCCGGAGCTGTCGGGTCGGGACAACATCTACCTCAACGGCTCGATGCTGGGTCTCTCGCGCAAGGACGTCGACGCGGTCTTCGACGACATCGTCGGCTTCGCTGAGCTCGAGCAGTTCATCGACAACCAGGTGAAGTTCTACTCATCGGGGATGTACGTGCGCCTGGGCTTCGCCGTGGCGGTCAACGTCGACCCGGACATCCTGGTCGTCGACGAGGTCCTCGCAGTGGGCGACGAGCGGTTCCAGCGAAAGTGCCTCGATCGCATCCGACAGTTCCAAGAGGACGGACGGACCATCATCTTCGTCTCCCACTCTCCAGACCAGGTCCGTTCGATCTGCCAGCGGGCCGTGGTGCTCGACGAGGGCAAGATGATCGGAGATGGACCGACTGGCCAGGCTGTCCGGGTCTTTCGAGAGAGCCTCCTCGAGATCGGCGACGAATCGTTCCGTCAGGACGATGATGATGCGAGCGACACCACGGGTGACCGGGTGGTCGCCGACCATCGCCCTGTCCGGCTGACGACGGTGCGAGCCACGTATCCAGGCTGCGAGTCTGCGCCCTACCTCAAGAGCCAGGATCCGGTGAGCATCCACATCGGCTTCCATGCCGACGTGCCGGTCGAGGGTGTCAAGTTCAGCATCGAGATCTTCGGACCCAAGGGCGGCGTGCAGATCAGGACCGACTCCGACATCATCGGGCGAGAGTTCGATCTCGCTGCAGGGGATGGCGAGGCGGTGTTCCACTTCGACACCTGGCCCTACACCGACGGTGCCTTCAAGGTGGGCGTCGGGATCCAGAACCGCCTGGGTGGGATCACCTACGACTGGCGCGAGGAGGCAGTGACCTTCGAGGTCCTCTACGAGGGGCGTGCGAGTGGTCGGGTCAACCTGCCGGTCGATGTCGAGCTGGTGAGTGGTGTCCAGGCGAGGGAGGACGTGTGACAGAGGGGACGATCAACCTCGATGAGGTCCGCGCCGAGATCGCCGATGAGGTGCGTCGGCGCAGGGCGGCGGGGAACTTCGATGCCCGCAAGGAACGTGAGCTCGAGCGGCTCTTCCATCAGTACGCGCCGCTCCAGGGTCGAACCGGCGCACTGACCGAGACGCTCCGGGCAGTGGATGCCACGTCGCACATCGACCCGCTCGTGCCCGTCGAGTCCAACCAGCCTGCAGGCGCGCTGGTCAAGAAGACCATGCGCAAGGCGGGGCTCTGGTACATCGACTGGATCGCCGGACAGACGACGAGAGCGCTCTCGACGATTGCTCGTTCGCTTCACCTGATCGACGACGAGCTCACGAGCCTGCGAGAGCGCGTCGATTCGATCAGCCCGTCAGAGACCCCTGTTGTCCAAGCCGCGAGCGGCGCGGGGCCTGACGTCTGGTGGGCCGACCTCGTACGCGATGCGCTCGGTGCAGCGGCGGGTCGAGTGCTGGTCGCTGCCTGCGGCGATGGCTGGCTTGTGCGCCAGCTCGTCGAGGATGGCCAGGACGCCTATGGCCTCGACCCGAGGCAGGGCATGATCATGGCGGCAGAGATCGCTGGACTCGACCTCCGAGATGAGCAGATCCTCACACACCTTCGCAGTGTGGCTGAAGCTCGGCTCGGTGCCGTCTTCTTGGTCGGCGTGACCGAGGCGATGCTGCCGGCGCAACGCCAGCATCTCGTCGAGCGCCTTGGCGTGGTCCTCGAGGATGACGCGGTGCTCGCCGTGCACTCGGTCCACCCTGATGCCTTGCGCGACGACTCGCTCGATCCTGACCTCGACCTCGCCGGTGGTCGGCCGCTGCGTCCGACCACCTGGGTGGCACTGCTCAACGCACAGGGATTCACCGCGACAATCCATCTCTCGCCGGGCGGGACTGATTTCCTCGTGCTCGGACAGCGAGGTCGATCGATTAAGTGAAGGTCGCCTACGTCACCCCCCGCTACGGCCCTGAGGTGATGGGTGGCGCTGAAGGGGCCGCACGATCGCTCGCGGAACATCTGGTCGCTGACCTTGGGCACGAGGTCGAGGTGTACACCACCTGCGCTCTCGATCACTTGACGTGGGACGATGTGCTCGAGCCGGGCACCACAGTCATCAACGGCGTCACGGTCCATCGATTCCGCTCTGCGGCCGGTCGTGACCCGGCCTTCTTCGCATTGGATGGCGCCATCCGATCGTCGCCCTCGGCCGCCACGATGGAGGAGGGCCTCGACTGGGTGCGGGCCAACGGTCCGGTGACGCCGACCCTGCTCGATGCGCTCGAGGTGACAGATGCGGACGTGGTCTGCTTCTACCCGTACCTCTTCTACATGACGGTCCACGGGATCAGGAGAGTCCCCAAGCCCACGGTGCTCCATCCGGCAGCTCACGATGAGCCGGCTCTCTACCTCAAGCCGTATCGCGGCGCCTTCGCTGCCGCTGATGCCTTCTGCTACCACACGAGGGCGGAACGCCACCTCGTCGAGCGGGTCATCCCTGTGGCGGAGACGCCACAGATCGTCTTGGGCCTCGGGACGAACGCCGAGGTGACGAGGGGCCGGCGTGGTGCTGAGGTGCTCGGCATCGGTGAGCGTCCCTATGTGGTCAGCGTGGGACGGGTGGATGAGCAGAAGGGCTCAGTGATGCTGGCCGAGTTCTTCCTCGAGTACAAGCGCCACCACCCAGGCCCGTTGGCCCTCGCCCTCGTAGGACCGGTCTCGGCCACGATCCCTGAGAGCGATGACCTGATCGTCACCGGGATCGTGGACGAAGAGGACAAGTGGGATATCGTTGGCGACGCGCTCGTCTCGATCTCACCATCGGCCATGGAGTCGTTCTCGCTGGTCGTGCTCGAGGGCTGGGTGAAGGGTGTGCCGGCGCTGGTCAACGCCACCTGTGGACCGACGGTCGAGAACTGCGAGCTTTCTGGAGGCGGTCTCAGCTTCGACTCGTTCGCGAGCTTCGAGGTGACGTTGAGCCGGCTGCTCGACGACGAGCGGCTCCGACAAGACCTCGGAGCCGCCGGGAAGGATTTTGTGGCCGCGGTCTTCGACTGGCCTGTCCTGATCCGCCGCTACGAGTCTTTCCTCGAGGGCGTGATCGCTCGCGCAGCGAGCTAGGACCCTCGTTCGCTGCTGGCGAGTCCGTCGAGGAGGATATCGATGAAGGTCGTCGTCGCGGCACGCAGGTCATAGCGAGCGAGGTTGGCTCGACCGGCTTCCACGAGTTGCTGCGCCAATGCGTCGTCCCTGACCACCCGCTCGACGGCGGTGGCGAACGGGATCGGTTCCTTGCTGGCAAGCACGAGCCCGCCCTCGCCCACCGTCTCGGGGACCGCTGCGGCTCCGAATGCGACGACGGGCACCCCATGGCCCATCGCCTCGGCCAGCGGGACGCAGAACCCCTCGTGGTCTGATGCCGTCACGAAGACGTCGGCCGCGTGCCAGTGGGCCTCGAGCTCCTCGGTGGTCAATGAGCCGGCGAATCGGACCGCGTCGGTGAGGCCGAGCTCGTGGATGTAGGAGCGCAGCGCGTCGGGATATCGGTCGCCAAGAGGAGAGCCGACGAGCGTCAGGGTTGCCCCAGGGCCGTGCTCGGCCCGATAGGCGGCAAGCATGGCGACGAGGTCGTGCGGCGCCTTATGGGGCGAGATCTTGCCGACGTAAAGGAGGGAGGGCCCGCCAGACGCCGCCTTGCTCGTCAACAGATCGTCGAGCAGCCGTCGGTCTGGTTCGACCTCGGTTGGAGCCACGTCGATGAGCAGAGGGGCGACGTGCGTAGGGGAGTAGCCGAGATCGATGAGCTCTCGCTCGTTGTAGGCGGAGTCCGCAAGGCCAAGGACGCAACTCGACGCCAGCTCTGCGAGCTGCCGTCGACCGAGTGCCAGCTCGTGGGCGACCGACGGCTCCCATCGCTCAAGAAGTCGAGCGGGCGTGATGTTGTGGTAGTCGATGGCGATTGGATTAGGGAGGCGGGTGACGAGATCGAAGACCGGGCTCCCGATCGATGCGTGGTACAGGATCGTGCGGGGCTCGCGGCACACGCTGAGCTCGATGACCTTGCTGCCCAGGGCGGCGACGTCAGGGGTGCAGGTCGAGTAGTAGATGCTCGACTCGACGCCACGGGCCTCGAGCGCCGACTTGATGTTCAGTGTATGGGCGCCGATGGCGTCACGCCCCACGAGAGAGGGCAGCACCTGGTCGATCCTCACGGCTGCTCCGCTGCGCTGCGCGCCACCACCTCAGCCAGGGTCGGGAACCCGGAGAGCTTCGAGGCTCGACCGAGCTTGGCGCAGCTCACGCCGAAATCAGCCGCCCGGAGCAGCCGGAGATCTCCTCGACTGTTGCCATAGGCCCACAAGATCGGGGCTTGGGACGAGGTGCCGAGGAGCCCTTCGCTCCGCATCCAGCTCGTCACACGGGAGAACTTCTCGCTGCCGCGGCAGTTCTTTCCCTCGTAGCGTCCAGTGAGGCGACCTTGCTGGTCAACTGCCATCTTGGTGGCGACGACGCCTTCGACCCCAAGGAGCTCACCAACTCGCTCGACATAGAGCTCAGGCGATGCCGAGACGATGACGGTGTGATGTCCCATGGCGACATGCCAGTCCAGCCGAGCTTTGACCTCGGTCCGGAGCTCCTTGACCACGTGCTCTTCGGCGAACGCTCTCGACGTAGCTGTCACCTCGTCGAGAGACCTGCCGCGCAGGATGTTCGCGAAAAGTGACTCCTTGGTCACGTCAGCGGTCGATCCGCCTCGGATTGCCGCGAGCCCGAGCTGCGGTGCCATCCGAGCTGTCGCTTCGAACGTGGAGCGTGAGCCGGCAACGGCCCGAAGCCACGAGAACACCGAGCCGCCGTGGGTGAGGGTGCCGTCGAGATCGAAGGCAGCGACGACAACCTCCGAGCGAGAGGGGACGCTGGTGCTCACGCCATCCCACTTGCGGCTGGCCCGAGATGGCGCGCAGGCGTGCTCGGGCGGCTCCGGTCTCGTCGTGAGTCTCGACAGGGGAGTTCGTGCACGGCGTCGATCTTCTCACCGGGGACCTGGGCGCGGTGCGATCCTGGTCAGAAGTCAATTCTCGCAAAATATGACAGGTTAAGTCGACAATTGCATTCAGGCTCGCTAGAGTGGGCAGCGCAACGACAACCCCTGCTGGCCTGATGACCAAGCCAGCTCGACGAGGAGGCAGCTGCCACATGGCAATCCGACTGGGCGACATCGCCCCCGATTTCACCGCTGACACCACTGAGGGAACCATCAGCTTCCACGACTACCTGGGCGACAGCTGGGGCATCTTGTTCTCGCACCCCAAGGACTTCACGCCGGTCTGCACCACCGAGCTTGGTGCCTTCTCGGCCGCCAAGCCTGAGTTCGACAAGCGCAACACCAAGCTGCTCGGACTCTCGGTCGACTCGGTCGAGAGCCATGAGGGCTGGAAGGGCGACATCGCCGAGACCCAGGGGACAGCGCTCAACTTCCCGCTGATCGCCGACGAGGATCGCAAGGTCGCCGAGCTCTACGACATGATCCACCCCAACGAGCTCGAGACCCTGACTGTTCGCAGCGTCTTCATCGTGGGACCGGACAAGAAGGTCAAGCTCACCCTGACCTACCCGGCATCGACCGGACGAAACGTCGACGAGGTGCTCCGCGTGCTCGACTCGCTCCAGCTCACCGCTGGCTTCAGCGTCTCGACGCCGGTCAACTGGACTGACGGTGACGACGTCATCATCGCACCGGCGATCTCCGACGAGGACGCTACGACCAAGTTCCCGAAGGGCTTCACCACGCTCAAGCCCTACCTGCGACTCACCCCGCAGCCGAACAAGTAGGTCACTGGCCTTCGGGCCATCGAAGCTGTGAACGAGGGGCCGCCCTGGAGTCGGCCCCTCGTTCGCGTTCTTGCGGCAGCGTCGCGAGGCCTAGAGTCCCGATGCACACGACCGAAGGGGAACGGCACTATGGGGATCATCGACACGACCGGAACGTTCGAAATCGGTGGCAGGACGATCCATCGATTGGGGTTCGGAGCGATGCAGCTGACCGGACCTGGCGTGTGGGGGCCGCCACGAGACAGCGATGAGGCAGTTGCTGTGCTGCGTCGAGCTGTCGAGCTCGGCGTCGACTTCATCGATACGGCCGACAGCTACGGACCAGCCATCTCCGAGGAGCTCATCTTCGAGGCCCTCGCTCCCTTCGAGCATGTCGTCGTCGCCACCAAGGCGGGCCTCGTGAGGACGGGGCCCGGGGTGTGGGTGCCGCTCGGGCGTCCCGCATATCTCCGTCAGCAGTGCGAGCTGAGCTGTCGCCGACTCGGTGTCGAAGCGCTGGACCTCTTCCAGCTCCACCGAGTCGACCCCGAGGTTGACGCCGATGAGCAGTTCGGCACGCTCGCAGAGCTCCTCGAGGAGGGAAAGGTCAAGGCTGTGGGTCTCTCTGAGGTCACTGTGGGGCAGATCGAGACTGCGGCAGCAATCGTGAAGATCTCGACGGTCCAGAACCTCTACAACCTGTCGAACCGTCAATCTGAGGCGGTGCTGGAGTTCTGTGAGCGCGAGCAGATCGGGTTCATCCCCTGGTTCCCACTTGCCACGGGTGAGCTGGCGCGATCAGGTGGTCCGCTTGACTCGCTCGCCGCCGAGCTTGGCGCGTCGCCCTCGCAGGTTGCCTTGGCGTGGCTGCTCGCCCGCTCGCCTGTCATGCTTCCCATTCCTGGGACCTCCAAGGTGTCCCATGTCGAGGAGAACTGCGCTGCTGCTCGCATCGAGCTGAACGCCGCACAACTCGAGCTCCTCGAGCAGCTCTCGGCGTGATCAGTCGCTGAGCTCGTCGCGCAACTGCCGCTTGAGCACCTTGCCGGCGGGATTGCGCGGCAGCGGCTCGTCGCGGAAGAAGAATCGTGACGGGACGTTGTACGCGGCGAGCCGCTCGCCGACGTGTCGGGCGAGCTCGTCGGCCCTGACCTTCGCCCCGACCTTGAGCACGATGACGGCGCCAACCTCCTCACCCATGACCGGATGGAGGATGCCCAAGACCGCGCAGTCAGCGATGTCGGGGTGCTCGAAGAGCGCTGCCTCAACCTCGGCGGAGTAGATGTTCTCACCACCTCGGATGATGACGTCCTTGGCGCGATCCACGATGTAGAGCCAGCCGTCCTCATCGATCCGGGCCACATCGCCGGTGTGCACCCACCCATCGGTGAAGGTCAGCGCTGTCTCCTCTGGCCGGTTCCAGTACCCCCGGACGATGTTCGGTCCTCGCACCCACAGCTCGCCGGTCACCTCGGGTCCACGAGGGAGCTCCTCGCCGGGCGAGGTGCCGGGGTAGTCCTCAGGGACGATGGCGACGTCGACGACGGGGACAGGTTGTCCCACGCTGTCGGGACGACCGACATAGTCGGGGCCCGAGTTCATCGATGTCGCTGCCGTGGTCTCCGTCATGCCGTAGCCGTTGCCAGGCTGGCCGACAGGGAATGCTTGGGCGATCCGGCGCACCAGCTCTGGCGGGGCAGGTGCGCCTCCGTAGGAGACATTGCGAACGCTCGACACGTCGCTCGTTGGAAAGCGAGGGGAGTCGAGGACCTGCATGACCATCGTCGGGACGCCGCCGAAGGTCGTGATCTGCTCTCGTTCGATGAGCTCGAGCGCTCGTTCAGGATCGAACTTGCGCATCATGACGATCTTTCCCCCGGCGGCTGTGTTGACCACGAGGATCGCCTGACAGCCTGTGGCATGGAAGAGCGGCACGCTGAGCAGGTAGGCGTTCGGCCCCCCTGTGCCGGTGCTGCCAGTCCGCAGCTGGGTGCGGCTGGAGACGAAGAACAGGTTCATGAGGTTCGTGCAGCTGTTGCGATGCGTTCCCACCGCGCCCTTCGGTCGGCCCGTCGTCCCAGAGGTGTAGAAGATCGTGGCGTCGTCGTCAGGGTGGAGCTCGGTGGTGGGCAGCTCGGTGACCGGCTCGCCGTCGTCGAGGACCTCCGTGAACAGCCGGACCTTGACACGGCTGGCAACCTCGGTGTCGACCGAGCCGCTCCGATCCTCCTGCGCGACGAGGACGACGTCGAGGGCAGCGATCTCGTCGAGATGTCCCGCCAGGCGACCAAGGCGCTCTGTGTCGACGATGGCGACCTTGGCACCTGAGTCCTCCAGGCCGTAGACGAGCTCATCGGTGGTCCACCACGCGTTCAGCGGGACGGCGATCGCTCCCAGGCTGACCGTGGCCCAGAACGAGATCACCCACTCAGGCAGGTTCCGCATGGCGATGACCACACGGTCGCCGTGCCCCACGCCGAGCGCAGCGAGCCGAGCCGCTGCGGTGGCAGCAAGCACGTGGTGCTGCTCGAAGGTGATCCGCTCATCTTCGTAGACCAAGAAATCTCGGTCCCCGTAGCGCCGGGCGAGGGTGAGCACATCGCGAAGGGTGCTCGGCGCGTGTTTCCACACCCGCATCCGCTGGCCCCGAACGTCATCCTCGACGATCTCGAAGCGCCCTCCTGGCGCGAGGAGCGTCGCGGTGGCGTCGGCGGCGTCGAGGATCTCAGCCACGCTGGGCCTCCGGGCGAAGCACCGTCGTCCGGTAGTGGTCCAGCTCGGCCACCGATTCCCTGATGTCATCGAGGGCTCGGTGGTTGCCGTCCTTCTTCGGGGCAGTGGCGAGCGCCTCTGGGTACCACCGGCGGGCAAGCTCCTTGAGCGTGGAGACGTCCACCGATCGATAGTGCAGGAACGTCTCGATGGCCGGCATCTGCAGCGCGAGGAATCGACGGTCGGTGCCGATCGAGTTGCCTGCGAGCGGCACCGTCCCAGGTTCAGCGATGTGCTCGGCAAAGAAGCTGAGCGTGATCGCTGCGGCGTCGTCGATCGTGAGGCTCGATGCCCTGATCTCGGCTAGGAGGCCAGAACGGGTGTGCATCTCGACGACGAAGGGGTCCATCTCGGCCAGCTGCTCCTCGGTGGCGCCGACCACGAGGTCTGGGCCCTCGGCGATGATCGTGAGGTCATCGTCGGTGATGAGCGAGGCGATCTCGACCACCACGTGACGCGAGGGATCGAGGCCGGTCATCTCGAGATCGATCCAGGCGAGCACGACGCTGAGCGTAGCCACCTCAGCGCTGGAGGTTCGCCCTGAACGATGAGGCCGGCGAGAGGTAGCCTTCCCGAATGGTCGAGGTCGACATCACGAGGGTGAGCCCCGAAGCGGCGCTTCCCTCATATGCGACGCCGGGAGATGCAGGTTGTGACCTCGTCGCCACTGAGGCAGTTGTGCTTCCCGCGGGCGGCGGCAGGGCGCTGGTGGGAACTGGGCTTGTGGTCGCAATCCCGGAAGGGCATGCCGGTTTCGTGCAGCCGCGATCGGGTCTTGCGCTCCGTCATGGCGTGACGTGCCTCAACAGCCCTGGCCTCATCGACGCTGGATATCGGGGCGAGGTCAAGGTGCTGCTCGTCAACACCGACCCTTCAGAGGACTTCACAATCGAGATCGGCGACCGCGTGGCGCAGCTCGTGATCCAAGAGGTGGCCCACGCTCGCTTCCGTGAGATCCCGCTGGAGGCGCACCAGACGACGACACGGGGCCCCGGAGGCTTCGGCAGCACGGGAATGGACTGAGATGGAACCGCTCGCAGCACTCGACAGCGTCTTCGTGACGATGGACGCCCCGAACGCGCCGCTTCATGTCGGCGCCCTCATCGAGCTCGAGCCATCCTCGTCGACGACGGCTGACCCGAGCGCTCGGTTCGATGAGATCAGGGCGACTATCGAGGAGCGCCTCGGCAACATCGCTGTTCTCCGCCGTCGGGTGGTGCGGGTGCCATTCGATCTCGGTCCGCCGCTGCTCGTCGATGACCCGGAGTTCGATATCTCCTTTCACGTCGTTCGCAGAGCGGTGCCGGCACCTGGCGGACCTCGACAGGTGGAGGACCTCGTAGCGAGGATCATGGCCCGACCGCTCTCGCCGGATCGTCCACTCTGGGAGATCAGCGTGATCGAAGGGCTCGAGAGCGGCGGGACGGCTCTGTTGGCCAAGGTGCACCACGCACTAGCTGACGGCGTCTCTGGGGTGACCATCTTCGCTGGGCTCTTCGACCTCTCGTCGGATCACGTCCCTGCGGCACCTGCGCCGCCGCTCGACGACGCTGAGCCGGTGCCCACCCCCGTCGAGCTCCTTGCTCGCTCCTCGTCTGAGCTGCTCCGTCGACCCGGCGCTGTCCTCGAGGCGCTCGGAGCGAGCCTCGAGCGGCTGGCAGGCAAGGTCGATGCGATGGTCGGCACGACCGTCGACCCCGACGAGCTCGAGACCAAGGGACCGTCGATCCTCGATGCCCCGACCACCTCGCTCTCTGGGACGGTCAGCTACGCACGCAACTTCGAGCGCTTCTGTCTTGACGTCGGCGAGGTCAAGGCGGCAGCAGGGCGCCACGGCGGCACGGTCACCGATTTCGCCATGGGGATCGTCGGCGGGGCGCTTCGAGAGCTGCTCGCCGAGCGGGGAGAGCTGCCGGCAGAGGATCTGATCTCCTTCGTGCCGGTCAACATCAGGGTTCCAGGCACCGAGGGGGAACTCGGGAACAAGATCTCTGGTCGGCTGGTCCCACTGCAGACCTTGATCACCGATCCGGTCGAGCGGTTGGCGGCGATCGCTGAGCAGAACCGTGAGTTCAAAGAGACCCATGAAGCGCCGAGCGACTTCCTCAACGAGCTGGCTGAAGCGGCCGGTCCTGCGGTGGCCTCTCTCGCTGGCCGAGTGATCAGCGCCTTCGACCTCTTCGATCATCTGCCGAACGTGGCCAACGTCATCATCTCGTCGGTCCCGGGTCCTCCCGTGCCGCTGTGGTGCGCCGGCGAGCGGATCGTGCGGGCGACTCCGATGGGGCCGTTGATGTTCAACCAGGCACTCAACATCACCTTGCTGGGCTACTGCGGCACCCTCGAGTTCGGCGTGCTGGGCTGCGCACGGCGGGTCCCCGACTCGGCACGCCTCCTCGAGCTCCTCGAGCTTCAAGCAGCAGCACTCCTCGATCCTGGAGCTGTGGCCGGGTCGATTCGCTCGTTCGCCTGAGAGGCCCAGTGGGCGGGGGTGCATCCCGGTGCTCGCGGCGCGGTAGAGTGACTGGGTCAGGCGGACGTGGCTCAGTGGTAGAGCATCACCTTGCCAAGGTGAGGGTCGCGGGTTCGAATCCCGTCGTCCGCTCCAGTCGGTGCAGCACGCCTGCACCATCCCCGAGGCATCGTCGATAGCCTCGAGCAATGCCGCTGTCCTCTCTTCGACCACTCCGGTCGAGGAACTTCGCACTGGTGTGGTCGTCTGCGCTGGTCTCCAACGTTGGCAGCTGGATGCAGACGGTGGCCCTCGGGACTCTCGTCACGCTGCAGACCCACAACGCGTTCTGGACCGCGCTGACCTTGGCCGCTGGCTTCATCCCGATGGGCATCCTTGCCCCGATCGGTGGCGTCCTGGCGGATCGACTCGATCGGCGACGCTGGCTGATCGTAACCACGCTTGCGGAAGCAGCCTTCGCCGCGTGCTTGGCGGCGCTCGTCGCTTCGGGACTCACGTCCCCGGGGATCCTCGTGCTGCTCTCGTTCCTCGGGGGCTCGGCGGGGGCGATCGGCTTCCCGTCGTATCAGTCGATGCTGCCTGATCTCGTCGAGAGAGATGACTTGCTCGCTGCGGTCTCCTTGTCGTCAGCGCAGTGGAACATGGGTCGAGTGATCGGACCCGCACTCGCCGGCGTGGTGCTCGTCGTGTGGTCGCCCGCCGCGGCGTTCTCGATCAACGCGGCATCGTTTTTTGCGGTGGTGCTCGCGCTCGGATTCGTCCGGCTTCCCCCGCACGTCCGGTCGCAAACTCGAGAGGGCATCGTGTCCCGGCTTCGCGCCGGTGCTCGTGCTGCTCTCGACGAGCCCGGCTGCAGAGCAGCCATCGCGCTCATCTCTGTGGTTGCGCTCCTCGGCTCGCCGTTCATCGGTCTCGTCGCAGCGATGGCGATCGACGGGTTGCACCGACGGGCGGGCGGTCCGGCAGTCCTCACCACCGCCCAGGGCATCGGCGCGGTGCTGGGCGCGCTCGCGCTGGCCCCGATGGCTCGCCGATTCGGACAGCAGCGGGTCGTCACCGTGGCGGTCACGGCGTTCTCGGTCGCGCTCATCTTCTACGGGCTCTCGAGTACCTTGCCGCTTGCCGCCGTGGCGATCTTCTTTGTCGGGGGGACCTACATCTGGGTCCTCTCTGGGCTCAACACAGTGGTACAGCTCAGGGCGCCAGAGGCAGCTCGGGGTCGAATCCTGAGCCTCTACATGATGGCCCTCGGGACGATCTACCCGATCGGACTCATCATCCAGGGGGCGATCGCTCAGCACATCGGGGTACGGACCATGACCGTCCTCTCGGGTGTGCTCGTGCTCGGCGTGGTCGCGGCATTGCTTGCCCTTCGACCAGCGATGTTCAGGGCGCTGTCGACCACGACCGGCCCTGGCGAGCCAGCGCTCGACGTCACGGTGCCGGAGGTGGCTGAGGTTGATCTCGGGCGTGCTGACGCCAGCGACTGATCCTGGCGAGGGTCGGATCCATTCGAGAGGACGGTAGGATTGGGGGTGTCGCCTCGCGGCATCCCCCCTCAAAGAACAAGTCAGCACGACCTCGTGCTGCCAAGGAGATCCCCTCGTGAGAGCACTCGCCTCGTGGTGCGTCCGCCATCGTCGCTCCGTCGTCCTGATCTGGCTCGGCCTCTTGGTCGCGGTGACCATCATCTCTTCGACCGTCGGAACCGCCTACACGCAGTCGTTCAGCCTCCCCAACACCGAGTCCACTCGGGCCCTCAACGTGCTGCAGGCCGCCTCTCCGCAGAACAGTGGTGACCTCGAGCGAGTCGTCTTTGAGGTGCCTGCCGGGCAGTCCGTCACCGATCCATCGACGAAGGCTGCGATCGAGTCGACATTGACGAGACTGGCTGGAGTGCCCCACGTCGCGTCGGTGGTGTCGCCATTCTCACCCTTTGGAGCCCAGCAGATCAGCAAGGACGGCAGGATCGCCTTCGCACAGGTCAAATTCAACCAGGATGCGTTCCAGATCGACACCGTCCGCTCGCAGGCATTCGTGGCGTCAGCGACCCGCGACCAGAGCGGAGATCTCAAGATCGCAGTGTCAGGACAGGTCGCCGAGCAGGCAAACAAGCCCTCGGTGGGCGGGACGCTGCCAGGTGTGATCTTGGCCGGCGTGGTGCTGCTCTTGGTTTTCGGCTCGATCTGGGCCATGGCCTTGCCGATTTTCTCTGCCTTAGCATCGCTGGGCACCGCGATCGGCCTGATCGGACTGTTGTCGAACTTCCTCAAGATGCCGAGCTTCTCGACCGAGCTGGTGATGCTCATCGGGCTGGGTGTCGGTGTCGACTACGCCCTGTTCATCGTCACCCGACATCGCCAAGGGCTGCTGGCAGGGAAGGACACCGAGTCATCGATCGTCGAGGCGGTGAACACCTCTGGACGGGCTGTCTTGTTCGCCGGCACGATCGTGTGCATCGCCCTGCTCGGGATGTTCGCACTCGGGGTGAGCTTCCTCTACGGCATGGCGATCGCAGCATCGCTCGGTGTGGCGCTGACGATGTTGGCGGCGCTGACGCTGCTCCCTGCGCTGCTCGGCTTCATCGGCCCTCGTGTGATGAGCCGAAAGCAGCGCAAATCGCTGGCGGCCGACGGACCTCGGATCGTGGGCGCAGGCTCGACGACCTTCTGGGGTCGATGGGCTGACTTCATGCAGCGACGTCCGGTGCTCCCGACCGTCGTCGCGTTGCTGATCGTCGTCGGGCTGGCGCTGCCGTTCTTCTCGATGCGCCTGGGCACGTCAGATCAGGGCAACGATCCGACCTCAACGACGACACGACAGGCCTACGACATGCTGACGGCAGGCTTCGGGCCCGGCTTCAACGGGCCGTTGCAGCTCGTTGCGGTCACGCACACCCAAGAGCAGCTCGCCGCCGTCGATAAGGCTGTGACCAAGGTCAAGACGCAGCCCGGAGTGGCGGAGGTGGTTGCTGCGCCGCCGATCGCGGCCAAGGACGGCAGCACAGTCTCCATCGCGCTCGTGTATCCCACCACGTCGCCACAGGCCGTCGGCACCACGGATCTGATCAACCATCTCCGATCGAGCACCTTGCCAGCGGCGACCAAGGGGACCGGCGCGGTGGTGCTGGTCGGTGGGATCACAGCGATCTTCGTCGACTTCGCCCACGTCTTGGGTCAGAAGCTGCCGCTCTTCATCGGCCTGGTGGTGCTGCTGTCCTTCATCCTGCTTGCCATCGTGTTCAGGTCGCTGGTGGTGCCGCTGACGGCTGCGGTGATGAACCTGCTCTCCATCGCCGCCGCGTTCGGCATCTTGACGGCGGTGTTCCAGCACGGCGTCTTCGGCTCCTTCTTCGACGTCACTCGACCCGGTCCCATCGAAGCGTTCCTGCCCGTGATGATGTTCGCCATCCTCTTCGGGCTCTCTATGGACTACGAAGTCTTCTTGGTCACGAGGATCCATGAGGAATGGCTCAAGACCGGCGACAACCGCCTCGCAGTCCGCAATGGGCTCGCTGCGACCGGCAAGACGATCACCGCTGCCGCGCTCATCATGATCCTGGTCTTCGGGTCGTTCATGTTCGGCGGCGTGCAGGTCATCAAGGAGTTCGGCCTGGGGCTCGCCGGCGGCATCTTGGTCGATGCGGTCGTGATCCGCATGGCCATCGTGCCCTCAGTGATGGTGATGCTCGGTCGCTCGAACTGGTGGTTCCCTAAGTGGCTGGATCGGGCGCTCCCTCGACTCAGTGTGGAGCCTGACGCTCCGCAAGCTCCTCGAGAGGCACTCCCCGTCGAGGTCTAGGCGGCGTGTGCGTCCTCAGCCTCGTACGAGGCGACCAGATCGATCTCGGCTTGTCGGCGGGGGAACCAGATCCCCACGATGAGCGCACCGACCGCGATGGCGATGCAGCCTGCGGCGTAGGCCCAGTTGGCACCTGCGAGGAACGACGACTTGGCGCCAGCGATGATGGCCTGGGCGTGTGCTGGGTTCTGCCGCGCGACCGCCGCCGCACTGGAGTAGGACTTCTCGAGCTCATTCTGGATCGAGGTGGAGACGTCGCTCGAGTGCGGCGCGATCTGCTTGGCCACTGAGGCCGCATAGCCGGCGGTGAGCAGCGCGCCGAGGATCGACTGCATGATCGCGCCACCGAGGTCGCGCTGGAGGTCTGCGGTGCCCGATGCCATCCCAGCACGATCGACAGGGACCGAACCGGTGAGTGAGTGGGAAGCCGGGGTCCCGGCGATGCCCACACCAGCACCAGCAAGGCTGAAGGCGATGCCGATGTCGATGTAACCGGAGGTCTCGGTGAACAAGAGGAGCATGGAGAGGAACGACAAGAAGCAGAACGTGTAGCCGATCAGCAGTGTGATCCTCGAACCGAAACGCTCGATAAGCCGTGCCGAGATCGGGGCAGCGATCATCATGAAGACCGCAGCCGGGAGGACCGAGGCCCCCGCCTTGACGGTCGAGTAGCCGAGCACGTTCTGGAGGTACTGCATCCCGATGAAGATCGCGCCCATCAGCGCACCGAAGACGACCATCCCGGCGCACGCCGCCACCCAGAAGATCCTCCGGCTCGCGACGTTCAAGTCGAACAGCGGGTTCTTGGCGAAGCGTTGACGGATGAAGAACGCGACCAGGCCGACCACTGCGATGATGGCGTAGAGCTCTGCCTTCTTCATGTCGCCAGGGCTCGACACGAAGTTGATCGCCATCACCACCGCGATGATGCCGATCACAGAGAAGATGCCGCCGAGGTGGTCGACGGAGTCCGTGGTCTCGTTGATGTGGGCCGGGACGAATCGGGCGGCCAAGAACAGCGCCACGAATGCGAGTGGCACCGTGATCAGGAAGCATGAGCCCCACCAGAACCTGCTGAGGACAAGCCCGGAGAGCAAGGGTCCCAGCGCAGCCATCGAGCCACCGACCGCCGACCACGCGGCGATCGACTTGACCCGGGCCGGCCCAGACCACAGCGCGGTGATCAGCGCCAGGGTGGTCGGGAAGGCCATGCCGGCGGCGACGCCTCCGAGGACTCGCGCTCCGATGAGGAAGGTGATGTTTGGCGCCCACGCGGCAGCGATCGAGGTTGGGATGGCGAGGGTCGTGCCGAGCAGGAGCATGCCCTTTCGTCCGAATCGGTCGCCGATAGCACCGAGATAGAGCACTGTGCCCGCCAGACCGAGCGAGAAGGCCACCGAGAGGACGTCAAGCTGTGTCTGGGAGGTCTGGAAGTGGACGCCGATGTCGGGAAGAGCGACGTTGGCGACGGCGAGGTTCAGGTTGGCGACCGTCGCGACCAGGATCAACCCGACAAGCACGCCACCAGCGTGTGCCGGGGAGGTGCTCGCTTCAGCGGTGCTCGTCGTCTGGGTCATCGGTCTCCTCTGGCACGTCAGGAGCGGTCATCCCGGTAGCGCTACGGTACCGTCCGTTGGCGCTTCGGCGCGGGACGAAGACAGGGGGCACCATGAGCGAGGATCTGCGACACGTTGGCGCAGCGGTGGATCGATATCTGGTCGAAGTGCTTGGGACCGACGATCCGGACGCACAGGCGGCCTCATCTGGCGGCGCGGTGGCTGGGATGCCGGCGATCGAGGTGTCCTCGCCTCACGGCCGGCTCCTCGAGCTGCTCGTGGCGATGAGCGGGGCGACGCGCATCCTCGAGATCGGGACCTTGGCAGGAGTCTCGACGATCTACCTGGTCCGAGGGGCGGGACCGGACGGTCGAGTGGTCACCCTCGAGCTCGATCAGCGTCATGCCGAGGTAGCGATGGCCAACTTCGAGCACGCCGGGATCGGCCAGCAGGTCGAGATTCGAGTGGGGCCAGCGGTCGCATCGCTCGACGCCTTGCTCGCCGAGGAAGCCCCGCCGTTCGACTTCGTCTTCATTGATGCCGACAAGGAGTCCAATCCGACCTACCTGGATCGAGCGGTGGCGCTCTCGCACCCTGGCACCGTCATCTACGTTGACAACGTGGTTCGCGACGGGAAGGTCGCGGAGGAGGAGAGCACCAACCCTCAGATCATCGGGACCCGAGCGATGATGGATTTGATCACCTCCGACGATCGGCTCAGCGCAACTGCGATCCAGACGCTGGGGTCGAAGGGCTACGACGGTTTCCTTTTGGCCAGGGTCACGTAGGGGGCGTCGATCCCCGCCTTGGACCGAGAAGTGACGGCGAGTCAGCGAGCAGCTGGCGCAGTTCCCCCTTGGCGACCTTGCCAGAGGCGGTCAGCGGGAGCTCATCCATGATGACCAGGTGGCGAGGGATCTTGTAGCTAGCGAGCTGCCCGTTGAGCCGTCGTGCCAATTCGTCGAGGTGCATCGACCCGCCCGGGGCGAGCGTGGCGCAGCAGCACACGTTCTGGCCCCACCGCTCGTCGGGGACGCCGACGACGGCGAGCATGGCGAGCTCTGGGCAGCACGAGCCGATCGCATCTTCGACTTCGAGGGACGCGACGTTCTCGCCTCCGGTGATGATCATGTCCTTGAGCCGGTCGACGATCTCGAGGAGGCCATCGCTGCGGATGCGCCCGAGATCGCCGGTGCGCAGCCAGCCGTCAACGATGGTCGACGCCGTCGCCGCTTCGTCATCCAGGTAGCCGAGCATCACTTGCGGCCCTGACACCGTGACCTCACCGACCGCGCCCGGATCGACCTCGCTACCGTCATCGCTCGACACGACCCTGATCGCCACGCCCGGTCCGGGACGCCCAGCGGCGGTCAAGACGCTCGGATCCTTGTCGAGCCCCCGTCGATGGTCGGCTGCGTCGAGGAAGACGGCGTTGCCTGAGAGCTCCGTCATGCCGTAGCCCTGGGTGAGGTCGACCTCCAAGGTGGCATCTGTCCGGCGCAGGAGCGCCGCCGGCATGGGGGCGGCGCCGTAGGCGATCGTGCGCAACGATCGCACAGCGTCGAGCGAGCTGGTCTGATCGATTGCATCGAGGAAGCCGGTGAGCATGGTCGAGGCAAGGCTGACCGAGGTCACCTGGTGGCGCTCGATGGCAGCGATGAGCTCGAGAGCGTCGAACCGATCGAGGAGCACCACAGGCCGGCCTTCGACGTGATGGCGCACCACGTTGTAGCCAGCCACGTGGCAGAGCGGGAAAGGAAAGGCGAAGACCTCATCGGCACCGATCGGCCGGGCGTCGTTGGAAGACGCGCAGGCGGCCAAGACCGTGGCGGACGAGAGCAGGGCGCCTTTCGGTCGACCCGTGGTCCCGGAGGTGAACAGCAGCCACGCGCCGTCGATCTCAGCGGCCTCGGAGAGCGGCATCGTCGAGAAGCCGAGGGGCTCGCCAAACGTGAGCTGCGCACGTGAGGCTGGCAGCCGTCGAAGCTCGCTGGCCGAGCCGATGACGAGGCCTACCCGTGCTCGCTCAAGCTGCACTTCGAGCTCGGCCGGCGCGAGCCGATGGTTCAAGAAGCAGAGTCGCCTGCCCGACGCCGGGATGCCGTAGTAGCTCGCGACCCAGTCGACATGGTTGTCCCCGATGACGGCGATCGACTCCTCCTCCCGGGTGGCCTCGCCACAGAGTGTTGCTAGCTGGCGGGCACGACCGAGCAATTCGGTGAACGTCGTCTCCGTCTCGTTGTGGATGAGCGCGACCGAACTCCCCCTCTCCGCGGCTGCTGCCTCGAGCATGCCCGGCAGCGATCCAGCACCTGGGTCGGTCATGGCGCTGGCTGTTCGAGCATCGAGAGCGCCGATGTCCTTGAGGTGAGGTCCACCTCGAGGCGATGTGTGCGTCCCGTGACGATCAGCTCACTGTGCGCCAGTGGATCGGCAATCTCGAGAGGGCCGTCGACGTCCTGACGTGACGCTCCCATCGCCTCTACGACCTCCCATTCATCTGGGCCGTAGAGCGACAGGTCGTCAGAGACCATGGTGAAGCCGCCGGTGCCGAGGACCGTGTCGGCGACTGTTCGCCGCTCGGTCGAGGTGAGCTCGGTGTTTCGTGAACGCAACAGGGCGCAGTCTGGATCGTTGGCGAACCATCGTCGATGCAGGAACGAGCGACGAAGGGTCTGCTCGACCGAGTTGGCCGCGGCGACAGTGGATTCGGGCCACCCAGCGAAGTGCTCCCTGGGCTCCCAATGGGGCGCCACGTCCTCTGACACCCGCATGGCATCCACGGCACCGAGGCTTGGGCCCAGCGGCGCGCCGCAGCCCAAGAGGAAGGACTCCGGTCCGATGGCGCGTCGGATGGCTGCGAGTCCCGCCTGCATTGCCTGCACCCGAGTCATCGACCCACTGCCCTGGCGGGTGCCCGGGACGGACCCGGCGTGGAGGAAGTCGATCTTGAAGTAGCCGAAGCCAGCACCTTTGAGCCAGATGAACTGTGACTCGAGATGATCGAGGACATCGTTTCGACTGAGATCGAGAGCGAAGACGCGCCCTCCCCACAGTTGGTGGAAGAGGGCAGTGCGGGGGCGACCGTCAGGGTTTCGGACAAGCCACTCTGGGTGATCGGTCGCGATCGGCCCCCCTTCGATGGCCAGGAAAGGAGCCGTCCAGATGCCAGCGGTGAGGCCACGATCGACGATGGCTCCGGCGACGTCGGCGATCGGTCGGCCGAACGAGCTCGCCGTCGATGTCCACTCGCCGATCGATCGCTGCCACCCATCATCGATCTGGAGCACCTCGAGGTTGTGCCGCGCTGCGTGCGCAAGGTTCGACAGCACGATGTCATCGGTCACCGATGCGAAGTAGTGGTACCAGCTGCACCAGCCGAGAGGAACTGGCGCCGCGATCCTGGCGCCAGATGCCGCACCGGTCATGGCCGCCCACGACGACAGGGCTTCGCCAGGCGGGCCTTCGAGGACGATGATGCCGCCGAGCT
>Ga0118677_10003001_pt1 | contig 32911 bp, 33 predicted proteins | sample AliMusrvi5mmetaG_FD_86154 | JGI IMG/M metagenome (GOLD analysis project Ga0118677, IMG submission 86154) | reverse complement strand
GCCGGAGATTTCCGCAGGAATTTCGATCAGGTCACGGAGGCGGCGCACCGCACTCCACTTTCCCGGCCCCGGATAAATCACCACCGGAACCACCAGCGGGAGATTGCCCCCGGATTCGATTTTCCCCCGATGATCCTGCCAGATCAGGCCGATGTATTCGAGCACGCGCAGGGGCATGATTCGCACGGGGCGGCTCTGGTGCTCGAAAAGGATGTAGAAGCAAACCGGTTTTCGGGCCACCTCGATCCGGTAAAGAAGATCCTCCCGGCGTTCCGATAGCGCCTCGCTGATGCCGGAAATCTTCTCGACGCGCAGAGTGGACCATTCGACCAGGGCCAGAAATTCCTTGGGCATCCACGTTTCGAGGAACTGCCGGGCGACCAGTGGCAGGGACATCGCATGCCGGAAAATCCGGTCGTGGGAATGGTGGGTTTTCTCCTCGGACATGCGCGGAACAATGGAGTCGGCCATCGCCGCAAAACAAGCTCAATCGCCATGATGCTTGCCGTTCTGGAGAACTCCGCTTTGAGGGAATTCCGACTTCCCCTGAATCCGCCACTAAAAATGCTTTGGGGCGATTTGGGGCAGTTTGGGGGAATCTAACTGGTGTTTTTGATCTTAACTGGCGAATTGAAAACTCCGCATAAAACAACGCAAATCATTTATATGCTTAGTATTCAGAGCAGTTACGCGGAAAATTCAGACCTTATTCTTAACGGGCGTCCCGCCCGTTTGGACACTGGCTTTGCAAGCGCAGGCGGGCGTTTTTCACAGACGGGACGCCCGTGCTCCCTGTTATCTGCAAAGTGAACAGCATTGCTCTTAGCCGCCCGCAACGATTTCTGCGGCGGTCTTGAAATGGGTCTTGGCGAAATTCTCGAGACCGTCCGGACCGGATTTTGCGACGAGGCGGCCGGCGGCGGTTTTGACCGCTGCGGAGGCTCCCCGGGGGAGATCGACCCCCGAAGCCCTGCCCGCATCGGCCAGCCAATCGATGAACTTCTCGCGCGCAAGAATCGAGGCGGCGGCAACCGCCGGGTCGGACTCGGCCTTCGTGCGCTGGTCGATCCGGATTTTTTTTCCTTTCTCCATGAGGGCGCGCTCGAGCACGCGCACGTCGGAAAACTTGTCGGAGAGGGCGCGCGGGCAGTCCGGACGGGCTTCGCAGAGGTTTTCGATCACGCGCGCATGTCCCCAGGCGAGGAGGCGGTTGAGATTTCCGATTTTCCGGTAGAGCTCGTTGTATCGCGGCGGGGCGATCGTCACCACGCTGTGGGGCGCGCCGGAATCGCGGATGGCTGCGGCAAGATCGCGGATCCTTTTGTCCGATCCGATCGACTTGCTGTCCTGCACGCCGGCCGCGATGAACGCGCGGGCGATGGCGGGTTCGACATACACGCCCGCGATCACAAGCGGTCCGAAAAAGTCCCCCTTCCCGCTTTCGTCGATGCCGAAATGCGGCTCAAAAAGTTCGGGCGAGTGGACTTCCTCATAGCCGAATTTCGCTTCGCCGAGCACCTCCGGCTCAAGCACGAAGGTGATAAATTCTTCGATGCCCTTCCCCTGGATGACCGCCTTCGGGCCCTTTTCATAAACGGCAATGTTGAGCTTGTTTTTGCGGGCGGAGAAGAGCATGTGTGGCTTTGCCTCAAACGCGTAGCCCTGATCCTCCAAGACCTGCCGGAGTTTCTTCGCTTGGGCGGGCGTAAGCGGCGCGGTATGCGTGTGCAAAGATTTTTCTGACGACATACCTGATTCAGGACGTATTCTCCCGCATGTGTCGAGACGATACCACCGGAGAGTCGCCCTTCCTTTTTCTCATGGCACGCGCGAGGGAAAGGGGTGGGCGGCGTTGACATCGCAATGAGTCGAAAAACCATCGGCATCCCGGATAATGGAACGGGCCGGCTCCCGGGCAAACAAAAATGCCTCGGGGGGCTGGCGGTTTTTGTGTTGGTTGCGGGATTGCTGGCTGGCTGCGGTCCCGCCGGGCCGAATGATCGCGGGCGTCTTTCTCAGCGAGGCTATCTCTGGCAGCGGGAGTGGACTCCTGCCGTGGTTGAAGCCGTGCGCCATGCCGATCAAAAAATGGATGGCTTGGTGATTCTGGGAGCGGAAGTCCACTGGAAGGGCGGGGCTCCGGAGATCATCCGCTCCACGGTTTCATGGGATGCCTTGAAGAGCAGGGGCAAGCCGTGCGCGCTCGCCTTGCGCATTGCTCCCTTTCCCGGCCCGTTCACTGCGAATGACGCGCCGGCGCTTGCCGTCAAGGGAGCGGGCGCCTCCTTGTTGCGCGAGGCACGGATTCACGGGGTGGCGGTGCATGAGTTTCAGGTCGATTTCGATTGTGCGCAAAAGAAGCTGGCGGGCTATCGTGTTTGGCTGAATGCGTTGCGCCCTGTCGTGGGATCGGTGCCGCTGGTGATCACAACGCTCCCCGCGTGGTTGGACGAACCGGAGTTCCGGAGGTTGTTGGACGAGGCGGATGGGTATGTTCTCCAGGTTCATTCTGTCCCAACCGAACAGGAGACCGGGCATGCCGCCTTGTGCGATCCGGATTTGGCTCTGAAATGGGTTGGAAAGGCGGCGAAATTGGGTCGCCCGTTTTCGGTTGCCCTGCCGACATACTGGTGCTTGGCCGGGTATGGGCCTTCGGGAAAACTGCTGGGCGTTTCGATGGACAGCGTGCAACCGTCCTGGCCGGAAGGAACGCGCGTTCTGGAATTTTCCACCGGTGCCGATGTTGTGGCGGAGCTTGTCCGGACATGGCAAAGCAAGCGTCCCAAGCAAATGAAGGAACTGCTGTGGTATCGGGTGCCGGTGAGCACGGATGCCAGGAACTGGCGCTGGCCGACGCTTTCCGCTGTGATGGAAGGGCGCGAACCCGCGCACCGCATCGAGCCGGTCGCCGAGGGAGGAAACCCCGTGGATTTGGCCCTGACAAACTCCGGCGAGGCGGAAGAAACGCTGGATCGGCCCGTGATGGTGATTTGGACCGAGGGGGAGTTGGTGGCCTCCGACGCCCAACCCGGCTGGACGGTTCAAGTGGAAAAGGGGAGGGCGATGTTCCTTCCGGAGCCGGGACGACGGTTGCGATTGTCCCCGGGTGGCCGGCGTGGTATTGGCTGGCTTCGTTATGACACGAACACCAAGGTGCGCTGCCAAATGGCGGAGCTTAAAAAGAAGGCTCCTTGGTTTTTTTCTCGCGGCATTGGCAACCGGAGGGATCTGCTCCGGATCGGGGTATTATGGCCCCTCGGAATATTTTTCCTCGAGTGAACAAAACCTGCTGGCTTCCCCGGAGTTTTATTGGGCTCTTGAGGTCACCCGGATAGCCCAGGCGTTTCGTCCCCCGGAAAAACTCCGCGCGCGCGTCGAAAAAAAAGAACCTTCCGCGGAGGGTGAAGCGGTCGAAGATCCTTGCGCCAAAGCGACAGAAGAAGCGGATCGCAGTGACTTTGCGGCGGCCCTGAAAGAGGGGAGGATCAAACCCGGTGACCCGGAGAAAGCTGGAAAACAGCATGAGGAAGCCCGCGATCGGATCGCCTCGACCGATGACAAACAAACCAAATCGTTGCCTGAAGAATTCGATTCCGAGTTTGCGGAATACCATCGCGGAGCATTCGCCTATCGGCGCGGGCCGGATCACTGGGAGGAAGCCCGCAGAGCCTGGGAGGGACTGTTGGACCGGCCCGCTGCCGGCCGCCAATACCGGACGGTGTGGGCGGCTTTCATGCTCGGAAAAATCGCGATGAAAACCGGAGATTACCCGGCGGCGATCGCGTGGTTTCAAAAAACGCGCTCGCTGGCGAAGGAAGGCTTTGCGGATTCGCTGGGCATGGCTGCGGACAGTTATGGCTGGGAGGGCCGTTGCGAATGGAAGCAGGGTCATCCCGAGAAAGCCGCGCCGCTTTTTCTCACCCAACTTGCCCTGGGTGACCAGAGCGCGGTGATTTCGCTCAAGGCGCTGATCCCCGATCGCCTGCCGATCGAGGGGCTGCTCAACTACGGCCCGGAGGCTGAGGCCAGACAGTATTGGAGCGAATCGGAGAAGGCCGCCGCACAGAAAAAAACCGACGAAGCGTTGCTGGCGTCAGCGAAAGACGCGCTCCTGCGCCGCCTTGTTACCGTCCATATCCTGGCAACCGAATCGAGCCGGTCCTGGATTTATGAAGGGGGGCCGCAAGTTTCCAAGCGGTGCGCCCATTGGCTTGCCGCGATCAAAGAAGCGAAGCTCGGCAAGGTGGAAGATGCCGAGTATCTCGGGTGGGTCGCCTATACTGCGGCAAACTATCAAGAGGCCGCGCAGTGGCTTGCTTTGGCTCGGGGGAACACGCCCGCCGCTTGCTGGCTGCGGGCCAAACTGCAACGGCGCGAGGGAAAGCTTGAGGAGGCCGCGAAGAGCATGGAACAGGCCTGGCGGGCCATTAACGATCTGAAGACCTACGTCGGCGCGAAAGCGGACGGCCCCGAAGCCGCCCTTCTCGCCGAGGACGAAATGGAAGACGGGGGCGGCTTTTCGTTTTCGGAATGTGCCGCCGGAGAGTTTGGGCTTCTGCGTCTGGCGCGGGGGGAATTCGTCCAGGCGTTCGACACATTTTTCAAGGGAGGTCTCAATGCCGACGCGGCTTTCTTGGCGGAACGGGTTTTGACCGCGGACGAATTGAAGGCGACTGTCGATGCGTTGCGCGACAAGCCCGGAACCGCCAATCTCGCTGAAAAAGACGCCGCCTTGCGCTGGCTTTTGGGACGCCGTCTCGTCCGCGAAGGCCGCTGCGAGGAGGCCGCCCGCTATCTCAAACCTCCATACGACCAGCTTCTGGCGCACTATTTGGCGGCGATCAAGGAGGGTGCCGATGAGAAACTCGACAAAAAACAGCGGGCCCGCGCCTGGTTTGCCGCCGCCTGGCTGGCGCGTTACGATGGGATGGAACTGATGGGAACCGAGGTGGCTCCCGACGGCTTTGTGAGCGGCGGTTTGTTTCCAAGCGCTGAAATTGCCGCGCAACGGCAATCCGGAAAATATAACCCGACAGCACCCGTGGAAGAGGGAACGCCAAAGCCGCCTCCCCAGCCGATGGTGCTCAAACCCACGAAGGAAGAATTGCGGCGTCTCGCCAAAAACAAGCCCGCGCCCGACGTCCGCTATCACTACCGCCTCATCGCCGGAGCGCTCGCGATCAAGGCGGCCCGACTGCTTGACGACAACACCGAAGAACTCGCGGACGTCCTGAACGCCGCCGGCAATTGGGTCAAGGCCGGCGACGACAAACTCGGCGACCGGTATTACCGGATGTTGGAAACGCGCTGCGCCAAAACGGAAATTGGCAGGGCGGCGATCGCAAAGCATTGGTTCGTGGACAGGCCCGGTTCGTGGAGTGAGGAACAAAAGGATGCCCGGGCCGCACTACACAAAACACTGGGAATTCCCGAGCCGGAGCCTTGAAAACAGGGGCCTTTCACCCGGCCAAAACCGCCCATGGAAATTCCTTCTCCCTCCCGCGCCGCGAACAGCCAATTAGCGGCCGCCTTCCGCCGCGCACTGGATCGGTGGTTTCGGAAAAACGGCCGCGACCTGCCGTGGCGTCGCGCGGGCGATCCCTATGCGGTGATGGTTTCCGAGTTCATGCTCCAGCAGACAACCGTGGCGGCGGTGATCCCGTATTTCGCGCGGTGGATGGCGCGGTTTCCCGACGCCCGTGCGCTTGCCGCGGCCGATGAAGAATCTGTTCTGAAAATGTGGGAGGGCCTCGGCTACTACTCCCGCGCCCGCAACCTGCACCGCGCCGGACGCGCCATCATCGAAGCGGGCGGCAGGATTCCGCGCGCAATCTCCGATCTGCGGCGGCTGCCGGGTGTCGGGCCCTACACGGCGTCGGCCATCGCGGCCTTTGCGTATAATCAATGCGTGCCTGTCCTCGATGCGAATATCATCCGGGTTGTCGCCCGTCTGTTCAATTATCGCAAACCGGTGAATGCCGCCGCCGGAAAACTTTTTCTCGAGCGGGCCGCCCGTTCGCTGCTCCCCCGGCGGGGAGGCCGCGCACACGTCTCGGCTCTCATGGATCTCGGCGCCACAATTTGCCGATCCGGCAAACCGGACTGCCCGTCGTGTCCGGTCAGGCGGTTTTGTTCGGCCACACGCCCGGAAGCCATTCCCTGCAAGCCCGCGCGGCCGCAGGTGATTGCCGAAACCGACTGCCGGGCTTTCGCAACAAGGCGGGGAGCCATCTGCCTGGTGCGTTCGGAAGGCCCCCGCTGGAAAGGGCTCTGGACGCTTCCCCCCGGTGCGCCGTCGGAGTCGCCGCTCGTTGTCCTCGTCCACACCATCACCCGACACCGCGTGCGGCTGGAGGTCGCCCGTTCCCGTCCGCAAGCAGGCTGGACCGCATTTCCCAAAGACTTCCTTCCTCCAATGCCCTCGCCGCACCGCCGGGCTCTCGAACGAATATTTTGAAACAAAAGAACGCACTGATGCCTCATGTCCCGCCGGAGACCGGCAAACTGCCTGACCTCGGAACTTTGGCGACACACCGGGATCTTCTGTTCTGCCGCGCGTTCAAATTTACGCAAATTTGCTTGTCGTTGTGCTCAGCAAGCCTGTAGGACTAACGGTTCTTGTAGCGGTAACGAGCCGTGCTTGCATGACAAACAGGTTGCAAAAAGGGATTCGAAGCGGAAAAACTCCACGGAAAATATTGCTGCAAGGATTTTGACGGAAGTTACTTCGCGCGGTTAGCTCAGTGGTAGAGCACTGCCTTGACACGGCAGGGGTCGCAGGTTCGAACCCTGCACCGCGCACCATGTTGATTCTCAATATGAAAAAACCCTCCCTCCTTCTGCTTTTCATCGCGTTCCTCGTTATGGTCGCGGCCCTTTTTTACGCATGGGCAAACTGGTCCGGGGCCCGTGAGTTTCGGGCTGCACTGGCTCAGCTCGAAAAGAAAAAGGAGTCGGTTCGCATGGAGGACTTTATTCCTCCGCACGTTCCGGATGACCAGAACGTCGCGGCCGCGCCGATCTTCCGGGAATACATTGCATCGAAAGATAATTCCCGCCTGGGAAAACTTCTGGCGTCTTGGAACGATAGCCATCATTGGCGCCACTATGGCCGTTTGGCGGACGGAGACCATGCTGGCGATGGCGGAGGCGGTGGTTCCCCCTCGATTCCTCATCTGCGAAATGGTTCGGAATGTTATTTTGGGGATGGCATCCAACATTATCGGCGACGGTCTCCGCCGTGGGGCATGGAGCGATTCAAACTTGTCGGACTTTTCGAAAAGCTTCCCTCGTGAAAACTTGGCGTCGCACATGGCTGACGGCCTGAGAATGGAGCGTGCGTGGGGGCAACAGAGGATGGCTGACTTAAAGCTCACTCTGGCCGCACTCGAGATAATCAACACTTTGCATCCGCAAGACGAATGGACGAAGCGATTCCAAAAGCTCATCTGCCAACTCAGGCCTGCGGGCTGGGCTTGCCGGGACGGAGCCCATCATATTGTTGTCATCCAGCAGTTGATTGAAGCCCTCGGTGCCGACAAGGGGATTTCTCCGAATGAAGTGGGCCGCATTGAGAACTCCGTCTCGAATCCTTCAAAATGGGATCGGTTCACAACTCCTCTCAGTGCCATCGCTCTTCCTGGATTGGGTGGAATTTCTAAAAAAGCCGCCTGGACACAAGCCCTGCTCGAAAGCACCCGAACCGCCTGCGCGGTCGAGCGCTACCGTCTGGCGAACAAACGGCTGCCGGCAAGCCTGGGCGATCTGGTGCCGGCGTTTCTCCCTGCCGTTCCCAACGATCCGATCACCGGCCGTGCGCTTCTTTACAAGGCAAAGGAAGACGGAGCTTTTGTCGTGTATGGGGTTGGGTGGAACCAGATCGACGACGGGGGCTCCGTCCAGCCCACGCCCCCCAAGAAACCAAATGAAGAAGCGGATTGGGGCGTGGCCATCTCGAAGCCCAAGGATGCAAGGCAGGAGGCAGGTTTTGCTCGCTGACATGGGGGAGGGGGCCACTGTCTATGAGATCACCCTGCCCGAAAAGAGGGCTCTTCAACGGACGATCCCGCGCGTGCTTGATTCGATGAAGGAAAGAAGGTGGGTGAGGACATCGGAAACCGGCAGATCGGAGGCGATCTGCCCGCAGGCCTGTTTGACGTTGAGGTTCGACCGGTAGAGCAGGCGGTAGGCCTCGCGCAGGACGCGCGTCTCCTCGGCGGAAAATCCCCGCCGCTCAAGCCCGACCTGGTTGATGCCCCGGATTTCCGCCGGGTTGCCGTCGGCGATCATGTAGGGCGGCACGTCCTGGACGATTTTTGTGCAGCCTCCGACGATGGCATGTCGGCCGATCCGGCAGAACTGGTGGACTCCCGAGAGCCCGCCAATGACCGCGTGATCCTCGATCACCGCATGGCCGCCGAGCGTGCCGTTGTTTGAAAAAATGACATCGTTTCCGACCGTGCAGTCGTGCGCGATGTGCGAGTAGGCGAGAAAATTGCCGTTGTTTCCGACCGTGGTTTTTGCGCCGGGCGAGGTGCCGCGGTTGACCGTGCAGAATTCACGGAAGGAATTGTCGTTCCCGATTTCGAGATGGGTCGGCTCGCCGCCGTATTTCAAATCCTGCGAGCGCTGGCCGATCGAGCAATACGGATAAAAAACATTGCCCGTGCCGATGCGTGTGGGGCCGGCGATTGTGACTTGTCCGAGCAGACGGCAACCGGCGCCGATTTCCACATCTGCCCCCACGTGGCAGAACGGTCCGATTTCGGTGCCCGCGCCGATGGTGGCCGACGCATCGATGACCGCGCTTGGGTGGATGCCTGTCATTTGTCCACCAGCCCGAAAAGCAATTCCCCTTCCGAGACGACCTCGCCGTTGACAAGACAGCGGCACTGGGCCTTGCCGAGACGCTTTTTCAAACTGATGAGCTCGCTCTCGATAAAGAGGGTGTCGCCCGGCAGAACCGGCTTGCGGAATTTGACCGCGTCCGCGCTCATGAAGTATCCGATCTTCCCGGAGTTTTCCGTCTTGCGCATCATGACAATGCTCGCAACCTGCGCCATGGCTTCCAGTTGGAGAACGCCGGGCATGACCGGATGGCCGGGGAAGTGGCCTTGAAAATACGGCTCGTTGATCGACACCGCCTTGACGCCGACGGCCTTGGTATCGCCGACAAACTCGATGACCCGGTCCACCATAAGGAACGGGAACCGGTGGGGAAGGGTTGCCATGACCTCGTTGATGTCGAGCGCGCCCGACGTGGCGGCCACCGGACGAACCGCGGCGGACGTGATCTGCGCGTGCTGGAGCGCGAGGCGCTTCGCCGCCTCGGTGTTGATTCCGTGCCCGGGTTTGACCGCAACGACGTGTCCGTGCAGGCGGCGTCCGGCCAGGGCAAGATCCCCGACGATGTCGAGAATTTTGTGCCGGACAAACTCGTCGGGGAAGCGGAGCGGTTCCTTGCTCAGGACGCTCTCGCCCCGTGCGACGATGGCATTCTCCAGGCTGCCGCCCTTGATGAGCCCCTTGTCCATGAGCGGCTTCACGTCCTCATAGAAGACAAACGTCCGGGCGGGCGCGATTTCCTTCTCGTAAAATTCCGGCGTGATCTCGGCCGAAAGAAATTGGGTGAAGCGGCCCTGGGGTCCGACCTGCGTGCAGGAAACGCGGAATTTCGGATCCGGGAGAATGACGAGAACCGACCCTCCGAGCTCGATTGTGAGCGGTTCGCGGATTTCAAGGAACGCGCGGGGGGCCTCCTGTTCGACGATGCCCGCGTTCCTGATCATCTCCGCGTAGGCGGCCGCGCTGCCGTCGCCGATCGGCGGTTCGTTCGCGTCCATCTGGATGAGCGCGTTGTCCACGCCCATCCCGGTGAGGGCGGAGAGCACATGTTCGACCGTGTGGATTTTGACCATGCCCTGAACGAGCGTTGTCGCGCGCTCGACGGTTTTGACATGTGCGGCCGAGGCATCGACGATCGGTTCGTCCGGCAGATCCACGCGCTGGAACTTGAATCCGTGGCCGGGAGGGGCCGGAAGAATGGTGAGAGTGACATTTTCCCCCGTATGGAGGGCGCTGCCGGTGAGGCGGCCTGAGGATGCGAGTGTGCGTTGTTTTTCCACGTTGTTTTCTTGAAAGGAACGGCTAGGCGAGCCCGGTGCGGAGCAGGATGTCGAGATACTTCTGGTTGCTGAGACGCAGGCGCTTGACGAGCGCGCGTCCGATGGCTCCGAGGATTTGGATGGCAGCGGTAGGCTGGAGTCCGGCGAGCACGCCGATCGTCATGCGCGTGATGCGCAACAGCGTGCAGGCCTCAACGGCGGTGACATTTGCCGATCGGGGGCCGTCGTCAACCAGCGAGACCTCGCCGAAGAAGTCTCCGGCCGCAAGCCGTGAGAGTTCAATTTCCCGGTCGCCGTTTTCGGCGGTGACGCGGGCCGAGCCTTCGAGCAGAACGAAAAGGCAATGGCCGTCCTCGCCTTGTGTCACAATCCTTTTCCCGGCAGGGATCGATTGGATGTCGGTGAGTTGAAGCAGGGCGAGAAGTTCGTCGGCGGCCAGTCCGGCAAAAAGGCAAAACTGTTCGAGCCGGGGATCATCCGGCTTGAGTGTGATCGTTGTGGTTGGAGGCAGGGTTTCCATCGGGCAGGTGTCCGCGTGTCGGGACCGGGGCGGCCACGGCATCGCCGGGGACGACAATAACCAGCAGGACAATTTTTTGGGAAGCAATCTTTGCGAACGTTTTGCGGGCGCGGGCGGTGTTGGCGAAGAATACGTTCGCCTGACCTTCCGGAGAGGGAACATAGTGCTTGCGAACTTCCGTCACAATATGCCCCGCAATCAAGCCGACTTCGAAATTCTGGGTGAGACCCCGGATCTTCTGGTGGTCAACAAGCCGGCGGGGGTTCTTGTGCATCCGAGCAAGCCCGACGGGGAGCGCACACTTTGGGACGAACTCAAGGAATTCCTCGGATACGAAATCGCAAACGGCGGGCAGGTCTCGCTCATCAACCGTCTGGATCGCGAGACGAGCGGGATCGTTCTCGTGGCGAAAAACTCCGCCGCCGCACGCACGGCCTCGATTGCCATGCAGCAGGGAAAAATCCGCAAGGCCTATATTGCCATTGTCCGGGGCTGGCCGGAAGCCGACCGGTTCGCCGGGGAGGCGCCGATTATCCGTCAGGGCGAGGTGGCAGGGTCGCGGATCTGGCTCAAACGAACGGTTCACCCGCTGGGAGCGCCTGCCCGAACCGAGTTTGAAGTGGTGTCCCGTTTTGAGCGTGCCGAAGGAAAGTTTGCCCTTCTGTGTGCCCGGCCGATTACCGGGCGAACCCACCAGATCCGCGTGCATCTCTCCCATGCCGGATTCCCGGTCGTCGGGGATAAAATTTACGGTCCGTCCGAGGATTGCTATTTGCAGTTCGTGGAATCCGGGTGGAGCGATGCGCTCATGAGGCAGCTCCTGCTGCAACGGCATGCCCTGCACTCCTGCGAGCTTGCGATCCAGTGGAACGGCGAGCCGCTCGTGTGGACCTGCGGGCTGCCCGCCGACATGGCCGGATTCCATTTCATGGCTCGATCCGTTGTCCGCGTTCGGCCTGTTCCTCGATGCGGTGTTCGAGTGCCTTGACCGAGGTTTCCATTTCGCCGATGTCGGCAGGATCCGGAGAACTGGAGCGGTAGAACAGATAAACGACACCGCCGACAAGGCTCCAGAAGACGACGAGGAGGAACCCGGAAATCGAAATCGACATGGCGATTGCCTCCGGGGTTTTATAAAGTGCCCCCAGGAGCGTCACGAAAAGCTGTTCGCGCACACCGGCTCCGCCAACGCTGATGGGCAGGGCCGTGACGGCGCAAACAACCGGCATGACGCAGAAAATGCCCATCAGGCCGAGGCCGGCGCTGAACGCCTTCGCGGCAAAGTAGAACGTGCAGAAAAGCAGGAGGTGGGCGGGAACCGAAAGAAGAAACGCCTTGCCGACCGCGCTCCCGGCCTTGGCGTATTGCGAGAAAGCCGCCGCCGCCTCGGCGATTTTTGCGTGCAGGGGCAGCCAGTGTGGAAGTTTGGACGTGAGGCGGCAACGATCCACCAACCATGCCGCAACGATGAACCCCAGGGATCCCCCGAGAATGATGGCCACCGTGAGGATCCCCATGGGTGCGGATCGCATGAGATCGTGCCAGCGGGCCAGGATGACAATGGCGGAGACGACCGCAAGGGCGAGCACCCCGACCACACGATCAATGAAGACGCTGAGAAGCGCCCCCGCCTTTTTGTCCGGCGCCTCGCGCATGATGAAGAAAATTTTAATGACATCGCCGCCGGTCGAGCCGAGGAGGAAAAGGTTGAAGAACATTCCCGCGAGAACAATCCGCAGGGCGCGCCAATAGGGAATCGTGATGTCCTGTACCCGCAGCAGGATGATCCAGCGCCAAGTCTGGAGCAACAGGGCGACTCCGAGCGCGACGATCCCCGGCAAAAACCACCAGAGCCCGCCTTCGGATTTCGCCTTCCCGATGGCTTCGAGCATCTTTCGGTTTTGCTCCGGATCCCGGAAAATCCACCAGAGCAGGCCGCCGGTGATCAGAATCTGGATGGCAGGCAGAAGATATTTTTTCATTCAAAAAATCGTTGTGTCCAACGTTCTCTCCCCGGCGAATGCTGTCCAGAACCAAATCTCTTGCGGCGCCATCATTGTCTTTTCAGGAGGGAACGGGCATCCCAAATTTCCGGGCCCGCGCGCGATTTTTCCAGCGATTCCGAAGGAGGGGCCCCGCGAAGTTTTTTTGCGTTTCCCCCCGCGCCTTGACGCCCGGAGACTGATTCCACATCATCCCGGCAATGACACCCTCTCTCGCTTCTCTTGTGGACGCCCGGGCCGGGCTTGCCGGATTTTCCGCCTATATCGATTCCCTGTCCCGCGAAGACTCCGACCTGGCGCGGATCCTGATTGCGGACGGCCAGCACCACCTTTATGCAAATTGGGAGGCGCCCGGCCTTCACGACGAAAAAAAGCGAAACTTTCTCTCGAAGCTGCTGACGGCGCACCGGAGCTATCCCGGCGGAATTGCCGCGTATCTAAAAAATGCCCGTCTCTTGCTGTCTGATGCCGCCACCGACCGCAATCCGTTTGAAGGGTATGTTCCGGAACAACCGAAACTGGTTGACCTCACGGCATTCGGCCCCGGCTACTTGGAAGCCGAGTCGCTCGGATTCAAGGCGTTCGCCGATACCGCGGTCGTGCTTGTGGCGGGAGGACTTGGCGAACGCCTGGGCTATCACGGCATCAAGATCGACATCCCGGTCGAGGTCACCGAATCGACAAGCTACCTGGCTCACTGTGCCGGGGTGATCGCCGCAGCCTCCCGGAGGCTCGGCCGCCAAATCCCGCTTGTGATCATGACGAGCCTTGATACCAATGCCGGCACGCTGGCAACCCTGGCCGCCAACAGGAACTTCGGTCTCGCGGAAGGTCAGATCACCGTTCTTCTTCAGGAACTCGTGCCGGCCGTCGCCGACCTGGAGGGGCACCTCGCACTGGAAAGAATTTACGAACTCGTGATGAAGCCGCACGGCCACGGCGATATTCACATGCTCCTGCACACGACCGGCACGGCAAAGCGGCTCGCGGCGGCGGGCGTGCGGTATCTGCTTTTTATTCAGGACACGAACGGGCAGGCCTTCAACGCGGCGATCGCCGCCATCGGTGTCTCCGAGCGCGAGGGTTACGATTTCAACTCGATCGCGGTGAACCGAATTCCCGGCGAGGCCGTCGGCACCCTGGCCACGCTGGTGAAGCCCGGAGCGCCGAGCCTCACGCTCAATGTCGAATACAATCAGCTCGACCCGCTCCTGCGCGCCACCGTAAGCCCCGAGGGGGACATCCCCGATGAGCGGGGGTTTTCCCGTTTCCCCGGCAATATCAATCTCCTCGTCATCCGTCTGGCTCCGTATCTGAAAGTGCTCGAATCTTCCCAGGGCATCATCGCCGAATTTGTGAATCCCAAGTTCTCCGACGCCTCGCGCACCCGCTTCAAAAAACCGACACGCCTCGAGACCATGATGCAGGATCTTCCGAAGCTGTTCACATCGGGAGAAAAGGTTGGGGTGACTGTCTTCGACCGGGCGTGGGCCTTCAGCGCCTGCAAGAACAACCTCGCCGATGCCGCCGACAAGGTGAATAAAAACAGCCCGCCCGAAAGTGCGTCCAGTGCCGAGAACGACTTCCATCTTGCCGGTCGCATGAAGCTCCGCATGGCCGGAATGCGTGTCGTTGACGCTCCGCAAACAACCATCCGCGGTGTGCCATTGACCTCCGGGCCGCGCGTGCTCCTGCGTCCGTCGTTTGCCCTCACCATTTCGGATGTTGTTGAAAGAATCCATGGCGGGTCGCTCTCGGGAAATGCGACGCTCCTCCTGAGCGGGGACGTGCATCTCGAAAATGTCGTGATCCCGGACGGGGCAACGCTCGTTGTTTCCGCCGTGCCCGGCGCCCGCGTCACCGTCAAAGATCTAACCGTGCCCGTCGGTGCCGGATTCGACCTCGTCGAACTGTCCGATGCCGAAATGGCCTCGACCGCCGTGCCCGAATTCCTCCGCATCCGCGGCTACCGGATCGTGGATCGCGGCGTCAGGAAATACGAGTTCAACCAACCGGGCGAGTGGGTGATCGGGGCCGACGGCCGGATTTTCTGAGCGGCAGGCCTTTCAACCGCCATGCCTGTTAAGCGGAAGTTTCAAGCCCGGAACAAGCGGGAAGCCGCATAAACACCGGGTTTTGCTGCGAGAGCCTGGCGTCTGTTTATTTCCAAGAGAGGGATAAGCCCCTGCAATCAGGCTTGCGGAGCCCCCCGCTTATCGGGCACAACTGGTTCCGCGGCGCGGCCTGCGGGCGGTGCCTTTTCCCATCTCTATGAAACACAAAAAACTTGCCCTCCTCTTTTCCGGCCAAGGTGCCCAATCCGTCGGAATGGGCAAAGACCTCTGCGCCGAATTCCCCGCCGCTGCCGAACTTTTCCGGCAGGCCGACGAAATCCTCGGCTACTCGCTCTCGAATATCGCGTTTGAAGGGCCTTCGGAAGAACTGACAAAAACCTCGATCTGCCAGCCCGCGCTCTACGTGCATGGCCTCGCCTGTCTGGCGGCGGTCAAAGCCCAACTTCCGTCATTGGATTTCCACGCGGCGGCCGGGCTTTCGCTCGGCGAGTTCACCGCGCATGCGGCGGCCGGCACGTTTGATTTCGCAACCGGACTCCGCCTCGTGGACAAGCGGGCGCGGGCGATGCAATTGGCCTGCGATTCCACCGAGGGAGCGATGGCGGCCATCATCGGCGGCGACGAAGACCGCGTGCGCGACCTCGCCGCCGCGGCGGATGTCGATGTCGCCAACCTCAACTCGCCCGGCCAGATCGTCCTCTCCGGCGAGTCGTCGAAAATTGCCCTCGCCGTTTCGCTCGCGAAAGAATACGGCGCCCGCAAGGCGGTCGAGCTCACGGTCGCCGGGGCCTTTCACTCCCGCCTGATGGAATCCGCCTACGAGACGCTCAAGCAGGCGCTCGCGGAAACGGCGATGCTTGCGCCCCGCGTCCCGGTCGTTTGCAATGTCGATGCCGTCCCGGTCGGCGATGCCGAAAACATCCGCCGCACGCTGGCCGACCAGGTCACGGGCAGCGTCTGCTGGGCCCAAAGCATCGAGCAAATGATCGACCATCTCCACATCACCCACTTCCTCGAACTGGGGCCGGGAGGCGTGATCGCAGGCCTGGTCGGCCGCATCCGCAAGGGAACGCCGGTCGTCTCGATCTCGAATGTGGCAAGCCTCGAGGAAGGGATCGCCCTCCTCGCGGAAAGCTGAGGGCGGCCAAGGCATTCAAAAAATTCATGCATATTCCGGACGGTTACCTGAGCCCAACGACCTGCGCGGCTTTTTACGCCGGATCGGCTCCCTTCTGGTATGTCGCGCTCGAGCGGGTGCGGCGCACCTTCAGTTCGCGTGTCGTGCCGCTGCTCTCGCTGGTGGCGGCCTTTTCATTCGTCATCATGATGTTCAATATCCCGCTGCCGGGCGGGACGACCGGACACGCAACCGGTGTCGCCATCGCGGCAATCGTTCTTGGTCCGTGGGCCTCGATCCTGGCGATCTCGGTGGCGCTCCTGATCCAGGCGATCTTTTTCGGGGACGGCGGCATCACCGCTTTCGGAGCAAATTCCTTCAACATGGCGGTCGTCGGTTCCTTGGCGGCCTCGGCCGTTTATCGCATCCTCTCCGGCCGGGCACCGCTTGAATCGCCGAGGCGGATTGTGGCGGCAGCCGCCGCCGGCTATGTGGCGATCAACCTGGCGGCCATGTGTGCCGCGATCGAGTTCGGCATCCAGCCCGCGTTTTTTCATGACGCCGCCGGAGCTCCACTTTATGCGCCCTATCCTCTCGCGATTGCCGTTCCCGCAATGATGATCGGGCACCTCACGTTCGCCGGCCTCGCCGAGCTTGTGCTCACCGGAAGCCTCGTCGCCTACCTGCAACGCCATGACATCGCGCTTTTGCGGGCATCGGCTCCCGGCGCACGGGCATTTGGAGAGACCGACAGCCAGGCGTTTCCTGCTTGGAATGCTCTGCGTCCGCTTTGGATCGGTCTGGCGGTTCTGCTTCTTGCCACGCCGGTTGGACTGCTTGCCGCAGGAACTGCCTGGGGCGAATGGGGCGCGGAGGATTTTCAAAAACCGGAGATGCGGCGCGAAATGGCCGCCGCATCGCGGCAGGCCGTTCCTCCGGAAACCCCTCCCGCAGGCCTCTCAAGGCTGGCTGCCATCTGGACGGCCCCGTTGCCGGACTACGCGCCTCCCTTTTTGAAAAGCGCGCGGCTCGGCTATCTTCTCTCCGCGATGTTCGGAACCGGTCTCGTCATCACGACCTGCCTGGGCTTTGGCCGGGCTCTGGGCCGTCCGTCCGCCGTCGGCAAATAACCCCCGATGGTGTTTGCCCGCCACCGCCGCGAAAGAAGCTTCCTCGAGCGCACTGCCGCCGGTCTGGCAGCCGCGCTCGACCGTGCCGGATCTGCCGGCGAAATGGCACACCGGCAGGGCCTCCTCCAGCAACTCGATCCCCGTGTGAAGGTGTTCGGGTTCGTTTTGCTCATCACCTGCGCCGCCTGCGCGCGCAATATTTCGGCAACGATTGCGCTTTTCGGTGCCGCCCTTTTCTTGGCGGCCCTCTCGCGGGTTTCGTTTCGTTTTCTGGCCATCCGGCTCTGGCCGGGCGTTCTCTTTTTTGCCGGGATGCTTGCGTTGCCCGCCGTCTTTTTGACGCCCGGCAGCGTCATCGCCCGCCTTCCTCTGCTCGACTGGCCGGTTACCGAGCAAGGTCTGCGCGCCGCCATTCGCTTGGTCGCCCGCGGCGAAACAACCGCCACGCTCGCACTGCTTCTCGTTGTGACAACCCCCTGGGCTCACGTTCTGAAAGCCCTTCGCCTCTTCCGGGTGCCGGTCGTCTTTGTTGTGATCCTCGGCATGACGTATCGCTATATCTTCCTCCTCCTCCGCGTCGCGCTTGATTTTTTCGAAGGCCGCCGAAGCCGCATGGTTGCGCCTTTGAGCGGTCAACAAAGCCGCCGGATGGCCGGCTCCGTGGCGGGCGTCCTCCTTGGGAAAAGCCTTCTCCTCAGCAACGAGGTTTTTCTCGCCATGCGGTCGCGCGGATTCCGTGGCGAGGTTTATCCCTTGGACGATTTCCGGACGAAACCGCGCGACTGGTGGGCGCTGGCCGCATTCCTCTCCATCGCCGCTCTCGCCTTCCGGCTCGGGTTGGCATAAGATCCCTGCCGTGCTTTTCGATCTCCAGGCGATCACGTTTCAATACCCGGAAACCACCGCGCTGGACGGCGTCTCGCTTTCCATCGCGGCGGGCGAAAGGGTCGTGATCCTCGGCGCCAACGGCTCGGGGAAATCCACGCTTCTCCGCCTGCTCGACGGACTCGACCACCCGACCGCCGGATCGGTTTTCTTTGACGGAAGCGAGCTTTCCGAGGCGTCTCTGGCGGATGATCGGTTCGCTTTTGATTTTCGCCGGCGGGTCGGCATGGTTTTTCAAAATTCCGACGTCCAGCTTTTCAACCCGACGGTATTTGACGAGATCGCTTTCGGGCCGCTCCAAATGCGCTGGCCAAAGGATCGCATCGCCGACCGCGTCGAGACCGCCATGGCGGAAATGGAAATCGCCCACTTGAAAGACCGCTCGCCCCACCGGCTCTCCGGCGGTGAAAAAAAACGCGTCGCGCTGGCCTCGGTTTTGATCCTCAATCCGGACGTCCTGCTGCTCGACGAGCCGACAACCGCCCTGGATCCCCGCAGCCAAAGCCACATGATCGATTTTCTCTCCGCGGGCGGCGGAACCCAAACGACCGTGACCGCCACAAACGATTTGTCCATCGTCGAGGAAATTGCCGACCGGTGTTACGTTCTGGACGGCGGGCGGGTGGCGGCGCGGGGCACTCCGCGCGAAATCCTTGCCGACGAGCCCTTGCTTCGGCGTGCCCGCCTGCTGCACGTGCACCGGCACCGGCACGAGTCCGGTGTGCTCCATTCCCACCCGCACCGGCCGGGCCATCACGACCACATCGCCCCCGCGCTTTCATCTTCCCCCCAGCCGCCCGTCAAAGAAAAAGGCCCGTCATCATGAATTGCCGATTCGATCTCCATGTGCATTCGTTCTTCTCGAAGGATGCATCAAGTCCGCCGGAAGACCTCATTGCTGCCGCACGAGCAAAAGGACTGCAAGGTATCGCCATCACCGATCACGACTCCTGCGAGGTTCACGACTCCCTGCGCAACATGCCGCTTCCCGATGGATTTCTCGTGGTGCCGGGAGTCGAGGTGAGCACCGCCGACGGCCACCTGCTCTCGCTCGGAACGACACTCCCCTGGATGCGCGGAGCACCTGCCAAGGATGTCGTGCGGGCGGTTTGTGCCGCCGGTGGCCTGCCTGTGCCCGCGCATCCTTTCGACAAGTGGCGCGCCGGCATTCGGGCGTCTGTCCTCGACACGCTGGATGTCGAAGTTATCGAGGTCTTCAACGCCGCCGTGACCTCCCGATCCTACAACGAACTGGCTCTCGCCTACGCGGTGCGCCGCAACCTCCGCATGCTGGCGGGAAGCGATGCCCATCACGCCTCCGCCGTCGGCGTGAGCACAACCGTCCTCGAAATGGACGAACTCTCGGTTCCCGCCCTGCTGGCCGCGCTGCGCCGGGGCGGACGCCCCGAGGGTAACTATCTCACCTTCCGGGAGGGCATGAAAAAACACTTCGGCAACTGGTTCCGGAAATTCAACCGCCGTCCGCCCGCACAGGCCCGGTAGAAAACGTGTCCGGCTCATGAAATCCGCACAAAATCGCGGAGGAACTGGAACCAAAGAAACACCATCCCGCGCGCCGAATAGCGGATCATATCCCCTCCGTCCCGCTTGAGGATGCCGCACGCCAAGTTGTGCTCCACCTGCTCGCGCATCTCGTTTTGAACGTCGGCGCGAATCCCCTCGGCCGCTTGCAGGCACAGGTCTTCGGCACGGACGGCTGACCGTTTCAAATGCGTGGCATGCGATTCGGTCATCCCGGCGATCGATAGCTCCCCTCCCGCACGATTGAGGGAAATTTTTGGCGGCAGGTGGAGTCCGTAGGAAAACGGATAGTTCCATGTCATAAAGACCCTGCCATCCGCGGCCCGCGAGGTCAGCGCGACATAGTAAAAAACCAGCGCATCCTGCTCGATCAGGCAGATCGCGGCCAGAGTCCGGGTCTTTTCACGGTAATAAAACCGATAAAATTGCCGGATTTGTTCGTGCTTCCAACCGGCATCGTCGCAGAATTCGAAACCGGCCGATTCCAGTTCCCCGGACAATTCGGCAAAGTTTGGAAAGGTCGAACGGCCGGGCGGGGGGCAGGATTCCAGCCTGCGGTCGATCGGCAGGCGCAGCCTCCGCACGCGCGTGAGAATCTCCAACCAGGGAAGAAGAAACCAGGTCGATGCAAAGATCGCCCCCAGCACCGGACTCCCTCCGAGCAGCCATCCCGCCAAAAATGAGGTCGCCACCATCCCGAAGGTTCCCGCCAGAAAAAGCAGCGGATGTCGGAACGTCCGGAACGATGCCGACAGCGCACCCGATCCCAGAACCAGCAACAACGAGGAAATCACAGGGCCTTCCTCCCGCGTAAAAAGGCCTCGAGCTGCCCGACATCAAAATCCGCAAGCACCGCGCCGTCCCCCATTTCCAACGTCGGCGTCAGCGACTGACCGGAAATTGCCCTCATGTGCGCGCAGGCCACCGCATCGGAGAACACGTCCACCGATCGGAACTTCATCCCCCGTTTCTCCAGCCACTCGACAGCGGCAAGGCACCACGGGCACCAAGGCTTGATGTATAAAACCATATTAAAATGCGACGGAACCACTTTCCACCCTTGCCAGCCATCCGCCAAGTGGTAATCATCCTCTTTCGCAAAGGCGCGTTCGTCTAGGGGTTAGGACACAGCCCTCTCAAGGCTGGTGCACGGGTTCGAATCCCGTACGCGCTGCCACTTTCAAAATGGCATTTCCCCCCTCTAAATAGCCTCTACAAATGCTCTGCGGGCGGATGGCGGCAACGTTCCAAAACGGCAGTTTGGGGCAAAATCGGCGGTTCCCCTGTCACAAAACTGTCACAAAAACCCTCCATGCGGCAGTTGCAGGTTGAGAGAAACTTGTGGGAATATCGCTTCCGCTCTCCTTGTGCCGAGAGAATGTTGAGCTTGTTTCTGCGCGGGGGTGTTGCCATTGTCCGGCGCATGTCCGAGGAGAAAATCCCACATTCCCACGACCGCATTTTCCGCCATGCGATGTCCCTGCCGCTGGTCGCCCGCCAGTTCCTCGAAACGTGGATGCCTGCGGCATTCCTGCCGCTGGTTGATTGGTCATCGCTTCATGTCGAGAAGATTTCCGGCATCAACGTCTCTCTGGCCGAACGTCGGGAGGATGTCCTTTATCGGATCAAAGTCGCCGGAAAACCGGTCAGCTTCTACATCCTTTTTGAACACCAGAGCTTCCCTGTGCGCATCATGCCCCTGCGCGTGAATGAATACATCGGGCTCATCTGGCAGAGCCATCGTGTAGAGATCGAAGCCGGAGGCACGCTTCCGCTCGTGATCCCCGTTGTTATTTATCCTGGGCCAGGCAAGTGGACTGCTGTGCGCCGCCTTCGGGATCTGATCGAGATCCCTGCGGAAATCGCCGAATGGGCATCGTCCTTCGTCCCAGACTGCGGATTCTTTTTGGTGGAGCTGTCCGGCGTTCAATGGGAAAAGCTGGCCGACGGGTGCTTGGCTCGTGCGGTGATGGGAGCGTTGCAGAGCGAGCGCACTGGAGAAATGAAATTTCAGGAGGTCCAGCGGATCGTGGGAGATCTCTTCGCGGAACCCCAACGCGAAGAGGCCCTCAAAATCGCCAACCACCTCTGGCGGTATTTGCTTCAGCATTCCGAGTTGCAAAGCCGCGAGGTCTGCGAGATAGTGGACTCAACAATTCCAGCAGAACAAAAGGAGAAATTCATGAGCACCGCAGACATTTTGAGACAGGAAGGTCGGCAGGAAGGTCGGCAGGAGGGTCGGCAGGAAGGCGAGCAGAGGGGGCAGATCCTTGCCCGTCAGCAGGCGGTCGTCGAGGCTCTGGAAATCCGCTTTGATCGGGTTCCCGATGGACTCCGTGAGGAAATTTCACACATTTCTGACTCCGCGCGCCTGCATGTCCTTCTCCGCGCGGCGATCCGGTGTGCAGATCTGGAGTCCTTCGCCAAGGAACTGTGATCTCTGGCCGAACATCGGGAGGATATCCTTTACCGGATCAAAGTGGCCGGAAAACCGGCCAGTTGAGAGTCCGAGTTGCAAAGCCGCGAGGTCTGCGAGATAGTGGACTCAACAATTCCAGCAGAACAAAAGGAGAAATTCATGAGCACCGCAGACATTTTACGGCAGGAAGGTCGGCAGGAGGGCGGGATTCTTGCCCAGCAGCAGGCCGTCGTCGAGGCTCTGGAAATCCGATTTGATCGGGTTCCTGATGGCCTTCGCGAGGAAATTTCACACATTTCTGACTCTGCACGCCTGCACGTCCTTCACCGCGCGGCAATCCGGTGCGCAGATCTGGAATCCTTCGTCAAGGATCTCTGAGCGCCGCGTCATTGTCGCAATCCGCGGCCTCGTGGGTGGTGGTCGGCGGCCTGTCGGACGCTGCTCAATCGCGTCAATGGTCTGATCGCGCTAAAATTGGGTTCTTGAAGGATTTTAATGGGTAAGGAAGGGAAAGAGGTCGAGTTTTCCGCAGAAGAAGAGAACGCGCGTTCTGTAGTTGAGGAAGTTGCGGAAGCCCCTGGCATCGGACTTGATGGCTTGGATCTTGGAGTTGAATCCCTCCGCCACTGCATTAGTGATAGGAAAGAGCACAAAGTTCAGAAGGCCTTGGAGGTGGCGCTTGAGCATCTTGGCGATCGCCTTGATTTCGTGCAGTCGGCAGCGGATCGCCCATCCATACCATTTTTTAAAGACGCCTTTGGCTTCCCTCATTGTCCGGCACTGCCAGAAGGCGCGGAAGCTTTCCTTGATGGCCCAGGCCTTGGCTGCTTTCAGATCCGAGTCCTTGAGGGCGTCGAATTCCGCCACGCGGTCTGGGGGAAGGTTCTCGGGGTTGAAAAGAAAGAGTTGGCGGGCTCCCTTGAGGCGATCATCACCCTGGGATGCCAGACTTTTGGCCTCCCGGCGGCGCACTTTGTCCACGGCTTCGTTCAGGTGTTTGGAAACGTGAAAACGATCATGCACCACGGCCGCCTGCGGGACCATGGACGCCGCGACATCCTTGTAAATGCCGCTCATGTCCAGGCAAACCGCCTTGATGCTTTCTCGGATCGGTTCGGGAACCGTTTCCCAGAGAAGCTCGGCCGTGTCGGCATCCCGGCCTTCCATCATTTCCAGAACCCGCGTGTTCTCCGCATCCAGATCGTAGAGCACCGTCGCGTAGCTCTGCCCGCGCAGAAAGCTCTTCTCATCCATCCCCACCGTCTCCAGTTTTTCCAACACGCGCCGATCCATGCCCCGTTCCACGGCACGTTCCATGATCGAGTGAGCTGCTTCCCAACTGATTTTCAACAGTTCGCACGCCGACTTCACGCTCCGGCTCGCCAGCAGCACCTTGATTGCAAAGGCCTCGAAGGCCAGCGTGAACCGGCTGTGCCTTCCCGCCCATGGCACTTTCATTTGCAAAATCCCATGCTCTTCGCAGCCCGACCGCGGAGTTCGCGAAACAATCTGCGTTTCAAAACCCATCGCATCCAGATGTCTCCACCGCCGCTCGGGCGCAAAGTCGTGCCGGGCGCATTGCGTGCCGCACTCCGGACACACCGCCCCAGAGCGAACCCATCCCACGGCAAGTTCCAACCGCATCTTCTCCACGCTCAAATCCACGCTCGTAACCTCCCATCCTTCTTCCAATCCCAACATCTTTCCGTAGTGCGCACAAAGGGCTTGATCGTATTCTTCCATCCCTCCATTCTTCCATTTTCCGCTCCTTTTTCACCCCCAAAAATCCCCAAAGAACCTAAAATTGTCAGAATTCTTTGCCCCCGAATCCCTGTCTTTATTTATTTACAGGCCTAACCCGGCCTAACCCACTTTCCATTTATGACCACATTTCATACAGGCAATTAATATCTTGTTCTTCCCAAAACCACCGGCCAACAATCCAATACCGCCCGTTAGCAAGACGCCCGCCACTGCCTTTCCGGCTGAAAATCCCTGCCTGTTGAACGTCGTCTGCTTTGACCCGCATTTAGGACATTCTGGCTGGCTGCTATTGTCGTTCACGATATTCACGGTTGTGACGCTCGATCCCACAGTTCCCGCACCCTCTGAGGTCTTTGCACCTATTTGATTTCTAAACGCAATAATCAGCCCCTCTTTGTCGCTATCAGAAATGGATTCAATATATGAATCGACTTCTTGAATGTTCATTCCGCTCTGCTCTGATATGAATTTACGAAACTGTAGTCGTTCAATTGCACTTAGTGGTCCGGTATCAACGACAGGGGCCGCAAAGACTTGTTTGTTCTTCTTGATGTAATCAACAATTGCCTCCAAATGACACATCTCAACGTTGTTGGTGAAATCGAACTTGATGTGCTGATCGGGCAGAGCAGCCAGAACAATATTCAGAGTATTGTTGATAAAACCTTTGTCAACATCTGTTCTCGTGATATTTTCAAACACATATTCCTTTCGGCTGATCTTGCCATCCTTGTCTTTGTCTATAGCCAAGACACGCCGGGAAGATACCATCAGATTGTAGCAGCGGGTCTTCCATCCGAGCACGGCAACGGTAACTGTCTTCCCAAGGAAGAACAGTTCCTCATCGACTCCAAGTTGCAGGTCTTTCAAGAGTGTCGAGAGCAGTGTCTTGTCAATGGCCCCGTCTGGCGAGTCCGGAGAAACCATCGGTTCCGCTTTCGACGGGCTTTCTGCTGTCGTGGAAGTTGCCAGCGACGGCGCACTCTGTTCGAATTTTGCGGCGGGGGCAGGGATCTTGATTGCGCCGTTACAGGCAGGGCAATTGATCTGCTCGCCAAGCATTTCTTCAGGAGCCTCAAGTGATTGGTTGCAATGAGGGCAGTCGAACTTGAAGTCACTCATGGAGTCCTTTTTTCTGATTTCTGGGTGTTTCGGGCGGTTGCCCGTCAATTCCGGCCGCAAGCAGCGTTTCCATGCTGGTTTCGTAGCGAAATGCCGAGGGTAGGTCAAGTTTTCGTGTGCGTGAAGCCATTTCGTGCTGGCAGCGCGGACACAGGAGGTGGTCGGCATTCCAGATCTTCTTGACGAGTTCGCGCGACTTCTTGAAGGGCATCCTTCGCACCATTTACACTTGTTCGCACATGTTCGCGCTTTTCAACGCTGGTAAGAATGCCATCTTGTAAATAAGTGAGAATTAGCGCTAACAGCGTTCGCTCATATTCGGAATCTTATTAGGACGTTAACGAGGTTAAGGCGTAGGGTGTCCATTTGTCAATCATCTAGCAGAACGTGGAATAACAATGCCGTGCCTATGTATGAATTTGGAACACATTAAATAAGCCCCCCCATTATCAGCAACAGTTGAACCAGCTAACTCAACTGAAAAACGAGATGGCTGAACTACCCTTCAATAATCATATAGTATCGCCGAATTATTCGCATTGATTACAAGGCAAACTATTCACAGTATTCGTGAATTCGCATCATCCCAGAATGTCTTCCCAAATTGATTGTCTGAATAAGTTCCATTCCATACTTTGCTCGAAGCTCTCCAATGATTTCGTCTTCTGAAGACCGCAGCATCGATGAATCGTGATACATAAAATCCTCGTCGTCCATAAATTGCTGGGGATAGTAAATCGCCTCTCCAAATCCGGCCGCCAATCGTGACGAAATAAATGATCGGAACTTTGGAGAATGATCATTGAGATTCAGTTGGGCCTGATCCCCACGTGAAATAATAACGCCGTCTAGATCATCACGAAATCGAAAAAAAGAACTATTCCAAAAATAGTGACACGTAACGATGTTCGGGCGTCGCTCACAAAATAGTTTTTGAGTGCCATAGAGTGTTGCTTTCAGTCGCATCTCTGAAAGATCGGCATCCAAACCAACGCAATGTATCCAGATTGTTCTGAACACGGACCGCTCTGGATCAAGATGCTTCATCTGGTCAACCGCATGTCCAATGATTCCGTCCAGCCGATTCCATTTGCTTGTCGGTTGGCTACGCGAAACAACTCCTCCTTGGTCAAGTTCTTCATCGATTTCTTTGATCGCAAGAGGATTATCTTTCTTTGTCTTGAGTTCCATCAATGTAGCGTCCGGGGTATCGCGAGCCAAAAGTAGATCGGGCGTCTTTGAATCTCGGACGGGTATCTCCTCAGAGGGGATGCCAACCTCATCGAGAAAAGACATCACCATACTTTTCAGTTCACGGTCGGAAGATGACATATTATTAGGGAATGTCCGAGGTCAGCGGCATCGGTCCGTTGGCGCGACGGATGGCGAGGTTGCAGAGCAAACAGCATCCAGAGTGACTGCGGTTATGTGTTCGGTGGACGGTGGACGGCATATATCATTTCGTGGTCCAATAGGGTTCAGATCATGGTCCTCAGAAATACTGTTTCCTAATCTTGTCCTCTCCACCATTTATCGCTTGGAACAAGATGGATGAAAGATGTGTCTCCGAATTTTCTTAGTCGCTGAAAACTCATGTAGATGTTTCTCATAAAAAGGGCGGCTATAAACAGAAAAAAGAATCCATATCCAATCCGTGAATTATAGGTTTCATTGGACCCAAGAGGTTGCGTTAGACACACGAAAACCATAGCGAGAAACGGCGATGAAAATATGCTGTTCCACATTACGGAACGCACGAAGCTACGTCTTGCCTCATGGTGGGTGCGTGGATGAGTCCACGGCCAGCGGGTATTTGGGAGACCTTCGGAGGTAGTCAGCCCTCTTGGACTGAAAGCATATCCGAAACTTCCTGGAACTCCAGTGTATGAATCGTAGCAGGTTTTGCAGTGTTCTGAAAGGGTGTGCCCTCGGTATTGACTGTTGCAGGCTTTACAAACCCTCATTACATTGCGTTCTGTCCCGGCAACAATGGGCCAGTCTCGGGCTCCGTCATACTGAAGCCTATCATTGTTTTGGCTGTATTCCTTATCCTCCTTCATTTTTCGACTGACGCCATAGGCCAATGCTCCAACAGCGAGGGGAATTGTGATGGGATTTGGAAAGGCAATGGCGGCGATTATCGAGCCGTTCACACATTTAGCGACATCTTTACTCGGCATCGTCGGCATTGGAAAGACAGGTTTGGGAAATAGCTCGATATATGAAGACCATGATTCTGCTCCAGCTCTGGCGGTAAGAGTGCGTTCAAGGATATCGCCAGAAACAAAGAGTGAACGCATTCCCGATTCATCGAAAGGTCCGACCGGCTCATCATCGTTATTTACATAGTAAAAAAGTGAGTTTTCTGGGATTGGAGCTTCTGGCGTGTTCATCTTAGCATTGCAAGCCCAGGCAACCTCGCGAGATGCAGGGCTTTGTAGTTTGGAGTTTGGGATGTGATGTTGATGATTGTATCAAGGTGCGGTTGCGAGTGAAGCGCATATTTTTCTGCGAAAGTCCCTCGTCAGGTATCGCTGGCTGGCGGGGTGGGTGGATCGAACGCATCGGGAGCGAAGGCGCTCGGTTTGCTCTTCTGCCAGCAGGCCCTGTGCCTGAGCGATGGAATGGTGGATCGGTGCTCATCGAACCTCCTAAGGGCCAGCGATTAATTGGACGAGATCGCATATTCTTTGCATTTTATGTTCTCACTGTGATCTTGCTAACAATGGACACAACAAAACCAATTACAATAAATGCAATCCCGGATATTAACCCTAGTTGCCTGTTCTGCATCAAACCAATATTATGAACTCGTGTGTGAATCTCTCCCACTGTTCCAAGGCCAGAAATATAAGTGCCGGAATTGTCAACTGAAACAGAGGTGTCATATCCAAATGCGAAGTAAAGACATATCCCGACTCCGATTAGAATAAGCGCAATCCCCCATCCAGACACGGGGCTAGCATCCGTTTCTGTTTCGTGAACTGATCCCAGCTTATTGCGCTTCTGAAACCATTGATATACAAAGTAGAAAATGGATGCCAAGAAAATAAGCGGCATCATCGAAACAAGAAGATTCTGCTGCTGTTGTGACTGTACCTGTGCAGGATGAAATTGAGTGAAGATTATGGGTATAAGAATACCAAAATACCCTGCAATTAGGCCCGCTAATGCCATTCTGCTACCTTTAAGTGCTGGGGTTTGCTTGAATCGAGCGCGCGAAATATGTCCGCACCCTACAGCAATAATACCAATGATACAACCACCATACACAAAAGCGATAATAGAGAGAACTCCAAGAACGAGCGACCATATTGCCAGCGAATTAGTTTTCATGCCGGCAGTTGATTTAGTTCTTGCTTGTTCCGGTCCTATGCTTGTTTTAGTATGATCTTTTTTGTAGGCCGAGAGAACCGTTGCAAGCGACATCCATTCCTCACCGCCTTGTTCACATACTTGAACCGTTTGCAAACTATCCCTGGAGAACTTGAGTCCAATTAACTCATCAATCGAAACAGGGCCTAAAACATTGGCTCCGTCGATGCAGTAAAAGTAGGTATTCAGCTTGTAGGGGTTAGGTGCGCTCATTTTATGGGGCAGTTTGAGATGGCGATTTCAATGGGGATGATGCTGGCGTTGGCGTCGATAATGAACTCGTTTGCGCTGATGCGGATAAATGCAAATATGGTCGTTCATCGGGAGGTATTGCTAGCCATGCAAAATAGGTTGCAAGCAGTAGAATTAGAAATGAAATCACTGAAATCCAAAATCCTGGCGTCGTCGTCCAATGAGGCTTCTCAAGCGCGGTGATTCTCCCATGTATCTCAATATATTTTTCTTCTTGGTCTTTGCGTCGCAGATCATCCAGTTCGATCTCGACAATCTTTCTGTATTCTGTGTGCCGATGATGAATCCAATCAAGGGCCAACCGAAGTTTCTCTGGATTCTCACGGCACCACCGACGAAGCTGTGGTTGATTCCCACCGCATAAAGCGTCTTTAAGACTTTTGTCCGCATCGCGTGTGCAGAAGTAGTCGGATGGATCGTCTGATGGCATATATTTTCTGCGACAGTTTTATTGAACAACAGGCTGTATTTGCAGATAAAATGCAGTGCGTTGAATAATTCCTACAAATGCGGCACCGAAGTGCAGACTTCTTCCATGGCGTTTCATCGAGCAATTTTGCGATCCTAGCACACCTGTGCAAGATAATTGTGGATTGGACTAGCATGAATTTTCGAATTCCAGCATGGAGAATCGTGAAGCGAAAACAGCCGAGCCGACAGTCAGAATACGATTGGAGGTTCTGCTCATCGGGTTTGGGATGAGTGAACCGCAATGAGTATGGCGGAAAGAGGCTGGCCGGTAGAAATGTGAGCGAAATGAATCTCTGAGCATCGGAAGAGTAGGGGTGCGCAAGAATTTCTGACGGCAGGGCGGGAACACTGGCCGACACGACAGTTCTATCTGGAGAAATCCGCAGGATTATCGTTTCACGGCGAGCGAGCGAAACAATGATTGGAGGCGAGGCACGAGCGGAATGAGTTGGTTTGATTGCTGGGCGATTCGACGGGGGAGGCAGGGATTTTCCACGCCTCGGAAGAATGAGAAGCTGGGAATATCCGCCGACAGGGGGGAGTTTATTCATCCCTTGTGGATTGGCTGGAGCCTGTAGAAAGCCAACAACCGCCCGAGAATGGGCCGCACCACTGCTCGTCGGAGGGGGTTCGTGAATAACTCAGAAAATTTTGACTTTCGCCGGTTTGTCCTGCCCGCTGAGTCCGTCGATGGACTGCTGATTCTGCCTTTCAATCTCCAGTGCCTCCTTGATCCGAGCAAGATCCCCAAAGGGCAAAAGCTGCTGTCCGTCGAAAGTTCGCGAATAGCTGGAACCGGTCGGCAGGCGGAGGATCCCAGCGTATTTGAACGGCATTTCCCCGCACTGGTGTAGTGCCGTGATATTTTCCAGAATTCCCCAAATGGGGAAAACCGTCTCCGAATATCGGACATGTTTCCCCTCGGATGTTCCCAACTCCAGCGCCCATTCCCTGCCCTCCTGCTCTGCGTGGAGCTTCTGGATCTCGGAAATGATGTCGTCTGCATTCATCTTGAGCGGAGCGTATGATTCCGGCATGGTCTCGGCAATGCAGGATTCATCCAGAGAGGAGAGGGCGCGGCGAATCATCCAGTGGTCGCGGGACAACCGGACTTGGACGGGGAACTACGATTACTTTGAGACGTCCGACCTGTTTGAAGGGCCGGTAACTCAGATGATGGTGGCTGACCCGATGGGGCTGCCGCCCTTGATTACCCGCGAGGAGATCATCAAACACGTCCTCCGCTCCCCCAAATTGGTTCAGCGGATGCAACATGCGGGCTGGCTGAATCCCCTCCCCGATCTCGGGACAAAAGAAAGCTATTTCGCCCGTGATGAGGCATACCGCGCATTTGATCGACTGTTGAAGGGAGAGCGGCCGCCCCGTCTGCCCTCCGAACCGCCATTGAAATCGGGGGAGCCGGAAATTGAGTGATCAGGGCAGAACCTGCCAGTAGGCTTTCCCCTGTGCTTCCGTCACAAGCGCGCGGTAATTCCGAACAATCACGTTCTCAGAATTTCCGGCGTATTTTGCGATTTCCCCTGTGGAATTATTCACCGGCTTGGTCTCGCCGTTCACAGTCCGCACCGGCGCACAAGCCAGCGCATAGGAGATCGCGGAATGGCGTAGCGCATTATGGGGAATGACGATTTTGGCCTTTGCAGCCAAAGCGGACAGGCGCTCCCCCATGACATCAGGGTTCTTGCTCCTCGTCGGCCTGTTTGATTCTGGAGCGATTGCCAGCCAAGCGGAAAGCGTGTCGTTCTGAGGGATAAACCTGTTCTGGCGGGTTTTCGCAATAGCTGCGCGGATGTGGATCGTTCCATCATCCCGAAAATCTGAGTTTTCCAATGCGCAAATCTCGCTTCTGCGCGTCCATCCGAAAGCTCCCAGAGCGATGAATTTCATCAACTCGGGTGCCCCCTCCTTGGCCGCATCCAGCAATTTCCGCAACTCGTCTGGCGTGAGAATTCCAGGGGTAGTGTCATCCTCAATGGCGGAATCGATGGAATCGCAAGGATTCGCATTGGCATACCGGCGCTTGATGGCGAACCCGTAGAGCTGAGAAGCCTGCTTCAAATAGTTGTTCCGCGTGCGGGGTGCCCACTCGGATTCATCAAGCCAGTCCTCAATTTCGGTGGTGGTGATTGAAGCGAGCAACCTTTCCCCAAATTCCGATTCGATGTTTTTGAGAAGCGATTTGAGCTGTGCAACGGAATTGGTCTTGGTTCCCCGTGCTGTGGCGCGTTTGACCATCTCCTGGGCAACCTGGCTGATTGTCCTCCTCCCTCCTTCTGGATCGTGGTATCTCAACGCCAGTTCCACCGCATCAAGCAGCGAAAGGCTGGTTTTTTTCTCCTCCAAGGTGCGAATGCACAGGATGGTTTCAGCCAACTGCTGGGGGGTGAGTTGACTCGTTTTCATCACGTCCGCATGAGGTTTCAACCCCGCAATGAAATTTCCGGCCTCTTTCAAGTCGTGGACAAATTTTCTGGTGGGTTTCTGCCCGCTGAATTTTTTACCGACACGGACAAAATAACCGGCTACTCTGTTGCCTCGGCTATCCGGTCCAGACTTGTCCCGGTAGATGGAAATGCCCTTGGGTAAATCTGCCATTAAGGCTCTCTGCCTGACGGTTTTTTTCATATAGCGGTTTTAGAACACCCGCAATATGACAGCGAACTTACAGCGTGTCAAGCCTTCTATCGTATTCAGTCAACCTCATAACCTGAAGGTCGTAGGTTCAAATCCTACCCCCGCAACCAATTTAAGAGCCCGTAAGGACGCCTCACTGAAGCCTTTACGGGCTCTTTTGTTTTCCGGTTTTCACGCCGACCCCTGTATTTATCAGGGTTTGCGGGCGGATGCCCCTCGCGAATGCCCGTATTTCCTTGCTCTCCCGATTTTGCCGGTGCGGTGCTGCACGGCATTGCACGGTGCTAGATGACTTCAAAAGTATATGCGAAATCTATGCGAATACCCCGAAATGAAAGGCTATCGGCATTTGGGAAAATGATGTTTGCGCGATGGCGCAGAGAAATCGAGGTCAAAAAAGATTTTCCGCGAGAAATTTTCCGCAGAGCCGACCTTTCAAAAATCGCCACGACCGGGCAGAATATCGCCAGCATGGACTTAACCCAAAGCACGAAATGCCCGTCACCGCTCGCCGTGGCAAATATCGTGTGTCGCTGCAGAACGGAGGATTGGCGAAGCTCTACCGATCCCTGAAAGAAAGCCCGTCATTTAGGCCGACCGCATTGAAAGCCCTTGCCGTCGCTGATACCGAGGGGGGCGCCGGGCAGCGGCATTCTCTTTCAGGAAACGATTTGCCAGATGGGCGAGGACGACATCAATGCTTCACTCCCCGAGCGAAGCTGAGGCGCGGACGCACCGCGCCCCAGACATCTGAATGCCGGGGGCGGCTACGCGGCCAGTGCGTAGAGAGCAGGCGAGGAATGCCCAGGGACGTGCCGCTTGCCGGTCGGCACAGGCTCGCTGGGGAGGCGAGGAGGTTCCTCCCCCGCAGAAATCCGCGCGACGGAGGCCAGCACGGACGTCAGAGAAAAACGGGTTTCCCGCGAACCCATGGGGACTTTTTCAAGCCACCCGGACGCAATGAGCCGTTGCGTCGTCTTGGGAGGGAAAAAGAACGGGGTGATCTGTTTCCGTGTGGGGAACGGGGGCAGCACCGTGGCATACCCGGTGAGCGGGTTCAGATTCAGAATGTAAGGAGTTTGATTTTCGGAGATGTTGGACACGACACATGGCCACAAGCGGGGTTCTGTGTTGGTGCCCTCGGTATTTTTATCGTCTCCGTAAATTGGCTCGCGACGCGGTTGCTTGGGGAACGCCTTTTTGGTTCTTGAATCGCGTTGTGTGTCAAACGCTCCCCCGCATGGCTGTTTCAGGTAGCCGGTCCTTCTATAATTCGCTCGTGATACTTGCCAATATACGCTATTTTGTTGTTGCAGTCAAGCACAAAATCTGAATGTGTGGCGCTGCAAACAAACCTGGACAAAAGTGCGCGATCAAAGCTGGACAGGTCTGGAAGTTGGGAAATGGAGGATGAGGAGAGGGAGAGAGCCATGTTCTGGAGGGCGATGAAGCAGTGA